>SDBT01011030.1_pt1 | contig 14567 bp, 13 predicted proteins | sample 2277101 | NCBI WGS metagenome assembly SDBT01 (sample SAMN10404973, study PRJNA504765) | marine sediment metagenome | isolation source: marine sediment core GS10_PC15, 103 cmbsf | place: Arctic Ocean: Southern Knipovich Ridge | collected 2010
CACAATAACCATGTAAACAAGATTGGTCGTCAGAACAATTCCAATCACGGGGTTCTATATAAGGTTTATCCGAAGGGGGTTTACATTGTTTGGTATCTAAGTTATCAGTTGAGCTATAAGTAAATCCTGAATCACAACATTTATCAGTACTAGAACTTGCAGAGCAAACTCCTCTTCCAGAACCAACACAGTATTCTTCTTCAGAACATTTCCACGCTTCTTTTATATATGGAGAACCTGTTTTTTTACATGGAGTTATATCAAGATCATTATCTGGAACATAAAGATAGCCGCTTCTGCAACAATATTGCCCAGCTGCCTGAATAGGATTTAGTTTAGGAAAAGAGAAGAAAAACAATAAAATAGGAAGAATTAAAACAATTTTCTTCATTATTTTAATCATAGCATAGTGAAATCAAAGATCAAAAATCAAAAATCAAAATTACTCGTTTCGCGGTGAAGCGGGGAGATAAAATTTAAAGATTTAATTAAAATAAAAATGATATAATGTTAAAAATGAAGAAACTAAACAAAATAGTTTTAGGAATTATATTGCTTCTTTTTCTTCTACCTGTAATCTATCAGCTAAAACCTATTTATGCTGGTGAGCTAGAAGAAATTGAAAAACAGATTGCAGAACTAGGGCAGGCTAGACAGCAAAGCATTGACGCGGCGGCGCCTTTGGAAAAAGAACTGGATCGGTTGGAAGAAAAATTAAACCAGGTCCAGGCTAGTTTAAAAAAAGCGGAAAATGATGTTTTAATTTTGGAACAAAGCATTATCCAGCGAGAAAATGATTTTGAACGCCAATATGTGATTTTGGCAGAAAAAGTGGAGAATTATTATAAAAGTCTTTATGATCCTTCCCAGTTTTTGATGTTGATTTCCAGCCAAACTGCTTCTGACTTGACCAAAAGCTTGTTTTATCGGCAAATGCTGGCTGATGGAGACAAAGAGATGATTAAAAAAATCAGCCAAGATATTTTGAGCTTGGAAACTGACAAAAAAAAGGTAGAAGCAGATAAAATTAAGTTAGCAGATCTGCAGCAGAAAACCGATGAACAAGCAGAATTTTTCCGTAAAGAAGTGAAAGGGGCCAAAGATTACCAAGAAGATTTGTCCAAACAGATTGCGGTTTTAAGCGCTAAACAACAGCAGTTGATCAGTCAGCGGCAAGCCAGCTTGAATTTGCCGACTTCTTTAGGCGCAGGACCCTTGTATTGTACTGATGATCGAGACCGTAATCCTGGCTTTTCTCCGGCTTTTGCTTTTTATACTTACGGCATTCCTCATCGGGTAGGCATGAATCAATACGGCGCTTTGGGTCGGGCCCAGTCAGGCCAAGATTACCGGACGATTTTGCAAGCCTATTTTAGCGGCATTAGTTTTGAAGGTGGCAAAGAAAATATTCAAATTAAAGTTCAAGGCAATGGCTCTTGGAGTTTAGAAGAATATGTGAAACGGATTTACGAAGTACCGGCCAGTTGGCCTATCGAGGCTTTAAAAGCCCAAGCAGTGGCGGCCCGTTCTTATGTTTTAGCTTATACCAATAACGGCGCCGGAGAAATTTGCACTACCCAGTCTTGCCAGGTGTGGAAACCAGAACCTAAAGGCGGCGCTTGGGAGCAGGCAGTTAATGCCACCAGCGGTGAAGTCATGGTTCAGGGTGGCCAGGTGATTAAAGCCTGGTATTCGTCTACTGACGGTGGTTACACTCATACATCAGCTGAAGTTTGGGGAGGAGGAACAGCCTACACAAAGAGCCTAAGAGATACGAGTGGGAATGTTAACAGCTTTGCCGATTTGCAAGCTACTTCTTATGATAAAGAATCGCCTTGTTTTTATGCCGCCCAAGGTTACAGAAGTGAATATGATAAATCCGCCTGGCTTAAAGCAACTGAAGTGGCAGATATTGTCAATGTGCTTTTACTGGCTAAAGCTGATGGTTCAGTCAGCGATCACTTATATCAAGTAGATAAACCTCATCCTTTTGGCGGTGAAGTTTGGGATGAAGCGAGAGTCAGAAAAGAACTGCAAAATAGAAATATTGCTCCTTTTAGCAGTGTTAGCAGTGTTTCAGTCAGCGCTGATTTTGGCTCAGGCAAAACCACCAGCGTTAATGTCAGCGGCAGTGCTGGTAGTCAAAGTTTTTCCGGCGGTGAATTCAAAAACTATTTTAATCTCAGGGCGCCGGCCAATATTCAAATAGTCGGTCCTTTATATAATATAGAAAAAAAATGACCCCAGTTATTTATCAAGCAGGAAAAACTAAAAAAAAGGCCAAAAAAGCGCCAGAGGAATCAATTAAAAAGGCCTTACGTAAACTAGGAGTCAAATCAGCTCCTTCACCTTTGGCGGCCTTTATTCCTTTACCGAAAAAAGTTAAATTTGAAACTCAAGAAAAAGAAGAAAAAGTGATTTTGTTTTTACGCCGGCATTGGTTGACCAATATTCCTTGGATTGCCATAGTTTTCCTAGCTTTTTTAGCCCCCTTTTCTTTGACGAAGGTTCCTTTGCTGGAATTTTTGCCGGCACGGTTTCAATTAGTAACAGTAATGATTTGGATTTTGATGATTTTAGGTTTTATTTTTGACCGCTTTTTATCTTGGTATTTTAATGTTTTTATTATTACTGATGAAAGAGTGGTTGACGTTGATTTTTTCTCTTTGGTTTACCGGGAAATTTCTCAAGCTAAGATTGCGAACATTCAAGACGTGACCTATAAAAGCGGTGGGCTTTTCCGGACGATTTTTGATTATGGTGATGTTTTTATCCAGACCGCGGCAGAAAAACTGACCGTGGAGTGTGAATCAGTGCCTCAACCGTCTAAAGTAGTTAAAATTTTAAATAAACTGATATTAGAAGAAGAACAGGAAAAAATAGAAGGCAGGATCAGATGACGCCAGTGGAACAAATATTACAAAATCTAATTCAGATTAACATTTGGTCGGTGGTCAAAATTTTTATGCTGATGGCATTGGCATTATATATTGTTTTTGCTTTTTTGGTGACTCGGGAAGTAGATTTAATGGACAAAACCGTTAAGGATATTTTTAATTTACCCATCAAGATTGTAAGCCTGCTGCATTTGTTTTTTGCCATTTTAGTTTTTATTTTAGCCCTAATAGTTCTATAATAGAAAATAGTTATATGCCTGCTGAAATTAAAACCGCCAAAATTGTGGGGGTGGCTGATGAGTTTAGCTGGTCCCAAAATCATGTTTTTTCTCCAGAAGATGAGCAGAAAAAAGCTTTCTATGGGAAGCTTTTGGTTAGCTTTTCTTTAAAAGCCAAAACCAAAAAAACCGGGGACGAAAGTCAACAAATTGATATTACTTCTTTTGGCAAAGAAATTATTTCCCGTTTTCATGAAATTTATTATGCGGCCGAGGAACCCCAGGTTTTAGCGCGTTTAAAGCAAACGGTGGAGAAGCTTTTAACTGAGTTTTCCGATCAAATAGAATTGGAAATTATCAGCGCGGTGATCATAGAAAAACAAGATCGGCCAGTAGCTTATTTTGCTCTTTTAGGTTCAGGCAAGATTTATGTCTATCGCGACAACCAATTAGCGGTGATTTTAGAAGCTGGAAAAGAGGAAATTCAAACTGCTTCCGGATACCTACAGGGTCGGGACATTTTTGTTTTGGGGACAGCTCAGTTTTTCGGATTTGTTTCCCAGGGTAGTTTAAAAGCGGCCCTAGCTGGGGGTAAAGTCAGTCCGGCCGCAGAAGCTTTGGCGCCTGTCATTCACGGCCAGGAAGATAATGATCAAACCGCCGCCATTATTTTTAAACTGATGCCGGCGGTGGCCGAAGAAACTCCAGATGCAACAGAGATAGAAAGGCCAGCAAAGATAGAGGAATCAGCTGGGCCGGTTTTGGCCAAAGAAAAGCCTCAGCGCAGACAATTCAAAGAAAGCTTGAGTAATATTTTGACCGTGGTTAAAGGATTGCCTTTACTTACCTGGAAAGTGATTAAAGATGTTAAATCTCAACCCAATGTTTTTATCCAGGATAAAAAGAGAAAAGTTAGGGCTAAGAAAACTACTTTGACCGTGGCTGTAGTTTTGATTGTTCTTTTGCTCACCAGTATTGTTTTAGGCAGCCGCAAAAAAACTTTTTTAAAAGATTCAGTCGCAGTAACGCAGGTTTTAGATGAGGCTAATTATAAATATGAACAAGCTCAATCCTTGGTGGAACTTAATCCTTTGCGGGCCCGCTCTCTTTTAACTGAAGGTAAAGAATTGGTTCAAAATTTACTCGTTGAGGTAAAAAATAAAAATGAACAGGAAGAGCTGGGGCAAATGCTTTTTAAGATTGAAACGGAACTAGAACAAGTAGCCAGAGAATATAAATTAGATTCAGCGGAGTTGTTTTTAGATTTAACCTTGGCTAAAGAGGAATTTATGGGTGTAGATTGGGATGCAGCTGAAGGAATTTTGCAGATTTTAGACAGTCAAAAAAACACGGTTTTGGAAATCAATGTGAGTAGTAAAAAAACCCAGGTATCTGCTGGCGGAGAAAAAATTCAGGGTGCTTTTATGATCGGTGCCGTGGAAGATAGGCTTTTTACTTTAGCCCAAGATAAGTTGGTGGTAGTCAATAGTCAAACAGGTGAGGCCATTGATGAACAAGAAGACCAGGACTGGGGAGAAATTAAGGATCTGGTGGGTTTTAGTCAAAACGCCTATCTTTTAGCCACGCAAAAAGGCCAGATTTTCAAGCTTGGAGGTACAGATAAGGGTGTAGCTGAAGCGAGTAATTATTTGACCGCAGAAAAACTGGATTTGGAAGATGCGGTCAGTATGGCTATTGATGGCTCGGTTTGGGTTTTATTTAATGACGGGACGGTGGTCAAATTTACTCGGGGAGTCAAAGACCCTTTTAGCATTACTGGTTTAACAGGTGAGTTTAACCAACCAGAAAAAATCTATACTAATCCCGAGCTGGACTTTTTATATATTTTAGACCGGCAAAATACTAGGGTGGTGGTGGTGAGTAAAGCTACGGGTGAATATCAATCTCAATATATTTGGCCGGGCATTGCCGGGGTAAAAGATCTATATGCTTCAGAAGCTGAAGCTAAGATACTCCTCTTGACTGGGGAAAGAATATATGAGATAGATTTAAAAAACTAATTTTTAATTTAAAATTTTTAATTTTTAATCAATTCTTAAATGATTTAATGTTTAATGAATTAGTAAATAAAAATTCAATAAGAATTAGAAATTAAGAATTAAGAATTAACTATGAAAATTATTAATCGCAAGGCCAAATTCAACTATGAGCTTTTGGACAAAATCGAAGCGGGTATTGCTTTAACAGGAGCAGAAGTAAAAAGCGTAAAGCAGGGCCATATTAATCTGGGCGATGCTTTTGTCAGAATTGATCCTAACCAAGAAGTCTGGTTGGTGAATGCTAATGTATCTCCTTATGCTTTTGCTGATAACCGTCACTATGATCCCACCAGATCCCGCAAACTTTTACTCCATAAAAAAGAGATTTTAAGTTTACTTAAAAAAATGGAAGCCAAACATCTGGCTTTAGTGCCCACGGCTTGTTACACCGTCAAAAGGCAAATCAAAATTGAGGTGGCTTTAGCCAAAGGTAAGAAGCAATGGCAGAAAAAAGAAACCATAAAAAAAAGAGATATTGAACGGGAAATGCAACGGGATCTGAAAAATTACTCTGTTTAGTGGAGATGAGGAGCAACGAACTCCTGTCCAGAAATACCCTTTTTTATCTTCTACAAGCTTAGTCAAATAAAATTTTAAATTAAAAATGCCAAAGGCAAAATTAATTTAATATTAGTTGAACTTATTTGACAAAGTTTTACTCAACTAACATTTAGTTGTTAATGCTTCTCTGAAGTACCTACAACTATTAGTAATTCTGATGCCCTAAGTGAGTTTACACTCTAGCCAGTTCCTTAGGGAAAACTAACTAAAATGCCAGCTTAAGCTAAAGCTACGGCTGGTTTGCCAAAAAAAGCTAAATAAGCATCGGCAGCAAGGCTGCTAACGCTGTCAAGAGTATTGGCAAAGGCTGTCTTTATTTTATTGACAGTTATTTTTTGATTCTGTTTTACAACTATGAATCAAAGTCGGCTTGCAGATATTAAAGAGCGATTTCCTGTCGAATCAAACATCCCCAACGTGCTATATTATACTATAAAAAGCCTAATGTTTAAACATTTTTTAGATTTTATCTTTCCCCGCGCTTGTATAGGTTGCGGTCGGTGGGAAAACAGTTATCTTTGTGCTGATTGCGTTAATTTTTTAAAAACCCAAGACCAGCCTATTTGTACTTATTGTTTTAAGCCGGCCATAGGAGGCCAAACCCACCCTTCCTGCCGGCAAAAATGGGGCTTAGACGGCTTTACCGCTATTTTTCGATATCAGAGTCTAGTCGAAAAAGTCATTCAGCAATTCAAATATCAATACCAGACCGATTTAGGCCAAACGATTTTAGAAATGGTTTTAAGTTTTGTAGGTGAGGACAAAGCTTTTGTTTGTTTTGCCAGCCAGCCAAAGGTGGTTTTAGTTCCGGTGCCCCTGCATTGGTTAAGAAAAAACTGGCGGGGTTTTAATCAGGCAGAAATTTTAGGAGCGATGATCGCCAGCAAATTAGATATTGGTTTTGTAGCTGATTTGCTGGTGCGGCAAAAATATACTCAGCCCCAAAGCAAGCTAAAAAAGAAAAAAAGACTGAAAAATATCCGGGGCGCATTTAAAATTAATCACCAGTCACTAATTAACAACCATCCGCCAGCTGGTGGATCAATTATTCTTTTTGATGATGTTTGGACTACGGGCGCGACTTTAAGAGAGTGCGCTAAGGTATTGAAAAGGAATGGATTTAAAAAAGTGTGGGCTTTAACTCTAGCTAGATAGCCGTTTGGAATTTTTGCAGGAGTTTAAGGGTGGTAGTTTTAACTTTTTCCGTTACCTTTATGCAGACTAAACCCTTGTGGGGTTGGCCATAAAAGATCAGGCTTTTTAAAGGTGATAAGAGCACTAAAGGCAGGACTAAAAGATCTTCTTCACCCTCAACTTCAATAATACCTTGAGATTTATTTTTTAACAGAGTGAGGGCGTTGGCCATTGTCTGGGCGGCTTGAGCGGAAACAGTTCCAGGCTGATTAAGAGTTTTAAAAATAAAACCAGCTTGTTTTTTTAATCTTAAGTGCAGATGGGGGGCAACAGTTTGTCTTTGGCAGCGGTTGTCAAAAATAGCCAGGTCTAAAGGTAGATTGTTGAGTAAAAAAGCCTGGGTGCTAATATCACCCACAGTCATGATGAGAGGATAGTGGGTGTGACTAATATGGTTGAAAGCCTGTAAACTGGCCCAGGCCATATTTGTTTTAGAACCGGCAATTAGTTTACCCAAAGGTTTTTTAAAATAACGGCGTTGAGTTGGGGGTAGATAAAGAGTGTTTTGATAATCAAGTAGTCGTTGGTAAACCAGGCCTTGGCGATCGATTTCTCCGGCTCGGATTCGGGTAGAGGAAAGGGTATTTTGATCAGCCGTTTTAACCAGGTTAATTTTAAGAATTCTTAGAGGCGGTAGGTGGGCTTTTTTTCTTTTTTGATTGACTTTTAAAGCGCCTAAAAAAGTATCTGGGGTAGCGGCAATAGCCTCCAGCTGAGGGTCGGAAACTGCTGGCTCAAAAGGGTTTTTAAGGGGAAAAATCCGGGTTTTATTTTTAATTTGGCTGTCTTTTAAAAACTTTTGTAGAAAGTTTAATCTTTGGGAAAACGATTGAATAGTTTGCGGAAAAACCTTATTTCGGGTACGCCAGTTTTTGGCTAGGCCACAAAAAACAAAATCAGCCTGAGCAGCCGCGGTTTTAATAAATTGCTGGTGACCTTTGTGTAGGTGATCAAAGGTACCAGCCAGAATCAAAGATTTAGGTCTCACAAGGCTCATTTTAAAACGACTTTAGTCAAAATTCAAGAGATGATATAATTACTCTAAGGAGAGGTCGGATAACGGCTATTCCACCGGTTTTGAAAACCGGCGTCCGCAAGGACTTGCGAGTTCGAATCTCGCCCTCTCCGCCACGTTGGGCGTGGCGATTGTTTCGCTTAACGAAACACTATGTAATATTTATAATTAAAAATAAAGGAGTCAATATGTCTGCCGTCAATAAAAGCACTTTAAAAAATGAGCCTAAGGAAGTCACTGTGGTGCCAGGTTCAGCCAAAGAATTACTTATCTGGAAAGGACCTTCCCGCTTATTTAAAAAAAGAAATCGGGAATATTTTAGCACTTTGGCCGCCATTGTATTTTTATTGATTGTGATTTTATTTTTTATCAAAGAATGGCTTTTGATTGGAGTGATTATTGCTTTTACTTTTGTTTCTTATGTTTTGGCCACTGTGCCGCCAGAACAGGTAGAGCATAAGATGACGACTAGAGGAGTGGTTACAAATGGTAAGACCTATAAATGGGAGTGGCTTACCCGGTTTTGGTTTGCGGAAAAATGGGAGCATCAGATTTTATGTCTGGAAACCAATTTATCTTTTCCCCGGCAACTGCAGTTGATTTTAAAAGGTATGGCCAAAGAAAATGTAAAAAAAGTAGTGGAAAAATATGTTTTATTTGAGAAGCCTAAAAAAACCATGATGGACAAAGCGGCGGCTTGGATTGAGAAAAAAGTGCCTTTGGAAACAAATTAATGCGCCTGTAGCTCAACGGACAGAGTGACTGCTTGCGGAGCAGTAGGTTGGAGGTTCGATTCCTCCCAGGCGCACTGTAAAAATGGAGGAGTGCCAGAGCGGTCTATTGGCGCGGTTTCGAAAACCGGCGGTCCTTTTTGGACACACAGGTTCAAATCCTGTCTCCTCCGCCACGCTGAGCGTGGCAATTATCCCGCTCAGGATGGCCAGGCTCCCGTAGCTTAATGGACAGAGTAACGGTTTCCGGAACCGTTGATGCCAGTTCGATTCTGGCCGGGAGCACTTTAAAAATTCTTCCAGAATTTTTACAGTGTAAACACACTATTGAGAAATTTTACAGTGTAAGAACACAATAAAAACAGTTTTTACAGTATAAACCTTTTTAATAAATGAAAAAATCAGGGACTACCTTAATTAATTTTAAAAAAGAATTTTCCGCTGGTTGTGTGGTCTATAAAAAAGAAAAAGCTAAAACTTTCTTTCTTTTAGGCAAGCATAGTGGTTATCACAAATGGGTGCTGCCTAAAGGTTTGATTGAAGCAGGAGAAAAAGGCTGGCAAACAGCCGTGCGGGAGACAAAAGAAGAAATAGGAGTTCAGGTCAGACTTTTAGAGAAAAAACCAATTCATACAGAAAAATATGTTTATGTGGCCGACTATAAAGAGAAGCAGGATAATACCAGAAGAGTAGAAAAATATGAGGAAAGCGGAGGAGAAAAAACAAAAGTTTTTAAAACTGTTAGTTTTTATCTGGCAAAATATGAGTCAGGCGATCCGAAAGACCATGATTGGGAAATGGAAGCAGCCGGTTGGTTTAGTTTTGCTCAGGCGCAAAAACTGATGTCTTTTAAGGGTGAAAAACAAGCTTTACAAAAAGCTAAGGAAAGAATTAAAGAATTAAAGCGTCAAACTTCACTTTTTTAAATAAAACTTTCTTTTCTTTTCCGGGAATTTTTCAATAGCATAGCGAAGCATGGTCCGGGGCATAGTTTGGTAATGTTTTTGCAAGAACTTTTCTTCTATTTTTTGATCTTTTTTACCCAATTCTCTCAGCATCCAGCCTACAGCTTTGTGAATCAGATCATGAGAATGATGGAGCAAGATTTTGCTAATCTTTAAAGTGTCATTAAAATCTTTGTTTCTGATAAAGGTATAAGTAGCCAGCACGCTGATTCTTTGTTCCCAAAGATTCCCAGACTCAGCTAGCTTAAAAAGGATTTTTCTTTTTGCTGGTTTATCCAAAAGATAAGCGCCTATAATTTTCGGGGCGCTCAGGTCTACCAAATCCCAGTTGTTAATAAATTTAGTATTTTTTAGATAAAGATTATAGATTTGTTTTTTTCCTTGATCATGAGCTTGGGTATATTTAAGAGTTAAAATAACTAAAGCAGTAAATCGATAGTCATGAAACTTGCTTTGAAGAAGTTTTTCTACTTGTTTTATTTTTAAATCTTTATATTTTTTTGCTATTTGTCTTTTAATCTGAGTTTTAATTCCTAAAAAAAGATCTCCTTCTCCATATTCACCTTTGCCGGTTTTGAAAAACCGGCCATATTTTTTTCCCAAAGGAGTGCTAGAAACTGATTTTAATTCTTGTTTGATTTTAGCCAAAGACATGAGTAAATTATAACAGAAATAAGGTATAATATAAGTTAAGGAGGAGTCGCCTAGTTGGTCCATGGCGCGCGCTTGGAAAGCGCGTGAGCGCAAGCTCACGTGGGTTCGAATCCCACCTCCTCCGCCATCGCTCCGATCTGACGCCGGAGTTACGGCGGATGCAGTCCGCTTTATAAGAAAGATATATGGATCAAATAGAACAAGTTCGCCAAAAGACTGACATTGTTGAATTAATAGGTTCCCATATCACTTTGAAAAAAGCCGGCCGGAACTTTAAAGCTCTGTGTCCTTTTCATTCAGAAAAAACCCCTTCTTTCGTGGTTTCTCCGGAACGGCAGATTTTTAAATGTTTTGGCTGTGGTCAAGGCGGTTCAGTTTTTAATTTTCTGATGGAATACGAAGGGATGGATTTTGGTGAAACTTTGCGTTTCCTCGCAGATAAAGCAGGGATTAAACTGAAAAGTCAGCGGCCTTCTAAAGACTATGAGGAAAAAACCAGATTACTAGAGGTTAACCACTTGGCCGCCGAATTTTACCATTACATTTTACTTCATCATCAGATGGGAGAAAAAGGTCTAAGATACCTTTTAGGTAGGGGGATCAGTAAAGCCTCCATTAAAACTTTTAAGCTGGGTTATGCGCCGGAAGCCTGGGAAAATTTGCAAGCATTTTTAGTCAGAAAAAAAAGTTACCGGCAGTCAGAGCTGGAAAAAGCAGGCCTAATTATTCAAGGCAGGAGTTCTTATTATGACCGTTTCCGGGGCCGGATTATTTTCCCTCTTTTTGACCATCGGAACAATAATGTTGGTTTTAGCGGTCGGACCCTGGAAAAAAACCCTAAAGGAGCTAAATATATTAATACGCCAGAAACAATTTTATACCACAAGTCTGATTTGTTTTATGGTCTCAATGTGACTAAACCGCAAATTAAAAAGAAAAATCTGGCCGTGGTAGTAGAAGGAGAGCTAGATCTGATCTCTAGTTTTCAAGGTGGAGTAAGAAATGTAGTGGCCATCAAAGGTTCAGCTTTCACCGAAAGCCAGGTGAGCTTGATTAAAAGATTTACGGAAAATATAGCTTTGGCTTTGGACGAAGATGCGGCTGGCGATGCCGCCGCCCGCCGAGGCATAGAAATTGCGGACGCAGCGGGGTTAAACATTAAAGTCATTCAAGCAGTTTGGGGTAAAGATCCAGATGAATGCGCTCAACACGATCCCAGACTTTGGCGTCAAAGCGTAAGCCAATCAATTCCGGTTTATGATTTTTACTTCAAAAGCACCATAAAAAGATTTGGCAGCAAAACAGTAACCGCCAAGCAAAAAATCAGTGAAGAATTGATACCCATTTTAGCTCAGATTAGCAATGAAGTTATTAAAGCTCATTACCTTAAAAAATTAGCTCATATTTTGCGGGTGGGAGAGGAAGCCGTGGTCAAAGAACTAGAGCGATTTTTGAAAAAGCAAAAAATAGCCGCTCCCGTCAGGATGAAGCCAGAGAAAAAAGTAGAAGAAAAAAGTAGAAGGGAAAAATTAGAAGAGTTAGCTTTAAGTTTATTTTTACAGCAAGAAAAAAACAGAAGAAGGTATTTCAAGCAATTAAATGACTTGGATTTCCACACCAATGCTATTAAAAGAATATTTGCGGTTTTGCAAAAATATATGCTCAAGCAAGATAAATTTAGAATCAACCAGATCGCGGAAAAGCTACCAGAAGAATTAAAAGATACTTTAGACAGACTTTATCTTAAAGATTTACAAATTGACCTTAATGATCAGCAGATTTTTGCCAAAGAACTGAACCAGATTTTAAAAGAATTAAAAAAAATTTGTCTTAAAGATAAACTGCAAATGCTAGTGGCACAGATAAAAGAGGCAGAAAAAGGGAAAAAGTCAACGAGTCAAGCCAAAGTGGAAAAACTAAAAAAAGAATTTACCGCTTTTTCTCAGGAACTAAAAGAGCTGGTATAATAAAGATATGGTAAAAGAAAAAGAAATAAAGATTGATACTAAGAAAATAATCAGCAAAGCTAAAAAGCAAGGCTTTGTTACCCAAGAAGAAATTTTAAAACTTTTCTCTGATGCCGAAGCAAGGATTGATGAGCTGGATAGTTTATATGACCGGTTAGATAAGTTGGGGATAGATGTTTTTGAGTCAACGACTGAAGAACAGCTGGCTGGGGATGAAAAAGCGACTTCAGAGTTGGCTAAAGAACTGGCAGTTTTATCTACTTTAAAAGACAACAAACTGACTGATCCGGTGCGGATGTATTTAAAAGAAATCGGGAGGATTAAGCTTTTAACTCGAGAGCAGGAAATTGATTTAGCCCAAAAAGTAGAGAAGAGTAGTCTGGCGGCCAAAAAGAAACTGACCACTTCTAATCTACGGTTAGTAGTTTCTATTGCCAAAAAATATATTGGTCGAGGGATGAGTTTTTTGGACCTGATTCAGGAAGGGAATAAAGGTTTGATCAGGGCGGTAGAAAAATATGATTGGAAAAAAGGTTATAAATTTTCTACTTATGCTACTTGGTGGATTAGGCAAGCGATTACCCGGGCTATTGCCGATCAAGCAAGAACCATTAGAATTCCCGTACACATGGTAGAAACCATTAACAAACTCGTTCGTATTAGCCGGCGGTTGCTGCAGGAATTGGGTCGGGAACCAAGTCCAGAGGAAATCGGCAGAGAAATGGAATTGGAACCGACTAAAATCAGAGAAATTCTTAAAGTTTCCCAAAAGACCACTTCTTTGGAAACACCCATTGGTGATGATGAAGATTCTTATCTGGGTGATTTTATTCCTGATGAAACCACCATAGGTCCTTATGACCTGGCTTCTAAAAAGCTTTTAAAAGATAATTTGGAAGAAGTGCTTGCTGCTTTGTCAGACCGGGAAGCCAGAGTTTTAAAAATGCGCTTTGGCTTGGATAGCAAAAGACCGATGACTCTGGAAGAGGTGGGTAAGGAATTTGGCGTCACCAGAGAAAGAATCCGCCAAATTGAAGCCAAGGCTTTGCGCAAGCTCAAGCACCCCTCTAGGCGCAAACAACTTCAGGACTTTCTTGAATAAGCCATGTACTCCATGTAGTATATGGTTAGAATGAAAACTGCTATCAAAATTGGACCTCAAGGCGGTATTGAAATTTTGCAAAAAAGCCAAGCCCAGTATGTAGAAGTTTGGTTTCGACTGGATTGGCAAAAGCAATATACTCCCTTATTTGAGTATATGAAAAAGAAGCAAATTGCTTTTGGTCTGCATTTTTGGGCTATGATTAAGGGTAAATATTTCCCCAACCTTTTAGGCCTACATCAAGATATTGCAAAGCAAACTTACCAGTTGATTAAAGAAACTATTGATATTGCCCAAAAGTGGCAAGCTCAATATGTTACCTTTCACCCAGAATCATACCGTTTAAATCTTTTAGATTTGGATCATTGTAAGATAAAAACTGTAAATCCTGAGGAAAAAATAGATAGAAAAAAAAGCTTTAGCCAATTACTGGTTTATCTTAAAAAGATTAGAGAGTATGCGGGGCAAAGAAAAATAATTCCTTTTTGTGAAACCGTGCCCAAATATGCACTGGGGGATTATAAAGACTTGGAAAAAGGGAGATTGGATGTCCAGCCGTGCGAAGGTTTGGAAACAGAAAAATTTTTTAAGCTAGCCCAATTGGGTTTTCCTATTTGTTTAGATTTAGGTCATACCATGGGCCAGTTAATTACTGAAGATAAAGATAAACTATTTGCGTATCTTTATGAGACAGCGAAAAAAATGCTGGTGGCCATTGGCTTGCTGCACATAACTACTAATACGCCGCCTTTTAATGGAACTGATTCACATCAAGGCGTTTTACCTAAAGATTTTGTCCAAGGAACAGCGCCCAATAAAAAACAGCTTCTAAAACTACTGGCTTTGTTCAAAAACAAAGATGTTTGGTTGGTGCCAGAGCCCCCAAAAGGTGAAATGATCGCCAATTACTTGGTTTTAAAGCAAATGGTTGAGGAAATAGAGGGAAATTGATAAAATACACCAAGAACTTTTACATTCCCCGGTAGCTCAATGGTAGAGCGCTCGCCTGTTAAGCGAATGGTTACTGGTTCGAGTCCAGTCCGGGGAGCATGGTTCGACAGGTTCACCATTGCGTGAGTTTGGCGAAGCATCCCTGGTTGGACGAGAAGTTTACCCCGAATACGACGTATCAGCAATAATACGCCGTACCTGCCCGCAGATGCTAAAGCATCAGCTTTTGCAGGCGGGGGCGATTTTGCAGAC
>SDBT01011031.1_pt1 | contig 14565 bp, 8 predicted proteins | sample 2277101 | NCBI WGS metagenome assembly SDBT01 (sample SAMN10404973, study PRJNA504765) | marine sediment metagenome | isolation source: marine sediment core GS10_PC15, 103 cmbsf | place: Arctic Ocean: Southern Knipovich Ridge | collected 2010
AATCAGCGGGTCGGAGGTTCGAGTCCTCCGCGGCGTAGTGAGGCTTTTCGCCCAAAACAAGGCGAAAAGCCTTTTTTATTATGGGCTTGAGCAACCCCACCAAGCGACATTTCCCCGACACTTATCAGTGAGTTGTCAGTGACCTTTCAGTGGTTTATCACGGTTTTTGACAAGAATTTGACAAGAAAACCGGCCGGCCTCTGGGGATGATTCACACGTTGGAGACAGAATCAAACCGGCGAGAACACCCCCGGCTTTCATCATTAATAAGCACATAATAAGGTGGTCATAAGTCTTTCATGGCTGATATCAGCGAATATCCCCACACCTTGGTTATGATAGATTTCAGGCATCCAGTTCATTAGTCCCAGTCAGCCCGCACGCACTTCCTGTTCATATAGTTGCAACCATTTCTGTTTCCGGGCATAATACTCCGTCACCAGTCGCCTCGCGCCATGGGAGGGGAAGCTGAGCCCTCTGACCATCGGGTAGTTTCGGACTGACCAATTGCTACCTTTGCGACCGGAACCGCCAAGTCGCTGATCAAGCGGGCATTCTTTGATGAGAATTGACGAGAACACCGGAAGGAATCTACGCCATGGCAAAGGGCAAGAAGAATAACACCGGGGCCAATCTGGGATTCGAGGACAAGCTGTGGGCGGCAGCCGACAAGCTCCGTGGCAACATGGACGCCGCCGAGTACAAGCACGTTGTCCTCGGCCTGATCTTCCTCAAGTACATCTCCGACGCCTTCATGGAGAAGTTCACCGCCCTTCAGGCCGACAAGCTCGCCGACCCGGAGGACAGGGACGAGTACCTCGCCGACAACATCTTCTGGGTGCCGCCCGAGGCACGCTGGGCCTACCTCCAGAAGAACGCCAAGCGCCCCGAGATCGGCACGCTCGTTGACAACGCCATGGCCGCCATCGAGCGTGACAACAAAGTGCTCAAGGGTGTTCTGCCCAAGGACTACGCCCGCCCGGCACTCGACAAGGCCCGCCTCGGCGAGATCATCGACCTCATCGCCACCATCGGCCTGGGCGACAAGGAGAGCCGCCAGAGGGACGTACTCGGCCGTGTCTACGAGTACTTCCTCGCCAAGTTCGCCGCCGCCGAGGGCAAGCTCGGGGGGCAATTCTATACGGCGCAGTGCGTCGTAAAGCTCCTCGTCGAAATGCTGGAACCGTACAAGGGCCGTGTCCTCGACCCCTGCTGCGGCTCGGGCGGCATGTTTGTCCAGGCCAGTAAATTCGTGCAGGCCCATGCGTCCGGCAACGGCAATGGCAAGAAGGCTAAGGTCAGCCCCGCCATCCGACGCGACATCTCCATCTACGGCCAGGAGTCCAACTACACCACCTGGCGGTTGGCCCTGATGAACCTCGCCATCCGGGGTATCGATGCGAAGATTGAATGGGCCGACAGCTTCCTCAAAGACAAACACAAGAACCTCAAGGCCGATTACATCCTCGCCAATCCGCCGTTCAACATGGAGGATTGGGGCTACTCCAAGGTCAAGAATGACGTTCGCTGGAAGCGTTTCGACCAGCCTTCCGGCAACGCGCAGTTCTCTCTGCCCGCTGGTGGTGAGCGCAAGCAGAAGGACGGTTCTTACATTCATGTCGACGGCGGCAATGCCAACTACGCCTGGATTCTCCACTTCCTCCACCACCTCGCCCCCCACGGCACGGCGGGGTTCGTCCTGGCCAACGGCTCGCTCACCAGCAACAGCTCCGGCGAGGGGGACATCCGCAAGGCCATCATCGAGGCCGACATGGTGGACTGCATCATCGCCTTGCCCGGCCAGCTCTTCTACACCACGCCGATTCCCGTCTGCCTCTGGTTCCTGACCCGCAACAAGGGTGCGGACAAGGGGCACGGTTACCGCGCCCGTCATGGCGAGACCCTCTTTGTCGACGCCCGCAAACTTGGCGAACTGACCGACCGCACCCACAAGGAATTGACCGACAACGACATCGCCAGGATCGCGAGCACTTACCACGCCTGGCGCGGCGAAAAGGATGCCGGTGATTACGAGGACCAGGCCGGTTATTGCCGATCAGCAACGCTCAAAGAGGTCGAAGCTCACGGCCACGTCCTCACCCCCGGCCGCTACGTCGGGGCCGAAGAGATCGAAGACGACGGCATCCCCTTCGAAGAGAAGATGGCCGAACTGTCGGCTGAGCTTTATGAGCAGATGAATGAGGAAGAAACACTTGATGCCGCCATTCGCAAGAATCTGGCATCTTTGGGGTTTGGAGAATAGACCATGATTGAATACGGCAAATTCCAGAAATCACTCAAACACCTTGAGCTTCAATTCGAGAATTATAAAACGCTCGATGAAGACCTGCCGGATATCATGCGGGAAGCTGTAGCCGAGTCGGTGATTCAACGCTTTGAGACCTGCTACGACTGCATGTGGAAGGTGCTGAAACGATACCTGATTGAAGAATTGGGTATTCCCGAAACACCCAACAGCCCCAAGCCCATTCTCCGGCTGGGATACGAAAACAATCTATTCGCTTCTTCTTTAGAACAATGGCTGACCTATGCCGATGCACGAACCGCCACGTCGCATGATTACAGCGGAGAAAAGGCCGAGGACTGTTTGGAACTGATGAGCGGCTTTGTGGACGATGCCATCGATCTGTATCAGACACTCAGCGGGGACACATGGGAATGAACGACGCCATCGACTTGACGACAAAACAGCGAAAGATCATTACCGATCTGCTGAGGCGGTATTTGCCAAACACCGTCGTCTGGGCCTACGGCTCGCGCGTCAAGTGGACCTCCAGGCCGCAGTCCGATTTGGATATGGTAGCGTTCGCATCGAAGAAACAAAACCTGGCCGTCTCCAACCTGAAAGAAGCACTCGAAGAAAGCTCCCTGCCGTTCAGGGTCGATCTGTTCGTATGGGACGAAGTGCCGGAAAAGTTCAGGGAGAATATCAAAGACGAGCACATTGGACTCCAAGAAAAAACCGCCTTGGCCAGGGCGAGTAACGGCTTTTCACAAGTCGAGCTTGGGCCTCTTTGCCTAAAGATTGGAAGCGGCGCGACTCCTCGCGGGGGAAGCAAGGTCTATCTGGATAACGGTGATGTAGCATTGATTCGAAGCCAGAACGTCTACAATGACGGCTTCACCCGTGAGGGGTTGGTCTACATCACTGAAGAACATGCGGAACAGCTTTCGAATGTCACGGTGGAGCGGGACGACGTGTTGCTGAACATCACTGGCGATTCAGTCGCCCGGTGTTGCCAGGTTCATCCCAACGTTCTTCCGGCTCGCGTTAATCAGCACGTTGCCATCATTCGTCCGAATCCTCAAGAACTGCACCCGGGCTTCCTGCGGTACTTTCTCGCGTCTCCCTCGATGCAAGGCCAAATGCTGGCATGGTCTCATGCTGGCGCGACACGCAAGGCACTCACAAAAGGCATGATTGAGTCGTTCAAGGTGCCGAGGCCAGACCTTCCTATTCAACAACGTATCGCCGACGTGCTGGGCAAGCTGGACGACAAGATCGAGTTGAACCGGCGGATGAACCGGACGCTGGAGAAGATGGCGGCGGCGATCTTCAAGAGTTGGTTTATTGATTTTGATCCGGTCCGCGCCAAAGCCGAAGGCCGCGACACGAATCTTCCCGCCGAGACCGCCGACCTCTTCCCCGACACATTCGAGGAATCCGGGCTTGGGCCGATTCCCAAGGGGTGGGGAGCGGAGTACCTTCCCGACGTTATCGAAGTCAATCCCACCCGAAGCCTGTCACGCGGAATGGCCGCGCCATATGTTGCAATGAAAGAGATGCCAACGCGGCTATCCCGTCCTACAGACTGGTGGCGGCGTGAGTTTAATTCGGGATCAAAGTTCCGAAATGGCGACGTTCTTCTGGCCCGTATCACGCCCTGTCTGGAAAATGGGAAGACGGCCTTCGTAGATTTTCTCGACGGCGAGGAGGTCGGTTGGGGCTCCACGGAATACATTGTCTTGCGCAGCAAGCCACCGTTACCGCCCGAGTTTACGTACTGCCTTGCCCGCTCCGAGCGGCTCCGCGAACACGCCATATCGAACATGACTGGCACCTCCGGCCGTCAGCGCGTACCAGCCAGCTGTTTTGATAGATTCCCCGTCTCTGTTCCCACTGACGACGTGGCAATGGCATTTGGGAAGTTCGTCCAGCCTGCATTCAACAAGACCAAAGCGAACGATTGCCAATCTCACAAGCTAAAGGCATTGCGCGACACACTGCTGCCCAAACTCATGAGCGGCGAGATCGAACTTCCCGAAGCCGAGACCATCGTCGAGGAGGAAGGGACATGACCAATACGCCAACATTTCAACGACACTCGATCCGAGGTGAACTATGAAACTCAAGAAATTCTGTGTCCATAACTTTCGTAACATCGTTGACTCCGGTTGGATTGAGCTCAACGACATCATAACCCTTGTCGGCAAGAACGAGTCTGGAAAGACCTCGCTGCTCCAGGCATTGTGGAAATTCAACCCCTTCAAAGAACACCCATACAGTCTTGACCGGGAGTGGCCGCGTGGTCATCGCAAAGAACGATCACCAGAACAGTGTGTCGTTGAAACGGAGTTCGAGTTCGACGATGAGGAGAAGACGAATTTAGCCCAGCTTCACGAATCGACAGCTTCGATCACCGGTGTTCGAATAAAGAAGAACTATAAGGGCACCTTCTCCTATACATTCCTGCCAAATCAGCCAGCTGACAGTCACGACATCAAGTGGGTTGTCAGCGTGATCACAGAGAAGATAGGTGAGCCGTCAGCCGAGGCCACAGATCATTTCAAGAAGCAGTACGCGTCAGCTCTGGACAAGTTCATTCAAGAGGTTCGAGAGAACGAGGGCAGCGCCTATGCCGTTGAGCATGCTGCCGCTTTCAAGTCGCAGTTCGCAGCATTCCACCATCCGAACGACCCCGCGAATAATCTGCAGTTCCAGGCGGATAAGCAAGCTATCGCATCACTCAACGAAGCACTGGACGCTGCCGTTGAGGAGCTGAAGATCGAGCCGCCGTTCCGACGAGCGGTTGATGTGGCGCACGAGTGGCTACCCACGTTCATTTACATGGATGACTACCGCATCTTCACGGGCTCCGCCCAACTCGACCAGGTCCAGCAACGGTTCGAGAAGAATCAGCCAACCGAGGAGGACTACACAATTCGGCTCATCATGGAGCAAGCCGGTCTTGATGTTGATGAGGAAGTCGAAAAGGGGAATGCGACGGATCGCGAGCAACGAATGCTCGACATGAACGACGCGAGTCTGACCTTAACGAATGAGATTGCCGACCGTTGGTCGCAGAAGAAGTATGAAATACGATTTGAGGCAGACGGCCAACAGTTAATCATGTTTGTGAAAGACGCGGATTCGGCCGCGCTCGTCCCGCTTGAAGAACGGTCGAAGGGCTTTCAATGGTTCTTTTCCTTCGACATGCTGTTCATGTCCGAGACAAGCGGTGATTTTGAGAACTCCGTAATCCTGCTTGATGAGCCGGGACTTCATCTACACGCGGCTGCACAGCGGGATCTCCTGGACCGGATGAAGGAATACGCCAAGGAGAACCAACTCGTCTACACGACGCACCTGCCGTTCATGGTGGACTTTACCCGACTGGATAATATCTTCATTTGCGAGGAGAAGCAGAGCGAGGGGGTCAAGGTTCATCAAGACTGGGCATCTGCTGGCAAGGATGCTCGGTTCACGCTGCAGGCCGCGCTTGGCCTGTCGTGGAGCCAGTCGCTATTCGTCGGAAAGTACAACCTTGTGGTCGAGGGTGTGACCGATTTCTGGTTTCTCAGCACATTCTCTGAACTCATGCGGCAAGCTGGCAAAGAGGGCCTGGATGAGGAACTGGTGATCACACCTGCCGGTGGCGCGAGCAAGGTTGCTTACATCGGAACCATTCTGCGGGGCCAGGAGCTTCGGGTCGCCGTTCTTCTCGATTCTGATCCTGAGGGGCAGTCGGCGTATGAGCAACTCGTGCATCAGTGGATTCTGGAGGACAAGCACGTGCTCATGCTCGGCCCTGTGCTTGGGGCCGAGGGCAACCGATGCCTTGAGGATATGTTCGCGGAAGACTATTACCTCGGCTTCGCCCAGGAATCCTACAAGAAGGAGCTTGGAAAGAAGAAGCTGACGCTCCAGCCACAGGACGCACGGACAATCGTGCAACGTGTGGAAGCTGCATTGAAGACGAACGGGATCGAGACCTTCAATAAAGGCCGAGTGGCAAAACGGATCATGAAGGATCTGGCCGGGAAATCACTTGAGGACTTGCCTACTGATACTGTCGACAATTTCGCCAAGATCATTGCGGAAGCCAATCGTCTGGTGGCGAAATGGCGTGGGGAGGAGAACCCTACGTGAGCGCTTACCTCGATGAAGCCCAAGTCGAGATTGTGACCGTGGATTACTTCCGCGAGCTGGGCTACGAGTATGTCCACGGGCCGGAGATTGCTCCGGACGGAGACGCTCCCGAGCGGGTGGACTATGGGCAGGTGGTGCTGACCGGCCGGCTGCGGGACGCGCTAGTGCGGATCAACCCGGACGTGCCGGACGAGGCTATCGAAGATGTGCTTCGGCAGGTGACTCGAGCAGACAGCCCCGACCTGATCGTCAACAACCGGACGTTCCATCACATGCTGACCGATGGCGTGGATGTCTCGTGGCGCGAGAACGGCCAGGAACGACACGGCAAGGTGTGGCTAATCGAGCGCGATCCGGCCAAAGTGGACGACAACGAATTCCTCGTCGTCAATCAGTTCACCGTCATCGAGGATAAGAGGAACCGCAGGCCTGACGTGGTGGTATTTGTGAATGGTTTGCCAATGGCGGTAATCGAGTTGAAGAACCCGGCCGAGGAGAAGGTGACGATTCGTCACGCCTTCAACCAGTTGCAGACGTACAAGGCGGACATCCCCAGTCTGTTCGTATTCAACGAGGCGATGGTGATCTCGGATGGCTACGCTGCGAAGGCCGGAACGCTCACTTCGGGCTGGGATCGCTTCCAGCCCTGGCGGACCATCGAGGGTGACGCGCTGGCTCCGGTGGGGTCGGTGCAGCTTGAGGTGCTGATCAAGGGCGTCTTCGACAAGCCGCGATTCCTGGATTACGTGCTGAACTTCATCACGTTCGAGGATGACGGCAAAACCATTGCCAAGAAAGCAGCCGCCTATCACCAGTACTGGGCGGTGAACAAGGCCGTGGATTGCACGGTCGGGGCCAGTTCGCCCGACGGCGACCAGCGGATAGGCGTCGTCTGGCACACTCAGGGGTCGGGCAAGAGCCTGTCGATGGCGTTCTACGCCGGGAAGATCATCAAGCACGATGCGATGGAGAACCCGACGCTGGTCGTGATCACTGACCGCAACGACCTGGACGATCAGCTTTTCGGGACGTTCAGCACAAACAGCGAACTGTTGCGGCAGAAACCGGTCCAAGCCGAGAGCCGTGAGCACCTGAAAGATGTGCTACGCGTGGCGTCGGGCGGTGTGGTGTTTACGACCTTGCAGAAGTTCGAGGGCGGCGATGCCTTGAGCGAGCGTCACAACATCGTCGTGATTGCCGACGAGGCCCATCGCAGCCATTACGGTTTCGATGCGAAGCTGAACAAGAAGACCGGCGAGATGAAGTACGGCATGGCAAAGTACCTGCGGGACGCCTTGCCGAACGCTTCGTTCATCGGCTTCACCGGGACGCCTATAGAACTGGATGACAAGAGCACACCGGCGGTCTTCGGCGACTACATCGACAAGTACGACATCCTGCGCTCGGTCGAGGATGGCGCGACGGTCCCGATCTACTACGAGTCGCGGTTGGCAAAATTGGAGCTGAGCGAGGAAGAGAAGCCCACGCTCGATCCTGAATTCGAGGAGATCACCGAGGGCGAGGAAGAGACCGAGAAGCAGAAACTCAAAACGAAATGGGCGGCGCTTGAGGCGATGGTCGGCAGCGAGAAGCGATTGCGGCTTGTTGCGCAGGACCTGGTGGACCATTTCGAGAAACGGCTGGAGGTGATGGACGGCAAGGGCATGATCGTTTGCATGTCCCGCCGCATCTGCGTAGACCTCTACAACGAGATCATCAAGCTGCGGCCGCAATGGCACAGCGACGACGACGCCAAGGGCCAGATCAAGATCGTCATGAGCGGTTCTGCGTCCGATGTGGCGGAGTGGCAGCCACACATCCGGACAAAGGCGGCACGTGAGGGGCTGGCCAAACGCTTCAAAGACGCCGGAGACGACCTGAAGCTGGTGATCGTCCGCGACATGTGGTTGACCGGCTTCGACTGTCCGAGCATGCACACGATGTATTTGGACAAGCCTATGCGCGGCCACAATCTGATGCAGGCCATCGCCCGTGTGAATCGCGTTTTCAAGGACAAGCCTGGCGGGCTTGTGGTTGACTATCTTGGCATCGCCAACGCACTCAAACGGGCGCTGCACACCTACACGGCCAGCGGTGGCAAGGGACAGGCCACGTTTGACCAAGAACAGGCTGTTGCGGTGATGCTGGAGAAGTACGAAGTAGTGCGCGACCTGCTGCATGGGTTTGACTATCAGGGCATCCTGACCGCCGAACCCGCCAAGCGCATGAGCGGCGTAGCTCAGGCGATGGAGTTCGTTCTGGGGCTGGAAGACGGCAAGAAGCGATACGTGCAGGCTGTCGCGGCGTTGTCGAAGGCGTTCGCACTGGCTGTGCCGCATGAGCAGGCAATGGCGATCCGTGACGAGGTGGGTCTGTTCCAAGAGATACGGGCCGCCCTCGTAAAGATTACCATGTCCGAAAGCGAACGGACGCCCGACGAGATGGAATCTGCCATTCGGCAACTCGTTTCGCGGGCCGTCTATTCGACGGAGGTAGTGGACATCTTCGCGGCGGCGGGCCTGGAGAAGCCGGACATCTCGATTCTCTCAGACGAGTTCTTGGCCGACGTACAACATCTACCCCAGCGTAACCTGGCGTTTGAACTGCTGAAGAAGCTGATCAACGACGAAATCAAGACGCGCATGAAGAAGAACGTGGTCCAGGCGCGATCATTTGCCGAGATGCTCGAACAGTCTGTGCGAAAGTACCAGAACCGTGCAATCGAAGCCGCCCAGGTCATCGACGAACTGATCCGCTTGGCCAAGGAGCTGCGGGATGCCCAGTCGCGAGGTCAAGAGTTGGGACTGAGCGACGACGAGGTCGCGTTCTATGACGCATTGGCCGAGAACAGCAGCGCCTGTGATCTGATGGGTGACGAACAACTGCGGTTCCTGGCCCAAGAGTTGGTCGAACATGTCAAGGCAAGCGTGACCATCGACTGGCAAGTCCGCGAGAATGCACGAGCGCAGATTCGTGTGATGGTAAAACGAATCCTTAGAAAGTTTGGCTATCCACCTGACATGCAAGTCAAAGCCACCGAGCTGATTCTCGAACAAGCCGAGGTGCTCTGCAACGACTGGTCCGACTGAGGCCGCCGGCAGACGTGGCCAAGGCATCGGAATATAGACGGACTGCCGATCGTGGCTTGGAGGGCGATTTTGTCTGCAACTTTGATCCAGCTTAGATAAGAACGTTCCATTTACAATTTCATATTGCCCGGTGTCCCTACCGAAAACCTCGTCTGCCAGTAGTTCCAACAAGTTACGATGAGCGACCTTGGGATGTCAATCGGCTACGCCTCACCCTTCGCAGCACACATGTAACGTGAAGACTCTCTCTTGGATTGCGGCGGGAAACAGGGGCAGGTCAGGATCTTTAATTAGAATCAGCGGGTCCAACTTCGGCCTCTGAGTCTTCCCAATCCACGTCAATTCCAATTTTGTCTGCTTCTTCGCCATATCTCTACTCGCCTGTGTGTCCTAGTATTTCGTGAACTCCAAAACACGGTTAACATACACCCTCAACGCATTGGCGTCCACGCTCTGCAACTCCGTCTCATAGTTCGGGTTGGTCGCATGGTGGAACTTGTTTGCGTAATCCGTGATATCGCACAATTCACGGAAGGCGCTATCATCCAGTAGACCGTCATTCTGTTTGCATCGCTGCATCTCATCTCTTCGGAACTCGCCGAGGAGCTTTCCGGGCTGATAGTGTTCAGCGAACGCGACCCGAGAGAATCCCTCCATAACATCCCGAAGTAGCCGGGCTATCTCGCTCAGACTTCCTGCTGCTCTCTCGCTGAAATCCCTCAGAGCGGCATGGTTCCTGTCATAGAGGGTTACACCCTCCTCAGAGATGTCCCATCCGGTCAATGTGCTCTTGGTCCACCCAGAATCCATGGTGATCTCAATGCAGGCAAGGTCGTCCTGCTTCTGCTGGGGCGTCAACTGCTCCTGAATTTTCCAGAGGAAGAGGGCGTCGTGGGACAAGACGATGAGTTGCCTGCAACGTATGCGAAGGTGCCTGAGTTCCTGCACAGTCGAATGTGCTCGGCTCTTGTCCATGCTAGTGAACGGGTCATCCAAGACTACCACGGTATCCTGGAGATTGGGGAGCCCATCAAGCATTGAAAAGAAGTAGGCAAGCGCCAGCGTGCTGCGATCCCCTGCACTCAACGTATGCTTGAAGGCATCGACCGAGATGTCGGTGTTGTTGATCTTCAGGCCGTAGGTGACAGTGGGTCTGTTCCCACGGTTGTCAGAGGAGACATTCACGATTTGGAAGTCCGCCCCAAACCTGCGCAGATAATCGTTCACCGATGTCTGGAACTGTGGGAAGACTGCCTGTCGCTGCCGATCCAGTTGCTGGCGCTTCTGATTGCGGATCATCTCAAGACCATTCTTGCGGGTCTTGTGCGTCTCCAAGGTTTCCACCAACTGCCTGACTTCGTCGCTATGGCGTGATCTGGTTGCCTTGAGGTTGGCGATCCTGGTCTCCACTGCCTGCCGATCCCCCGCTTGAGCCCCATCCTTGATCGTCTGGATGTCAGCATTCCGGGCGGTAAGGGCTGCACGGGCCTGCAAATATTCGGTTCTTGCCGTTGTAAAAGCAGCCAGAGCATCGGCAAGCGGCTGCGAGACCGCAATCGCCGTCAATGGCGACTGCTGTTTCTGCTGGAACGCATGCTGGAGTTGCTGTTGCAGCTCTTCGAGGGCGGTGACTATGGAATCCGTTGCGGGTGCGTTCGGCAGATCGTTGATGTATTGGCTCCAGAAGGTCCTCTTGGTGTCGGTCGTTGTGATCGATTGACGTACTGCCTGAAGTGAGTTCTGGAGTTGAGCCTCGATTGCCCGGATTTGCTGCGAAAGGGCCTGGGTATGCTCTTCATACTGCTGGCTGAAGAAACCTCGGTAGGATGCGAGCAAGAAATTGCTCTGAATGTCTTGGTCGCAGAACGGACATGATGTTCTGTGCTCCGATAACTGGAGACCGGTTCTCACCCACTGTTCACCAATCTGGCCAAGACCAGTGAAATGGGCCTCCACCTGCGAGATGGCGGCTTGCTCGACATTATCGAGTGAGCGTGAGAGAATCGCCCCAACTGACTCGTCAGCCACTTCAGTGATGGCCACGTCTGCGAACCGCGCCTGCTGCTGAATCGGTGCAGCCTGTTGGATTTGATTCAGTAGAGCTTCCTGGGCCTGAATCTGCTCCTCGACATCAGCTACCTCATCAAGGGATATAAACTGGTCAATGTCCATGCCATAGGCATGGGGGAGAAGGGCCTCTGTTGCGTCCCTGATGCCCTGATTGACGGCATTGATGTCGGAACCAACCTGCTCAAACTCCCGGACAAGACTGACGCTCTGTGATCCTAGGACCACCTCATGAAGATTGGCCCTCTGCTCACGATCAACAACTAGTCCAGAATGAACATTGGCTTCGATGAACGCATCGTCGAACACAACGAGGTTATGGTGTGCCGCATTCCACGAATCGTTATTGAAGAAGTAGTTCTGGCTTGTTGTGTCGATCCGAATCTCAGGGTGATTGTCTGTTCCCAATCTCCTCCTGTTCATTATGGCTGATGGATCGCTCGCGCCAAGCGACCGAAGTATCGACGTGAGGGTTGTCTTTCCTCGGGCATTTTCTGAGTAGATCAACGTAAGTTGCTTCATCGCTGGAGCCCCAGAGCAACTCTCATATTTCCCAACGTTACGTATGAGTCTAAATTTCGTAAGCATCAACGAGTCTCCCATCTAAGGGTGAATATGGGCAGCACGCTTGCGCGTTGCTGCAGCGGTCTCGCGATCTTGTCGATCAATTCATCCCGCTGAATGTCTATGGCGTCTTGGGCGTCAAAAAGTTCCTCTCGATGTGGGGTCCAGTGGGGCTCCCTGAAACCAATAATGGTTTTTTCAATCTGATCTAGCTATTGGTTCGCTTCGATCATTTTTTGGCATTACGTGCAATGTTCTAACAGAAAGATCTTGGATTCCGATGATAGTTAAAATAGAAGCCCCACCGTGTTCCCCATGAAGACCGGTATACGGCACGACTGCCGACCATAGCCATTATCTTCAGGACCGGCTAGATAGCAAGATCCTGAGCGTGCTTGGATTCTACATCATCGCTTACACCATGGAAAATGCCACCCCCGCATGGCCGATTGCACTACTACGCTTGGGGAGCGACATTGTCTGCAAGTTTGATCCAGCCTAGATAAGAACGTTCGAGTTACAATTTCATATTGCCCGTACCAATGGCACCGACACTGAACGCGCGGCATCGGCTTCAAGAGATCAGGCAAAAACAGCGCATACAACTGCGTGCACGGTAGCTCCACGGGCTCCGAGGATCACATTGGGGGCAGCAACGTCAGTTCCTGGCTGCCGTTCGATCACATTTAAACCACTTGCTTCCTAAGAAGCTAATTCTGAGCTGCGGAGGCGCCGGATGAGATCCTGTGAACTCATAGCCGGTTTAGCATCATAATCTAGAATTCAGGACACGGGCTTCTTCTTCTCTTCGAACACCGCTTGGCCGTTTCGTATCCTCCAATTCCACGAAACTATTCAAACCGCCCCTCTCTACCGTGCGGTTTCTAGGAAAAAGAGACTTGGACGAGTCTTTTCTGGAGATGACCGGCTGTGCGGGCTTCGAACGGAACGAATGGGCCTCTGTGGAAGCTCAACCTGTTGCAGATGATGGACTTGACTAATTAAGTGCGTCCATGGCCCCCCTAATACAGTGAGTATTGATACGTAATTGCACCTATTTTTAACCTATAGTTTTGTTTGTTAAGTAATTAGGTAATTAAAGCAAGTATTCAAAGCCTCTATATATAAGGGGGCCCTTGGGTACACTTAATCCCATGCCAAGTCGCGCGGATCGACACCGAGACAAGAACGTCGGCCGCGCTTTATCCGTCGGTGATCCCCCATCGAGGCCAAACCGCCCTGGCATCGGAAGCGTCTTCGTGAGAGGCATCGCTCAGGCCCACGTACGCGAGCACGCACGCGAGTGAGCCCATGAGACCGCGAACTCCCAGGATCAATTCTGGGGAAACAAGTCAGTGCAGGGCTGTCGTGGAGCCTGGAAAGCCATATTGCTTCCTTAGAAGCTGACGTGGAGCTCCGTGGAAGATCCTGCCGAGTCTCAAGGAAGGCTCCATTAGCATCGAATCGGCCCAACCGCAGAATCGGGGGCTTACGCGAGGCGCTTGCGTGGGTATAATGCGACCGGCTGCAATGGCCGCTGAAGAGCGGCGCAGCCAAGACAATTGAATTGACGCGTGTGCGTCAAGTTGCTGCTTCCTGAGAACCGACCAGCTTGGGCCATCAGGCCCTTGAACCAAAGCAGTGCAGCTTGGACCACGCTCCCAGTCCGGGAGCGTCGGCCTTGTGCTGTGCTTTGGTGCCCCCTGGTCGGGGCCTCAGGAGCGGCCTTGGTACGGCGCTCCCCTTTTATTTGTGGGGCGATCTCTTTCCAGAACTCGAGGAGACTGCAATGAAGAAACTGTCAATGACGATTCTTACGGCCGGGCTTCTGTCCTGCGTACTTCAAAGCGCTGGCTGCTACGTTGAAGCCGGGGACGCTTTGCCCTTGGTAAGTTTTGAAGACCTCCCAAAGGCAACCGGCGAAAAGCCCTCCATGACATTCGAAGCCAGTATGACTTTCGCTTTTTCCACGTACGAGAATCAGCGAATTGCTGAAAATGTCAAATGGGCGAAGCATGTCGAAGAGGTCTTGATTCAAAGCACAATGTTTGCAGATTGCATGCAGGCGGCTCGCGGCGGAGACTACCATCTCAAGTTTGAATATTACCACCTGCCCCTTAGTGTGCATGGTAGCGCCGGCGCAGCTCTTACAGGCGCAACATACGGGCTGATCCCAGTGTCAATCCCCGAATGGCACCGCCTGCAGGTGCAGGTGTACCAAGGTGAGCAAATAGTTGGGGCATACGAATACAAAAACTACCAACAAGTCTCTGCGGGGCTGATCTATCTTGGCAAAGCACAAAGCGCAGAACAGATGAAGAAAATCCATCATAATTATCGAAGCAACTTCATTAGGAACTTCCTTCGAGATTTCGCCATCAAGCATCTTGGCGCAACACCACCAGGCGAAAAGCTAGCTCAAGGAAACTGACTTCAAAACAGCAGGCCAACAGT
>SDBT01011032.1_pt1 | contig 14564 bp, 10 predicted proteins | sample 2277101 | NCBI WGS metagenome assembly SDBT01 (sample SAMN10404973, study PRJNA504765) | marine sediment metagenome | isolation source: marine sediment core GS10_PC15, 103 cmbsf | place: Arctic Ocean: Southern Knipovich Ridge | collected 2010
CACATAGTAAATATTTTTTTTTGCCGGCATTTTATGTATCCTTTCAAATAATTTTGTACATATTACACTTCGCTTATAACTGAGGTTGTCTCACAACCTCATATTAGGCTGTCCCATACATACAGATTATAATTTTGATGCTATATATTATACAGCATTCTGTTTCTAAAAAGTCATTTTATATGTTAAGGGACAGCCTGAACAGTATCACTTATTCCGAGTTTCTTTTCCCTCTTTTTTGTGACAACAATACAGATCCATATACTTATCTCATACATCGCCAGAACCGGGACAGCAAGCATTATCTGACTGATAACATCCGGGGGAGTGAGAAAGGCGGCCAGAACAAATATTACGACAATTGCATACTTCCTTCCCTTTTTAAGCGTCTTAGGTGTTACCACTCCGATTTTTGAAAGGAAAAGAATAACAACGGGTAGCTCAAACATCAAACCAAAGGCAGTAATCATTTTACCGAGGAATGAAACGTACGCATTCAATGTAATCAAGGGTGTGATATTCTGTTTGGAAAATGACAGAAGAAACTTAATCCCCAGCGGAAGCACACCCTTGAACGCAAAAGCCGCGCCAATCAGGAATAGCAAGTATGAAAGTGGTCCAAAATAAATTAGATATTTCCTTTCGTTTTTTTTAAGCGCAACCCCGATGTATTTCCACAACTGATAAAAAATAAACGGCATAGCACCCATCAGGCCCGTGAGAAGGGAGAGTTTAATAATTACAAAAAAGGCTTCCGTAGGGCTTATGAAAACAAAATCTTCGATTCCTCCCGCCTGTGTGACGAAATTAAGAATCTCATCAATAAAGTAGTATGCCCCCGCAGAAGTGACGGCTACACTTATAAGAATGAAAATAATCCGGCGGCGCAGCTCACTAAGATGTTCTGTGATTGTTAAAGTTTTATCTTCCATAATGTAGAAAATACTATTTTAATATCCGGATCCCAATTATTAGAAACCGTGAGACAACCTCAATTATACTATTTTTATCGTGCCTGTGTCAAATACATAAATGAATTTGTTTTTTACAAACTCCTTGACATATAGCCGGTGCAGTGTTACTTTATTATCGAACATAAAACTAAAATAGTCGAACTGCCTCAATGGATCAGAAAAAGAAAGAAAAGATTATCGAGAGCGCAACTAATATCTTTTCACGCTTTGGAATTAAAAAATCAACAATGGATGAGATCGCCCAAAAAATAAGGATGGGAAAGTCTACACTATACCACTATTTTAAAAATAAAGAAGAAATATTTCTTGAAGTAGTAAAGAGGGAATCAGACACCTTAAAGAATAGTCTAAATAAGGCGCTTGAGGAAGCTGAAACTTCTCAGGATAAGTTCAGGACTTACGCGAAAACAAGAATGAAATATTTAAAAGAGCTCAGTAATTATTATACGACCTTAACCGATGCATACTTCGATTTATATTCCTTCGCAGATGAAATAAGAAATGATTTTCAGGCTTTTGAGCTCAATACATTAAAAGGTATTTTTAATGAAGGTATAGAACGGGGAGAATTTGATATTAAAGACCCGGACCTTACCGCGAGAATGACAATAGTCGCCTTCAAGGGGTTCGAATATCTTCTAATAACAAAGGAGCCGACTCCTGACGTGGAAAACGAGCTTGATAATTTAATTGACATGTTCTTCCATGGGATAGGGAAACGATAGGCAAGTAAACTTCCAATCATTATGAGATTTTATTGCTCGCCTCGTTATTCGTTTTATATCAATAAATTCCGGTACAAAAGCCCGCAAGCGGGAGGAAGACTATAATATTAATAGATAAAACCATAACTCATCTTTTTTTTGAATTGTATGGAACAAAAAACAATATTGGTCGAAAAGGTCTAATCACATGCAGCGTTTTTCAGAAATAATAATAAAAAGAAGAAAGATAATAATTATTCTAACTATTGTGGTTACACTTTTTTTTATGCTCGGTTTTACCAGGATTACCATAAACAGCGATATTACTTCATATCTAAAACCAAACGACCCTGCCATGAAACTCTTCAACAGGATAGGAGAAGATTACGGGGGAAACCTGATGGTAATGATCGCCGTTGTTTCGGATAGTATTATTTCTTCTCCCACCCTGAATTTTCTTAAAACAGTCACTGAAAATTATTCTGAAATAGATGGAGTTTCCAGTATTACCAGTCTTATAAATATAATAGATATTAAAGATACAGATTTTGGCCTTGAGGTAGGAAAACTCATAGATAAAAACAACATCCCGGAAAATGAGCGTGAGCTTGAAGCGCTGAAAAAGTACATTCTCTCCAAAGATTCCTACAGAGGAAAAATTATCTCAGAAGACGGTACAACGACAATCATCATATGCAGGTTAAACCCCGATTACAATAAAGTCGAACTGGCAAAGAAAATTAAAGAAATAACTGAAGAGGTAAAAGGCTCATACAGGGTATATTACAGCGGATATCCGGTTCAAATGATGGAAATGAACGGCATGCTGGCAGGCGACTTAAAAATTCTGATCCCAATAGTGCTGGTGGTCATTACACTGGTACTGTTCTTCAGCTTTAAAACAATAAGAGGGGTAGTATTACCATTGACCATCGTAGTTATTTCAACTATCTGGGCAATAGGGTTAATGGGGCTTACGAACACACCCCTGTCTATCATTTCCAATGTTGTACCGGTCATTCTGCTTGCAATAGGCACAGCTTACGGAATACATTTTCTTTCAAGATACAATGAGGATGTATTCACTGAGGAACACAAGCTTCAACAAATAAAAAAAACAATTCACCATATCGGAATTCCTATACTTCTCACCGGAGTCACAACAATTACCGGTTTTCTCTCTTTCGCAGGTGCTTATATAACAGCAATTACCGAGTTCGGGATTTTCACCGCCTTTGGCGTTTTTGTGGCCATGGTTCTATCCATTACATTCCTCCCAGCGGTGCTTTCCTATATGAAAGTAAAGACAAAGAAGCCTGCCATTTCCAGGGCATATCTGTTCAAGCGTTTTATGAACAGTACAGCAGGCTTCGTGTTAAAAAATAAAAAGCTTATTTTAATTTTCAGCCTACTTATTGTTATCCTTTCGGCAGTCATTATACCGCGCATTAAAACCGAAACGGACCTTACTTACTTCTTTCCAAAAAAATCAGAAATCAGAAAGGCCGATGTCGTAATAAAAAACAATTTCGGGGGCTCCACCCCGGTACAGATAGTAATCAAAGGGGATATCAAAAATCCACTTGTATTGAGGGAAATGAGGATTATGGAAAAATATATGAATCAGCTCCCTTATATGAGCAACACCCAGTCAATTTCAGACCTGATCAGTCAGATGAATGATGTACTGAACAATCATAGAGCTATACCCGAAACCAGAGAGGAGGTGGCCAATCTTCTCTTTTTGCTTGAAGGAGATGAAATATTAGAACGGCTCGTTAACAGTGATTATTCAGAAGGAATAATACATGCAACCTTTGGAACAGAAGACGGCCGTATAGTTGGTGAAACAATCTCCAGCATTAACTCATATATAAAGGAAAATATCAACCGGCAATTCATCACAGTTTCAATGACCACACTTGATGACCGGGCGAAACATTTAGCTGAAAACCGGGTATACACCCTTGCCGCGAAAGCTATCTTATACGACTACAGTAAAGATTATAAAAATAACGACATTGATATTGCTAGTATAAAAACCTTTTTTAAAAACATGAATCCCGACCCGGATGTCTTTATTACAACTGATATAAGGGAAAAACTTTATGAAGAACTGTTTATGTTTTTTAAAGAGGAATCGGAAGTATACATTGAAACGCAGTCGGAGATAAAATCTATCACCCATGCCCTAATTGATCTCACTGAAAATAATGTGTTGACAGAAAAAAATATAATTTCGACCCTTAAAAATAATATCCCTGGAAAGTACTGGTTTGATTATCCTGAATCAATACAATATACAGCTGAATATATCTTTCCCGCTCTTTCAAACGCGCAGAATGAGTCTATGATACAAATCACATCAACCAGACTGATTGAAAACTTATTTAATGAGCAAAAAGATGACACAGGTTTTAATAAAAAAGTACAGGACAACCTCTGGCTTTTAACACATAACCTTGTTGGTGTGCCTGCTTCCCTGCTAAAAGATGAAGTGAACAGCTCTGAAAAAATCAGGATAGACGCAGAACTCTCAGGGATGATAAAAATCGTCAACAGCCTCAACACGAATTTAAGGAGGAGCCAGATTCAGAGTATCATAATTGCCGTTATTGTAGTCTTTATCTTTCTGTCTGTACAATTTAAATCCCTTAAAATGGGAGCAGTTTCCCTTTCTCCAATTATTGTAGTTATCCTTCTTAATTTCGCGATAATGGGGTATGGAGGAATACCCCTCGATTACGCAACCATGCTTGTAGGCAGTATCCTGATTGGCGTCGGTATTGACTATTCCATTCACTTTTCATCCAGGTTCCGGCTTGAGTCGAAAAAAACAGATGATGAAAAAGAGTCTCTTAAAAAAACCCTCAACACAACGGGAGTCGCGATATTAATCAATGCTCTCATGGTTGCTCTGGGATTTTTCGTGCTGGTAGCGGGAAATTTTGTTCCTGTTAAAAGAGAAGGATGGATGATCGGAGTCCTTATGCTGGTAAGCGCATCCGCGGCCCTAATCTACCTTCCGTCACTTATTCTCGTGTTGAAAAAATATTTAATCAGGTGATCTTTTATAACTTTTTAAAAACCATAAAATTAAATTTTCAACAGGGCCAGCCCTGTTGATACCAGTATAGGAGGGGATTGTGAAACAGTATTTATTATTAATAATGGTGTTAGTTTTTTCATTTACAGCAACTTTCGGCACCGCGTTGGACGCACTCGATATTGTAAAAAAGGGGGATGATATCTTAAACGCGCCTGAAGACGCCTACATTGTTTCAACGATGGTATTAATAGATAAAAAGGGAAACAAAAGCGAGAGGAAATCTGAGATGTTTCAAAAGGGCGTTGACAAAAGGCTTATACGTTTCCTGACACCCGCTGATCAGAAGGGGATAGGTTTTCTTACATTACCGGACGATGTTATGTATCTATACCTGCCTGCTTTCAAAAAAGTCCGCAAGATTGCTTCGCATGTAAAAAACCAGAATTTCGCAGGCACAGACCTGACTTACGGCGATCTCAGCCACTTCGAATTCCATAAAACCCACAGAGCTGAAATGATAAGCCAGGAGCAAAACGAGTATGTCATTAAATTGGTGCCGGAAGAGAAAAAAGATAAGGACTATGCATATCTTCTTGCCTATTACCGAAAAGATAATTTCTATCCTGTAAAAATTAAGTTTTTCGATACCTCCGGAAAGGTATGGAAGATCATAGACCGCAAAGATATACGGATTATAGATGGCTATTTGACATCCATGAAAATGGAAATCAAAGATTTAAAAAAGAACCATTCAACCATCAGTACAATAAATGAAGCGGAATTTGATATCGGGTTGAAAGAAGATGTTTTTACAAAGAGAAATTTAATCAGGATCAGGTAGGATAATATCATGGGGAAAACCGTAATCCTTTTAATGTTCATAGCCTTTTTTTTGATTGTTTTTTCTGCATCCAATACATACGCGGATCTCTCAATTTATGGAAGCATACAATCAGACACACGGGTTAAGTTTAACGATGGAAAGATATTAAACAATACCAATAAGTTCTCTTTAAATTTTGAACTGGGGACTGATACATACCACCTGTTTGCCAGCCCGGAGCTTAAAATAATCGGGTTCCCGGATACCAATTATACCTCGGATCTCCAAAACATTGAACAGGTTTTTCAGACATCTGTTGATCTTCGTGAAGCGTACCTCGATATGTACGGTTTTCTCATACCCCAGCTGGACATTCGCATTGGAAAGCAGATTATTATCTGGGGCACTGCCGACACAATTAATCCAACAGGCAATTTGTGCCCTTCCGATCTCTCGAATACCTTTGACTTCGGCGAAAAACTGGGTGTAAACTCTTTACTTATGAATCTCTATATTTCGGATTTCACCCTGAATATGGTTTTTATTCCGGTGTTTACCCCCTCCCTTTTACCCCGGGGTGAGCTTTTTGACTCCTTTACGCCGGATATTCCACCCGTCCCCGGAACAACAACAGGAGAAGTAACCTATAATATCTACACACCCGGAAATGCGATAGATCAATCTTTTCAGGCAGGGGTAAAATTATCCGTGTTCTTCTTCAATTATGACTTTTCATTGAGCTACTACTGTGGCAGATATTCTCTCCCGGTTATGTATAGAATTGATCTTGACGCTACGATTCCCCTCGGGTTCACAGACATCGTCACTAAATCAAAGTTTCCACGGGTGCAGGTGGTCGGTTTTGATTTCGCGGGGAGTATCCTTGATATGGGCTTATGGGGAGAGGCAGGCCTGTTCATTCCGGAAAAGACCGTTACAAACACTTATGTTAACAATGCATTATCTGCTTCAACGACTATCCTTGACGATATATACGTCAGGTTCGTCCTGGGTACAGATTATACATTTAGAAACGGTCTTTACTACAATGTCCAGTTCGTACATGGATTTGATTCTGAAATCGGAAAAGAGTATCTCAACGATTACCTTATTACCCGGATAGAGAAAAGTTTTTTTTATGATAAAATCAAGATACTTCCTCTCACACTTATTCTGGCAACAGGCAACCTAGGCAATATAGCCGGTAATTACGGTATAGGGTATATGCCGGAACTTCAGTACTTTCCGTCAGATAATCTGGAAATTGATATTGGCGCTTTACTAATCGGTGGAAAGGATGATAATCTTCTCGCGAGACTGAAAGACACAGACTCTCTGTTTCTTACAGTGAAGGTAAGTTTTTAATATGAAAATATATTAAGCATATTTTTATAAGCCGCCGGGTGCTGCAAAGAAGCAAGTACAGCCTGGATTGATCTATTCAAACACAGGGATAAGATCTTTAAAAATATCTTTATTGTCCCTGATTTTCCCTTCACTGCCTATTACACAAAAATAATTTTGATCCATTACATCACGTATCAGCCGTCCGCACTTCCTTATATCATCAACGCCCGTGTGAAGAACTTCATCTCTTGTCCTCTGAACATCTTCCTGTGTGATATGACTGATAAATCGTTCGGTAGCGGCCTCCCCTTTCATAGAAGGCGTCAGGGGCGCATCCAGTTTGCTTATGGTGCCGATAATGTATTTGGTCATCTCACGCTGGTCAGCGTCGAATACTTTAAGATAGTTTTCGGCCTCATCATAAGCTGTCAGAGTCCCGGCCAAATTCGGGTCACGGTATGAGCAGAAATACATATTACCGTTCCTGGCGATTCTCGCAAAACAGCCGTATGCCCCGCCCTGAACCCGGACCCGGTTCCATAAATAATCCATGCTCGTTATGGCTCTCAGGACCTGAAGACTTCCGTTGTATGTATGTCCAAGTCTGCGGAAATTAAAACCTTTTGCAACATACTGTACCTTACCCGGGGTTAACAGGCCTTCATTTTTAGCATTCAGGTTAAATGGATACAATATATCCTCCTGTGTATCACTTCCTAAATGCTCTAATATTCCGGAAAAGTTTTCCATGAAAACTTTATAATCCTCATCAGAAACGGTAACACTTACAATCAATTTCCTGCGGTTGAATATTTTTTTTGCGACTTCATATAATTTACCGCTTATTTTATCTGCTTCTTCGTCAAAATTTCTTTCTATTTTCGAAATAAACTTGTAAAATGACAGCCCTGATATGGTCTCAGTATACTTTCCGATGGGTGAAAAATAGGAGAGAAGTCTTCCGGCAGCAATAAGATGGCCATGTTCATGTATACTCATCTCCATACGTGACTTTGTTTCCTGTATGATCTCCCTGAGACGTTTTTTTTCATCAAAACGTGTATGACCTGTAAGCTCTCCAAGCAGCTGACACAACATGGGCAGCTTATTAATCAGTGCTTTTGATTTAACCACAAACTTTGGATAATATATGCTGTCATCCTCCTTTTCTCCGAAAGTTTCCGGATTGAAATGGATCCCACCGGTATGAATATTGACTTCATTTGACAGATCGGCATACTCATATTTTTCGGTGCTGATCCTTCCCATAACCTGTGCAAGAAGCGTAATATAGGGCAGATCTTCCCGGGGAACAGATGTTGTATTAAATAATAGATCCATGTAGGCAATTTTGTTTGTAAACATGAGATGAGAGAGTACTGTGCAGCCTTCCCTTTCTTCGACAACGACCGGCAGATCTTCAGCTTTCGGGTTAATATCCTCAAGAGACAGCATTGGAATTGCTTCAAGAGCTTCAGGTGAATCCGGAGCCATCTGTCTCTCCTTCAGCGCCGTTGTCTGATCTACAAGCCTTGTGGTCTCTTTATCAGACAACCTATCCTTATAGTCAACTAATGTTTTTTTTATCTCCCGGGATTTTTTTTCGGCAAGCCCTTTCTCGGGGTTCACAATAACGAATGAACTGTGATTATTCTCAATAATATACTTTTTTATCAGCCTTTCAAAATAGTCGGTCTTTAAGGCCGTTTTTACTTTTTCAAGGGTAGGCTCATATTCAAGATGCATGAAAGGATCAGCATCGTAGAGCCAGCTATCCATGCACTGTATATAGTATACAAGGCCTTTCGGGAAGCCGCGGTAATCCGCTTCTCTGAGGCCGAACTCCTTAATATTGATTGAGGCTTCTATTAATTTTTTATCTATACCCTCTCCTGCCAATCTTTTCAGGTTGTCCATTATTGTCTTTCTGAACTTCTCCTTCATATTTTCGTTGCTGTTTTTTACTACAATACTAAAAACCGGCTGCAGCACACTGCTGTCATAATGCCCGAAAACATCTTTCCCGAGTTCCGCGTCCAATAGCGCCTTTTTTAAAGGAGCAGCGGGATTTTCTAAAAGTAAATACTCCAGTATATTAAACGCCATATAAATCTCGGCTACCGTTGACGAAGAAACAACGAAATTCAAACTGAGGTAAGATTTATCTCTTTCATCTTCATCACCTGCGATCGGATAGCGGGCAGTCACTTCCTTTAATCCTGTAAATGGTGACTGCTGAGATATGAAGGAATTTGTTTCAAGAATGTCAAAATTCTTTAGGTACCCGTCATTTATAAATTTCAACTGTTCGAGTATTTTTCCATTACCATACAGGAAAAAATAACTGTTTGACGGATGATAAAGGTTTTTATGAAATAAAAGAAATTTTTCCGGAGTCAGTTCCGGGATAGCATCCGGATCTCCACCTGATTCGAAACCATAGCATGTGTCAGGGAAAAGCGAGGCTGGAATATTACGGAAAAGCACCGACTCAGGCGATGAAAATACCCCTTTCATTTCATTATAAACGACACCTTTGTATTGAAGATCTTCACCTGGTCCGTCCAGTTCATGATGCCACCCTTCCTGCATGAAGATTTCAGGGTATTTAGTAATATTTGGATAAAAAACTGCATCAAGATAGACATCCATTAGATTATAAAAGTCTTTTTCATTTCTGCTCGCGACCGGGTACATCGTCTTATCCGAAAACGTCATTGCGTTAAGGAAGGTGTGCAGGGAGCCCTTTACAAGCTCGACAAAGGGTTCCTTGGATGGAAACTTCCGCGACCCGCAGAGTACTGAGTGTTCCAAAATATGCGGCAGGCCCGTGTTATCATCAGGCGGGGTTCGGAAACTTATCGAAAACACCTTGTTATCGTCATCATTTTCCAGATAAAGCAAACGCGCCCCGCTCTTTTCATGGCGGAAAACTCTCCCGGTAGAGTCTATTTCTTTAATTTTTCGCTCCAGGATTAATCTAAACCCATGGTAATTTTTTTGAAGTTCAAACTTCATCTGTATATCTCTCCTACCCTGTTAATTTCAATCAGGCCGGCCGGCCTTTTAACTACAACATCTAAATTAATACAAATACGGTTTTTATTGAACTTAATTTTACTATTGTCCGCAAATATAATATCTTTAAAAAAGTATCCAGAAATATATTTTTTTCGGAGACCATCCAATTGAAGGCCGGTTCCATTAATAAAAAACTCATGGAAATGTACTCTTCTGCCTTTACATTATCTGATATGGAAATATTCGTATTTCCTGAACTCCTGTTCGCTCTCGTACTGGCAAATATCATGTCTCCTGTTATCTGGCAATGGCGGGAAAACCCCTGGTTCAGGGGAATTGAAAAAAAATCCTATATGCAGAGGATTAACAGGGTCAAGCAGTTTATCATGGATAACTTTGTTTTTAACCTTGACCTTGAAACATGGGGACTGACTACACAGGAAATAGAGCTGGACAGATTTAAAGACTTCCTGGACATGGAAACCATTGCTAAATCAAACGCGCTTTTTGGTTATGAAGGTGATCAATACTACTTCAGTATTGATATTAGAAAACATTTCGGTCTGGATAAATTTAAAGGCAATATAATCCCATACTGGAAAACAGAAACTGCGGAGGCCATGGAGGCCTTCAAACATAAAAAAGACTATTCAACAGGCGCTGGTGAGTGCGTATCGCTTTCCACCCTCTATGCAGCAGCTCTATTCATCGTTGCAAGAATACCTCTTGAAAAAATCTTCATCCTTGCAACGCCCCTGCACTCCCAGAACTTTATTGATATCCAGAAGGGTGTTCTAACGAACAACAGACGTATTGTGACAAAAAATATGTGGTCGAACGGTACCTCTATCTCGACAAAAGCAAGACGCGCTCTGGAAAACGAAGAAGTAACAATTGTTTCGCACAATACAGGCTTTATCCATACAGTGTATCCCAGAGCCACAATAGAACCTCAAAGCTACTCAACTTTTAAGGATTCCCTGGCACGCTTCCTGAAAGCTGACATAAAACCGGAAATCATAAGCAATTTCCTGAGAAAAGAAAATGAATTTCAATCATGTTTTCAATACCGTTATGAAATGCATGGTAAGAAGATGTATATAAAAGTGGAAAGAATTTATACATATGAGCATACCAGCCCGAACAGCTTTTCTACAGACTCAAGGGCCTCGCTGCTCAAAGAAATTGACGCGGAAGAGTTCAGCTTCTCCCCGATCACAGACCGGATCATTCTAAACGACTTTGAAGAGTTTATAAAAAACCACCCTGACTTATCAACAGACGAACTTAACACAATAATGGTGAAAGATGTCTTTATAAAAAATTGTCCCAGGATAGAGCACATGTTCGAAGGCCTTAAAGATTTTCTGGTAGTAAAGCCCCGACTGCCCGGTGAAGAGAAGGAGTTTGTGACTGCTGACAGGATTTCAATACCTGTAAGCTACTCAAGGGATGATATTATCCGCTACATACAAAAAGAAGCGGAAAAAAACAAAACAGCCTATCTTACACTTTTTGTATACAGGGACATGGAAAATATCCCATGGGAGCCTTATATCAAAGCTTCAATCGAAAGAAACCCTGTCAGCCTTGAGGCTCTCAAAGGAAAAAGCATGGACGATGTTACAGGTATTATACAAGCGCTGGGAGGCACGTCCATCTACAGCGGCAACCGATGCGCTCTCCCGGATGAGGTCTGGAACTATCAGAGGGGGGATGGTATAGAAAAAGCAGTTCTTCTCGCGAATGTGATCAAGAGCAGATATCCTGAGAAAGAAGTTAAAATTAGTATAGAAGGCGGAACTGTAGAGCTTATATCAGATGAAATATCTCAGACATTTCCATCCCTTAAAACCCTAACCAAAGAAATTATTGTATAATGTTAACTTACAGGTTCAAACCTTTTTAAAAACCAATACACCATTCTGGCCGCCAAATCCAAAAGATTCACTGATAGCAATGTTCACATCTTTCTTCCGTGGTATTTTGGGTACATAATCCAGATCGCACCTTTTGTCGAGATCGGGCACATTTTTATCAACATAACCAATATCCGGATCATCAAGGTTATTGGTCGGCGCGATAACACTGTTTTCCATAATAAGAAGTGTTACAATGGACTCCAGGCCGCCTGCGGCGCCGAGCGGATGACCAAAATATGATTTGGATGAACTGATTGGAATTTTATAAGCGTAATCTCCAAATATCTGTTTTATGATAAAAGATTCATTGGGGTCATTCAGTACTGTTGAAGTCCCGTGGGCATTAATGTACTCCACCTCTTCAGGTGAAATATTAGCCATACTCAAAGCCTTTTTTACTGCATAAATGGCGGCTGATCCGCTCGGATCAGGAGCTACAATGTTATACGCGTCCGCTGAATATCCATACCCGGCAATCTCCCCGTAAATCCTCGCGCCTCGTCTTAAAGCGTGCCCGTGCTCCTCAATTATAATTATTCCTGCTCCCTCACCAAGTATAAAACCATCCCTTTCCCTGTCAAATGGACGGGAAGCTTTCATGGGGTCATCATTTCTCCTGCTGAGTGCTTTTATAATATCAAAAGCAGAAAAGTAAAAACGGTGTATCGGCGCATCCGCCCCTCCGGTTATAACCATGTCTTCAATTCCCGAACGAATGTTGGACACAGCCACTCCTATAGCATGGGTAGCTGAAGAACATGCTGTCGATATGGTAAAACAGGAGCCTTGCATACGAAACCACTCTGAAACAGATGTTGCCCCAACATTCGGGTTTGATTGGGGCAGAGTGAAAGGATTCATCTTCTTTGGACCCATCTCATCCAGAAATTTAACATGATTTGACAGCAGAATATCATAATTACCCGCTGCCTGACCTATAATCACACCGCATTTCATCGGGTCTATACCATCTATTGAAAACATCTCGGAACGGCCGCTGTTTTCGTTATTTGTTAAAATTAATTTAAAACCCGCATCCTGAAGCGCAAGCAATGCTCCTATGACAGAAAACTGAGTCGCTCTTCCTCCCTTTTTCAGTCTTTTTGGATTTTCAAAGTAGTCTGAAAGCAAGAAGTTGTCAACCGGAGAACATATTCTGCTCTTGAACTGTTCGATATCTATGCCCTGAAAATCAATACTACGAAAATAACCCTTACCTTCTCTCGCACTCTCCCAGAAGGCTTTCTTTCCAATTCCTATTGATGATACCGGTCCAACCCCGGTTACCACAACCCGTCTATCCATTTTCATCCCTCTATATTAAGTGATGACTCCTGAGAATATATATTAAGGATAAATATAGGCAAGTAAATTTATTAATCATTATGAGTAATTATTTCCTGCCTATGGTTTTTACCCAATTATTTATTCATCTACATTAATAAATTCTTGTAGAAAATTCCAGCATTTTAATGAATAAATCTATAGAGCGGCCTCTGACCGCAACCAAATGCAATATCATTTTCGCCTAACATGCTTCACCTATAAGGCAAAAATTGCAGAGTAATAACATAACATATTTTCTTTAATTTGTGGAAAAGAATCGCGCATGTGTGAAAAAATTGCTTTTTATTCTAATCTTATGTAAAATATCATCCTGTGCTGATGCATGTCCTGTCAGGGTGCGGAAGTGCACCCCGGGATTTGTACAGGTTGATATAAAAATTTACGCACGTAAAACCTTTTCAGGAGGCCTAAAAATGAGCGGGAAAAATACACGAAAACCTTTTTTTGAAGATACATCCGCCGGTAAAATGAAAGAATGTATTTATAATCTTTCTGACAGGGAGATTGATGATCTTCTCGCGGAATACGAAATCCCTTCTTCCGGAGAGATCGAAAAACCGGGTTCCTATATACAGAATACGATTAGAAAAGAACTGGTCGACAACAGGCGTAAAAATGATATTGTCCTCATACCGGTCGGGTCAACGGAGAATCACGGAAACCACACAATCAGCGGATTTGACACCATTCAGGTCACCCGCATTGCCGAGGCTGTCCGCAGAAAAACTAAAAAAAAGGTACACCTGTCAATCTGGCCTTCCCCATTAACTACGGAATTCATCCTCCCTGGCATCAGGGGATGCCCGGCACTGCAATGGTGAGCGACAATGCCTTTGAAGAAACGATCATGCATGTTATGTACGGATTATGGAACGACGGGTTCCGTAAACATATCCTTATTAATAACCATGCCCAGCAGAATGAAATCGAAAAAGCAGTCAAACGGTTCATGAACACATTTCAGCTTCCGGGCTTCTATCTTGCTCTTGAATGGCACAGGGCGGTTCGTGAATTTTTTGAGATAGAAGCGTACGGAGGAAAATTCAAAACCAGGTTTGTCCACGCGGACGAGGCCGAAACTTCAATCGGGCTCCTCCTGATGCCGGAAATGGTTAACATGGAACACGCGGTTGATACAAGCCCCATGAAGGATTACAAATATTTGCCCGACGGTCACTTCGACAAATCTGTTGAAGATCTCTACAGGCCGAACACATACAAAACAAGAGCCGGAGATATTCCCCTGGAGCTCGTGGCCACTCCTGAAGCGGTTGTGGGAAATGCCACCCTGGCAGATGCTCAAAAGGCAAAACGTGCGATAGCCGCCATCTGTGAATATCTTGTACTGTTGAATGATGAAATACTTCAGACATGGCC
>SDBT01011033.1_pt1 | contig 14564 bp, 13 predicted proteins | sample 2277101 | NCBI WGS metagenome assembly SDBT01 (sample SAMN10404973, study PRJNA504765) | marine sediment metagenome | isolation source: marine sediment core GS10_PC15, 103 cmbsf | place: Arctic Ocean: Southern Knipovich Ridge | collected 2010
TGATAAGGATAATCCTAACGCTGCTGGTTGACTGTCTGGAAGGCCCACTAGAAAAGGGAGATTCACAACCGTGAACATTTCAATTATCGCCGAGATCAGCAACTACGCCCCCACCACTAGCCAGCGGTTAATTCCATTGCTGGTGGCGGTTATTATCACAGTTGCTACGGTGGAGTTGATCCGCCGGCGGAAGCTGCGCGAGCAATACGCATTGGTCTGGCTTTTCGCTTCAAGTGTGTTGGTTCTGTTTGCTATTTTCCCATCGCTACTGATCATAATCAGCGGCTGGCTTGGTGTAAATTATCTGACGACCCTGTTCCTGGCGACGTTTTCGTTCCTGGCCCTAGTAGCACTGGGACAAGCAATAGCCATAAGCAGGCTAACCGAAGAATTGCGTCAGACCGCCCAGCGAACAGCGTTGCTGGAGCAGCAGATCAAAAAGGCGGTAGGACACTCAGATCCGCCGCTTTGGCCCATTATTCCAGACGACGACGCCGAAGAAAACAGCGACGACGAACAGGAATAACCCCGCACCTGGAGAAGGCCGTTATGACCGACGGAGCTACCGGGTTCATTGACGGTATACCTACTCGATACTAAAAAAACCGCACCGGGTAAGTCACCGACGAAGCCACTGCATCAGACGATACGCAGTGACGATCTTGAAGCAGTTGAACTTGTGGGCCGCCATCGCAAGGCGATATTTCCCGGCTGCGTGAGTGCGAGCTACGTCGAGTTCCTCTTTGAACTGATCGGCGAAACCCGAGCCGGATTTGCTTACCTCGTACCACCTGAACGCGGCGAGATATTTATTGATAAACCTTCCAGGCGAGTTTTCCGCCAATCTCAACCAGAAGTCGTAGTCCATGCAGTAATGCAGGTCCTTGTCGAATGGCCCGGCCTTTTCGCCTGAGGCAGCCCGCCAGAAGACACCCATCTGCGATATCCAATTCTCAGATAGCAGCTTCCGGTAGCTGTAGCGTTTCATCCGTAGATTTTTGTAGCAGGTGATCGGCTTGCGAATTTCCCTGTCAGCGGCGTCGATGATCTTTACCTTGCCGTAAACCCACTGCGTCTGGGCCTCGGCGGCAAATACCTTGGCGACTTCGGCTAACGCACCTGGTTCGTAGATATCGTCGCTGTTTACCCAGCCGATGACGTCGCCTGTTGCCATCGCAAGGCCCTTATTCAGTGCGTCGGCTTGTCCTTCATCCGGTTCGGATACCCAGCGAATCGAATCGCCGTAACTTCTAAGTATCTCGACCGTTGAGTCTGTCGAACCGCCATCGAGAACGATGTGTTCCAGCTGGAATTCGCCCCGCTGAGCCTTCACCGATTCAATCGTCCGGGTAATATATTCGGCTTGGTTAAACGAAGGCGTAATGACGGAAATCTTCAGCATGAACAAGACAATACACTCCCCCGCCGCCGCCAACAAGCACTCTTATCCAATACTGACTAGTTGAAAAAATCGCTCTTACGCGATAGCATTCGTTCCATGTCAACTAAAGCACTCATCACCGGAATAACAGGTCAAGACGGTTCCTACCTCGCTGAGTTCCTGCTAGCCAAGGGATATGAAGTCCACGGCGTTATCCGCAGGTCAAGCACCTTCAACACCACACGGATTGACCACCTCTACCAGGACCCGCACCTCGCCGGTACGAAACTTTTCCTGCACTATGGCGACATGACGGACGGCACGGGCCTGCGAGAGATTCTCACCCGCGTCGAGCCCGACGAGATATACAATCTCGGTGCCCAGTCGCACGTCCGCGTCAGCTTCGATCAGCCGGTCTATACCGCCCAAGCAACTGCGATGGGTACGATTCGCCTGCTGGAAGCCCTTAGAGACAGCGGCATCGGCGCACGATTCTACCAGGCGTCAAGCTCGGAAATGTTCGGCCAGGTTCGCGAAGTACCCCAGTCCGAGCTTACGCCCTTCCACCCGCGCAGCCCATACGCCTGCGCGAAGGTCTACTCCTACTGGCAGACGATCAACTACCGCGAAGCCTACGGAATGTTCTGCGCTAACGGCATTTTGTTCAACCACGAATCCCCCCGCCGCGGCGAGACGTTCGTAACGCGGAAGATAACCCGCGCAGCTACGCGAATAAAAGAAGGGTTGCAGGAAAAGCTTTATCTGGGCAACCTCGACGCCAAGCGCGACTGGGGCTTCGCCGGCGAATATGTAGAGGCGATGTGGATGATGCTCCAGCACCGCGAGCCGCTTGACCTTGTGATTGCCACCGGTAAGACGTACTCGGTGCGCGAGTTCATGGAAAAAACATTCGAGTCGCTCGATCTGGATTGGCAGCAATACGTCGAGATCGACCACCACTACTTCCGCCCGGCCGAGACGGATATCCTGCTGGGCTGCGCGGATAAGGCCAAAAAAACCATCGGCTGGGAGCCCAAGACTACATTCGGCGAGTTGGTTGATATGATGGTCCAGGCTGACTGGAAACTGGCCAAGCAGGAACGAATTCTGCTGGACCACGGGTATGGCAAGGGAAAATAGCAGCAGCTGACCAGGGACGAAACGCCAATAAGCTCAAATTTATGCCTAAAACTCCGCATAGAGGTTATTGACACATTCGCCCTGCCTCGCTACAGTATTGGGCTACTATTTACTAGACGAAAAAGAGATTTCACCGCATTGCGGCAGGAGTATTTTGATATGGCACATAAGAAGGGACAGGGCTCATCGCGGAACGGTAGGGACTCAAACGCCCAACACCGCGGAGTTAAGGCATTCGGCGGCCAGCTTGTCAAGGCCGGCAGCATCATCGTACGTCAAGTCGGCACGCCCTTTAAAGCTGGCAAGAACGCCAAACGCGCCGGCGACGATTCGATCTTCGCCCTCGTCGCAGGTACTGTCAGCTTCCGCGGCAGGTACGTCGACATAACCGTTGTCTGACGCACCTTGACGGGATATAAACGCAAACTTCTAAGGATGGCCCACGACACTGGCCATCCTTTTTCTTTCGTAGCTTAAACGGGATCGCAAATTCACGTGGCCGATAAACCCAAACCAAAACGAGTCGCCTTCGTAGACGAAGTCCAAATCATCGGTATCGCCGGTGACGGCGGCAATGGCTGCATGGCCTTTAGGCGTGAGAAGTACGTCGCTCGCGGCGGACCCTCCGGCGGCGACGGCGGCAACGGCGGGAGCGTTTACTTAATCGCCGATGAATCCTACACGACTCTGCAGCACCTCGCGGGCCATCATCACTGGCGAGCCGATCGAGGCCAGCACGGCATGGGCAAGGAAATGCACGGCCGCAGGGGCAAGGACATCTATATCCGCGTCCCAGCCGGTACGATCATCTTCGACGCCGAGTATGACCTGAAACTCAAAGACCTAACCGAGGTCGGCCAGAGCGTTTGCGTAGCTCAGGGTGGTAAGGGCGGCAAGGGTAATACCCGTTTCAAAACCGCAACCCATCAGGCGCCGCGAACTACCGAGCCGGGCGAACCGGGCCAGGAACGCAAAATGCGCCTGGAACTGAAACTGATCGCCGACGCCGGTCTGATCGGCAAGCCAAATGCCGGCAAGAGCACATTGCTGTCGCGTCTTTCCAGCGCACGGCCGAAAATTGCAGACTACCCGTTTACGACGCTGGCCCCCTGTTTGGGCATTGTGGAAATGTCACGCTTCCGCCGGTTCGTACTGGCTGACATTCCAGGTCTGATCGAAGGCGCACATACCGGCGCTGGCCTCGGAGACGAATTCCTCAAACACGTCGAGCGGACGCGCATTCTCGTTCACATGCTGGATATCTTCCCTCCCGAGGGCGATCCTGCGACGGATTACCGCGCGATTCGCAACGAGTTGGAACAGTACTCGCCCTTACTTGGCGAGAAGGCGGAGATTGTCGTCGCCAATAAAACAGACCTGACAGGCTCTGATGAAGCCCTCGCTGAGCTATCGGCTGAACTGGGCATGGAAGTAATCGGTATCTCCGCCGTTACCGGGGCGGGGCTGGCTCGCCTGACCGAGCGGATCTGGCAGGTACTGGCAGGCCAGGCAGAACAGGCTGACCACGCCGAGCAGGATCCCCAACTGTAAACAGGAGCGCCTAAGTGACTGACGAACAGATACCCAGCGTACTTGCCTGTGATGTAGGTAATACCGCCATTGGATTGGCTGTGATAACTGGCGACGATTCTGGCGAAGTTACCACTATGCAGCTTGGCGACCTGAGCGGTCTCGGCGAAAAACTTGCCGAATTGTGGGCACCGATCGAAGGGCCGCGAAGGATAATTGCATCCAGCGTCAACCCTACCGGTTTGAAGGCACTCGAAGCCGCTGCCGCCGAATCCATCTCAACCGACGTGCTGGTAATAGGCCGGGACCTGCCCCTGCCGATTGGAACTGATCTACCCGAGCCCGAATCGATCGGAACGGATCGGCTATGTGCGGCAGTCGCGGCATTCGACAGACTCGGCGTAGCCTGCGTTGTAGCAGATTTCGGCACGGCGGTAACGGTAGACTGCGTAAACCCCGAAGGCCTATTCATGGGCGGTGCCATTATGCCCGGCCTGGCAGTTGCAGCCGCAAGCCTCACCGAAAAAACCGCCTTCCTGCCAAAAGTTGAGCTGAAAAACCCGGATTGGGTTTTCGGCAAGAACACTAAAGACGCAATCGTCGGAGGATTAGTCTTCGGCGTTCGTGGTGCGGTGCAAACGCTCGTCGAATCTTACGCGACCGAACTTGGCCACTGGCCCTTGCTGATCGTCACCGGCGGCGACGCTGAACTGATATGCTCCGACCCTGCCCTGGGCGATATGGTCCAGGCTGTGGTCCCAGACCTGACCCTGCGCGGCGTAGCTTTGGCGTACTATAACTCACTGACAAAATGAGCGACAAATCCACCATCGCATCGCTGCAAACTCCGCCCGGACGCGGCGGGATAGCGGTCATCATCCTCGCTGGGGATAAGACCGATGCTATTCTCGCTGAACTTTTTAAGCCCATGCGCAAACACAAAGTTGGCGGCTCCGGCAAGCTTCAACTGGGGCATATCACCAGCCCCAACGGCATCATCGACGAAGCTATCATCTGCCAGCGTACCGATCGCGCCGAGATAAACATCCACGGCGGACCCGCAGCGACCAAGGCCGTGATCGCAGAACTTGCTCGCCTGGGCGCGGAAATTATCCCCCCCTCGCCGATGATTTCAGACAACTTCCAACTCGCCCACACTGATTACAACAACCCCGCAATCGGCGCTGAGATGCTTGAAGCTCTACCAAGCCTGCGAGGCTTACTTCCAGCAGCGGCGATAACCAACCAGTGGTCGGCGGGGATATCAGCACTGGCGGCGAATCCCGATTCATCTGCCGATGAGCTTCGCGCAGCAGCCGATGGGCTTACCGTGATGAAAAAGCTCAAAACACCGGCGGAGATCGCCCTTGCAGGTCCGCCAAATGCGGGAAAATCGACGCTGGCAAATTTTCTGGTCGGCAGGCAAGTGAGCATCTCTCACGCACAGGCCGGAACTACGCGAGACTGGGTGCGGGAACTGGCCCTGATCGGCGGCCTGCCCGTCTACATAACAGACACCGCAGGGATTTGGGACGCACCCGATCACATAGATATCGAAGCGATTAATCGTGCCCACAGCCGACTCGAACAGGCCGAGCTGGTGCTGCTGCTTCTCAGCGAAACATCTGCCGAGTTGCCCTCCTGGCCTCATGCGCCAAAGACGATCAACGTCTGGACGAAGTGCGACATTCACCAGCCGCCTGAAGATGCGCTACTGGCAATATCTGCTCTAACCGGCGAGGGAATGGATGCACTCGGCGAACTTATCCTTGAAAACCTCGGCCTAGCTGGCTTCGACCCAACGCAGGGCCGAGCCTTTACCGACCGGCAGGCGACGCTGCTGAACAAGGCCGCCGGTGCCAAAGAATCCGGCGATCAAGCCGCCGTAATATCCGCACTGGAAGAACTGCTCACCGGCGAAATTTAGCTCTTACGCCAGCTCAAGATTTGCTTTCGAAAGTACAAGCGTCTTGGTGCCAAGTCCGGGGAAGTCAACCTTCGCTCGCGTCTCTGGCCAGGGTTGCGATAGCGATACAACTTTGCCCATGCCAAACTTCTGATGCCGAACGCGCGAGCCGACCCTCAGGTATTCATACTCAGGCGGCATGGGGTTAGCCTCGGCGAGAGCCTCTATCAGCTTCCGCTCATCGACATCTTCGTAGAACCCGCCGCGCGATGTATTTTTCGGCCATGATCTTTGAGGCCTCGCTTCCTCAGCCGGGGTCGTCCGATCCTCGACAGCGACATTGTCCCTGCCGATTTCTGTGAGGAACTTCGACGCTGCCTGCGGCGTGGTCCTGCCGCGGATCATTCTGGTTTTCGCCGCCGAGAGCATTACCTCATCTTGGGCCCTGGTGATACCCACAAACGCAAGCCGCCGCTCTTCTTCGAGCTTTTCATCGGCGCCAGGAGTGCCATATTCCTCAGGCCGCTGGAACGGCAGCAGCCCTTCCTCGCAGCCCACTATAAAGACAACCGGAAACTCCAGCCCCTTGGCTGCATGGAGTGTCATCAGCGTAACTGCCCCGGCGGCGGTGTCATAATGATCGACATCGGAGATCAGTGAAATCTGGTGCAGATACTCAGCGAGCGTTCTCGGCTCGTCGGAATCTTTCTCGCCTGATTGGTCGAACTCAGCTGCCGTAGAAATAAGTTCTTCGATATTCGCCCTGGCCTGAAGGCCTTCTTCGCCCATCTTTTCCAGCGAATCTACCAGGCCGGTTTTCGTCGCAACAGCCTCGACGATCTCCTGAACACTCTTGCCGTCGGTCTGGCCGAGTTGGTTGATAATTTTAACGAAGGTTGCGACTTTCTTTACCGGCGCTGCCGATAGTCCCGCTTCGGCGGCCCTGCCGCAGGCTTCCAGCAGCGAACAACCGGCATGTATCGCCAGCTTTTCAAGCCGGTTGATAGTGGCAGCTCCGATTCCTCGGGCAGGCGTGTTGATAATTCGCTTGCAGCTAAGGTCATCGGCGGGGTTGGCGAGGGCCTTCAAATACGCAAGGACATCTTTGACCTCCTTGCGATTGTAAAATTCCACACCGCGTGCGATCTGATAGCTTATGCCAGCTCGGATGAAGGCTTCTTCGACCACGCGGGAAAGTGCGTTTACACGGTAGAACACGGCCATGTCGGAATACGGTATGCCGGTTTTGTGCTTGTCGGCTATCCGCATAGCGACCAGGGACGCCTCAGCCCGTTCATCGTCAACGTAAACAACGCTGACGTCGCTGCCACCTTCCCTACTTGTCCAAAGGGCCTTGGATTTGCGATTCTTGTTACACGCTATGAGATTCGACGCCGCAGCCAGGATCGGCTTGGTGGAACGATAATTTTCCTCCAGGCGGATAACCGTAGCGTTGGGATAATCGGTTTCAAATTCGAGTATGTTGCTGATATCCGCCCCGCGCCAGCCGTAGATGCTCTGATCCGGGTCGCCGGTTGCGCAGATATTCTTATGCTCAAAGGCTATCGAGTGGGCGATCAGGTACTGGGCACGATTGGTGTCCTGATATTCGTCGATAAGCACATATCGATACCGCTGCGAAAGCTGGGCGCGTATCTCAGGATTATCCCGCAGCAGGAACGCCATCTTCGCCAGCAGATCGTCAAAATCGAGGGCGTTGTTCGCCGCCAGCTGCTGTTCGTACTGCTTGTAGATTTTTGCGACGTTCTTGGTATAGAAGCTCCCCGCATGATCGGCGTATTGAGCGACCGTCTGGAGCTTGGTCTTAATCGACGATATCGCCGAAAGCACCCTGGCCGGGGAGAAGCTTGCCGTCGGCAGATCGAGATTCTCGATAGACTGCTTAACGATGCGGATCTGATCGTTGCGGTCGTAGATGCTGTAGTTGGCGGTAAGATTCGCTTCGGCGGAACATTCCCGCAACAACCTCGCACATAGCGAGTGGAACGTACATACCGTAGCCCCCCTGGGTCTGCCGAGAGATGCAACTCGCTGGGCCATCTCGCCTGCGGCCTTGTTGGTAAATGTGATGGCCAGTATGGACCACGGGGTAATTCCCTGGTCTATCAGGTGAGCCACTCTCCGTGTAATAACGCGGGTCTTGCCCGAGCCGGCACCGGCCAATAACAGCAGCGGTCCGTCAACGTGCTGTACGGCCTGTCGCTGCGGATCATTCAAATCAGCTAACAAATCCAACGAACTTCTCCTTAAGTGCGTAAAGGCCAACTATACCTGCCAGAGCGTTTCGGGCCAAGATCGAACCGTAAGATAAGCGTTTTTTGGGTTTTTATATCGACTTACTAAAGCTGGATGCTCATATGCCGATCAAATCGTTAGGAGCAGGGTTGCGCAGGCGTTAGAAATATGGGAACTTCAAGCAATAACGAGGTGCTGACAACGGGACAGGTGGCAAGAATCTGCCACGTAGCTCCCCGTACGGTCAGTAAGTGGTTCGACAGCGGAAAGCTGCGAGGATACCGAATCCCCGGCTCCCGCGATCGTCGGATACCTAAAACTCAGCTCGTAGCTTTTATGGAAGCCTATGAGATGCCCCTTGACGAGCTTGTAAGCCCCGCCTGCAGAGTGATGATTTTCAGCCCGAAAGCTGAACTTGAACTTGCCGGAGAATTCAGCAACACGGATCGATTCGAAGTTCGCATTGCCCAAAACGGCTTTGAAGCCGGCGTGCTGGCTGAGCAGTTCAGACCTCATGTAATAATTCTCGATGCAGACGGCCAGGCCGACGAGGCTGCGGCAATCTGCCGTAATATACGCAGTACAGCCGATTTGCACTCGGCAAAGATAATCGCCGCTTGTACGGATATTTCCGACCAGCAGGCCGAGCAACTAACGCGAAGCGGCTTTGATGGATGCCTGTCAGGCCCGGTGACGATTTCACAATTATCAGAGATAATCGACCCGGCTAGGACACTGGCTGGATAAACGATATTCGGGGCGGTTCCCCGAAATGCCAGTTGAATTTGCACTGGCACTAGAGCAACGAACAATACTAAAAAAGATCTTGCCCATAGTCGGCAAGGTCATCAGGTGCCCGAAGCTCACAGCAAGCCCGGGCGTCAGACAGGACAGTCAGCGAGTATACCTGGCTGTCCTGTTCGTTTTGACTCTTGCGGTGAATTGGTGTTGACCGATCCCGATTTGTCAGCTATATTTTAAGTCGGAGAAGGTAATGATTCGTCAGAGTGGCAACCTGGGCCGAGAGCTATTGTCCGGGCTAGAACTGCGCTGACGAATCGCGGCTATTCTCTAAACGAGAAACTTCAACTCCGCGGTTCACCATAAACCGCGGGGTTTTTTTATTGGAAATGCTGTGGCCTGTAAGCCGAAGCGAGTGTTTTTATTGGATAAGCCAAGGCCCGCAGGCCGAAGCGAATAGAGATAACTGTTCTTAGCGAAAAAAAGTGCGAACAAGGAGTCAGCCGTGTCCAGTCAACCGAACGTGCCAAAATACGCCGGATCGAAACCGATCGATCTGCCTGATCGAACCTGGCCGGGTAAGCAAATTACCTCGAGCCCGCTGTGGTGCTCGGTAGACCTGCGCGACGGGAACCAGGCCCTGCCGAATCCCATGGCCCCGGATGAAAAACTCGAGTACTTCAAACTGCTCTGCGAGATCGGCTTTAAACACATTGAAGTGGCGTTCCCCTCAGCCAGCCAGGACGACTTCGACCTGACGCGCCGCCTTATCGACGACGGCCATATTCCCGATGACGTATTTATCATGGGCCTGACACAGTGCCGACCGCACCTGATCGAAAAGACCGTCGAAGCTCTGGCGGGCGTCAAACAAGGCATCGTCCACGCCTACATTGCAACGTCCGATCTGCACATGAAGCAGGTATTCGGCATAAGCCGCGACGATACGATCAAGATGGCAGTGACGGCAGTCGAACAAATACGCGATCTGACTGCCCAGCAAACCGGCAGCGACCTGAGGTTTGAATTTTCCCCCGAAGAATTCACCGATACCGATATCGAGTTCGCACTGGATATCTGCGAGGCGGTATTCGAGACCTGGGGCCGGGCCACGGCCGAAAAGCCGCTGATACTGAATCTGCCGGCCTCGGTCGAGCGCCGTCCGCCTAACCAGTACGCCGATATGATCGAGCTTTTCTGCAGGCGGTTCAGTAACCGCGACAAGGTCTTAATCTCCGTTCATTCGCATAACGACCAGGGAATGGCAGTCGCTGGTACGGAGCTTTCGCTGCTGGCCGGGGCCGACCGGGTCGAGGGTACACTCTTCGGCCATGGCGAGCGGACGGGAAATGTAGACCTGGTAGTAATGGCAAACAACCTCGCCTCGCGTGGTATCGATACCGGCCTGGACTTTTCAAATATGCCCAAGGTAGCCGAAACGGTTGAAAGGCTGACCGGCATGGGCATTTATTATCGCCAGCCATATTCCGGCGAATATGTGTTCACTGCCTTTTCCGGCTCGCACCAGGATGCGATCCGCAAGGGCATGCGTAACCTCGGCAAAGCGGCTGATCAATTCGACTCGCTCTGGCAGGTGCCCTATCTGCATATAGACCCAGCCGACCTGGGCAGGGAATTCGAAAGCCTCATCCGTATCAACTCACAGTCCGGCAAGGGCGGAGCTGCATGGGTACTCGAACAGGATTACGGGCTTGAACCGCCTAAGGCTATCCACCCGGAAATCGGACGGGCCGTCCAGGTGCTTTCAGATAAGGTAGGCCGCGAGGTAACCAGTAAGGAAGTTTACGACCTGTTCCAAAGTGAATTCGTCAATCCGCCCGGCCCTTACGAACTGATTGGCTACTGGCCCAGACCAGACGACGATGACCCGACGCAAATCCACGGCCATGTGAGAATAAAAGTTAACGGCGAAGAAAAGGAAGTTTCCGCCGACGGCAACGGCCCCCTATCAGCTTTCGTCCATGCGATGAGACAACTGGGCGCGCCGGAATTTACCATTCAGGATTACCACGAACAGGCGGTCGGCAAAGGCGCAGATGCTATCGCGATGGCCTATGTGCCTCTTAAGCTCGTCGACGGGACAGTGGTATACGGGGCAGGTGCCGATACGAATATCGACCAGGCTGCGGTCAGGGCGATAGTAGCCGGGCTTAACAGAACAGCCGGAAGATAGCAGGGAAAACCAAAGGCTAACCGCGTCAAAACGAGCGCGAGGAAACTACATCAAGGACCTAAAAGCCCCTACCTCGCCCCGGACCAGCCGACCCGTTTTTCGGGTCAACCCCTCGGAAGACTCCCTTACAACAGACTTCATTTTTCAACTCACAGCGCGATTCAATCTGGCCTGATTCGTAACCTTGACGAGATCTCGAACGATCAGGCTTGCGCCTGTTGCTGCTCCGGCTGCTCTTGGGGGAGGTTCTGCTGGAGGTTCTGCAACCGAACAATGTTCTCCGCCTTCAGTCCCTTATCGCCCTGAATTAACTCGAACTCGACTTCTTCATCCGTTTCCAAGGAACGAAATCCTTCGCCACCAATCGAAGAGTAGTGGACGAAAATATCGTCGGCTCTTCCTTCTACGGCGATAAAACCGTAGCCCTTGGCATCATTGAACCACTTTACTTTTCCTTTGATCATCAGACGGGTCTCCCTCGAAATAGGGAAGAAATGACAAATGCACTGCGGGCTCAAGAAACTGAGTACACCCGACAACACATGTAGACGCGAAATAATACATCACTGCAAAATTCACAACCATGCCCCCATGGCAAGTACGACGTGAACAGTTAAATACTGAATATACAGCTGAGATTAACCCAGTTTTTACAAAGCATCAAGCCAAAACTGGAGTTTTTTGACGTATTGTAAAGGTGTTGCCGAAGTGTATTTTCTTCGGCGCATACGATGATCGTCAGAAGTGGTTACTGTTTTTCTGTCGGCAATAGCGATCTACTATGAGTTTATTCGACTGTTACCGACTTGGCCAGGTTGCGAGGCTTATCAACGTTACAGCCGCGTGCCACCGCAGCGTGATAGGCCATCAACTGAAGCGGGATCACCGTCAGAATCGGCTGCAACTCAGCCGGGGCATCCGGCACGTAAATAACGTGGTCAGAATGCTTTTTGATCTCTTCGTCGCCTTCGGTGGCGATGGTTATTACCTTGCCCTTGCGTGCCCTGACTTCCTGGATATTGCCGAGAATTTTCTCGTAAGTCCCACATCGAGGAGCGATAAACACAACGGGCATCCCCTCGTGGATCAGCGCGATTGGGCCGTGCTTCATCTCCGCAGCCGGCAGGCCTTCGGCGTGAATATAGCTGATTTCCTTGAGTTTTAGGGCCCCTTCCAATGCGACCGGGTATTGATACCCCCTGCCCAGGAACAGCCAGTTGTCCTTGTCGACGTGCTCGCAGGTGATCTGGCGAATCAGTTCGGATTGCTCAAGGGCCTTCGCCACCTTTTCTGGAAGGTTGTTCAGTTCGGTCAGGTAGTGATTCATCGAGGCTTGTGACATAAACCGCCGCCGGCCTATCATAAGCGCGATAAGAGTCTCGACGACAAGTTGGCAGGTAAACGCCTTTGTCGAAGCTACGCCGATTTCAGGCCCGGCGTGCAGATAGACACCCGCATCGGTTTCGCGCGCGATGGTCGAACCAACCGCATTTACGATTCCCAATGACAGTGCGCCTTTTTCCTTCGCCTCGCGAAGTGCCGCAAGCGTGTCGGCCGTCTCGCCTGACTGGCTGAGGGCAATCACGGCCGTGCCATCTTCGATTATCGGATTGCGGTAGCGAAACTCGCTTGCGTATTCGACTTCGGTAGGAATTCTCGCGAGATCCTCGAACAGATACTCGCCGACCAGCCCCGCATGCCAGGCCGTTCCGCATCCAGTAAGGATGATCTTCTTGACCTTAGCAAGGTCACGGGCGACCTCTTCCAGTCCGCCAAGCTGAATTCGCATATCTCGCAGGTCAATTCGCCCCGAAAGTGAAGTGCGTACAACTTCCGGCTGTTCGAAAATCTCTTTGAGCATGAAATGCTCGTAACCGCCCTTGGCGATCTCCTCCAGCGACCATTCGATCTGCTGGATTTCCTTGGTTACCGGCACATTGTCTATCGTCAGCGTCCGCATTCCGTCGCGGGTTATTACGGCGATTTCATTGTCGTTGAGGTAAACCACATTTGCAGTATGTTCAATGATCGCAGATGCATCTGAAGCGATGACATATTCATCCGAGCCGACACCAACAATCAACGGGCTGCCCTTGCGAGCACAAACGATCTTGTCAGGTTCGTCGGCAGATAAAACCACTATGCCGTAAGTTCCCGTAACCTCGCGCAGAGCTGCATTGACGGCCTCTTCGAGAGATCGACCGTCGCTGTTGAATTTGCTGATAAGATGGACGAGAACTTCGGTATCAGTCTCGCTGGCAAAAACGTAGCCCTCGGATTCGAGGAACTGCTTCAGCGTGGAATAGTTTTCGATAATGCCGTTATGTACTAACGCAATCCGTCCGTCGCCGTTGAGATGCGGGTGGGCATTTTCCTGATTCGGCTCGCCGTGGGTTGCCCACCTGGTGTGAGCGATACCAATCGTGCCCTGTCGGATCTGCTCGTTGCCTGCGAGGGATTCTTCAAGAACTGAAATCCTGCCGGGGCGTTTAACCATATCCAACTGGTCATCGTAGCAAACGCACAGACCGGACGAGTCGTACCCGCGATATTCCAACCGCTTGAGCCCTTCGAGAAGAACTCCACTGGCCTGCTTATTACCGATATAACCAACGATTCCACACATTTATTGCACTCCGTGTAAACAGCGAATATGAGTTACATCGACCCTTTTAATAGACGTCTTTCGTCCAACTTCAGCCGGAGAGGCATCTTATATTTCCAGCACCCCTGCCCCAGCAGCTGGAGTGCAGACATGGGCGTCGAATTTCATCTTCTGCGGCCGATAGAACCGCTTCTTGAGCTGACGCATCAGATTATCCAACGCATCGGCCCGGACAAGGATCATCATGCACCCGCCGAGGCCCGCTCCGGCCAGTTGCGAGCCTACCACGCCGTCGACTGAATTTGAAATATCAACCAACTGATCTAACGCCGAGGTGCTGCATGCGTATCTGCCGGGCTGGACTGCCAGGTCGGCATTGGTAACCGCCAGACGCTCGAGATATCCGTTATCCGTTCGCACGACAAACTTCTTCTCCTTGCCGTGTGAATCCTGACGGTACAGACGGTCGCCGTCGTGGCTGGCCCGCATGAAACTTGCAACCCGTTCGTAATCGCCAGCGCTTATCGCTTCGGCGAACTGCTCAGACCGCAAGCACTCGGATATGCCATATAAGGCCACACCGCGAAGATCGTAACTGCCAACATTCGCGTGCGTGGCAAATAACTGCTCGAGACGCTCGGAATCGTCGCCATCTAAAAGCTTACGCAACTGGGCTCGCGATACATTCCCCGGCAGTCGTTTCAAGGCGCGGTAAATCTCACCGGGCCTGACGCCTAGATGCCCTGGCGCTAAATCTCTCAGGTGTTCGATGCTCGCCGCTGCCGGCCAGACGCGCTTAAGCAGCATCTGT
>SDBT01011034.1_pt1 | contig 14564 bp, 10 predicted proteins | sample 2277101 | NCBI WGS metagenome assembly SDBT01 (sample SAMN10404973, study PRJNA504765) | marine sediment metagenome | isolation source: marine sediment core GS10_PC15, 103 cmbsf | place: Arctic Ocean: Southern Knipovich Ridge | collected 2010
AAGGCGCCTTCGCCGCCGGTCGGGATGAACGTGTACGGCCCGGTGTTCTTCCAGCCCCATCGCTTGCCCATGATGAACTGCTTGACCGGCAGGTCAGTAGGCGCGATGTAGACGGTGGACTTCCGCGTAGAGATGACCATCATCCCCATCCCCCTGCCGCGCTTCGTCAGCTGCCACACAACCCATACCTCCTTGCCGACCTGATACACCCCCTCCGGCTTGAGGCGCCAGCTGGTGTCCGGCACCTTCAGCGAGATGGCAACAGCCTTCGCTTCGCCCTTGGGGGTTTTGTCTTGCCCGCCCTTCCCGGCCACCGCGGCGATCAGCTTACGAATCGCCGCCGCCACCTTGTGGCGCTGCGCCACGCGCAGATTGGTCCACTTGCCATTCCTGCTGACGCGGATCTGAAAGCTCGGCACGTTCGGATGCATCTTCGCCGACTCTGTCCGATACATGCCCGCATCGGCCAGGCTCTTCAGGAACGCGCCGCGCTGGGCGGCCGTCATCTTGCCCGTCGAGGTGCCGGCCTTTGAACCGATTCCCTTGCGGTACCACCACAGGCCGTCCGGCCAGGCCATGAACTGCATTATGGGGCCGACGAACCCTCCGCCCTCGGAGCAAATCACCTCCGCTCCGGCGCCCTTGCGTGGCGGGCGGGTGGGCACAACCGGGGCCACAGGCGGACGGGGCCTTCCGGGAGGCTTGATAGGCCGCACGGGCTTCACGCCCGCCCCCAGGGGCGCCTGGCAGGCCTCGCACTTGCCCTGCTTGCTGCTGCAGGCCTTGCATAGCTCGAACGCCCCGCTGCTGGTGGCCTTGGCGCACGTACGGCACTTGCCGATATCGGCCGTGAACATCATGCCCTTGCACCTCTCGCACAGTCCCGCCGCAGCCGGCACGACCGCGACAAACACAACACACGCTCCCAGTAGGATCAGGCTTATTCGTTTCATTTTGTTCCCTTTCCAGTTGCCTCCGGCGCCGCGGCGTAATGCTTTGCCATCTCCTCGGCCGTCAGGGCGCGATCGTAGACGGCAACCTCGTCCAGCTTGCCCACGAAGTTGAACAGGTTGTCGCTTCGCCCGCCGACAAACACCTGCTCGACGCCGGGATCGCATCCAGGCGCCAGCCGGCCGGATATCTCCGCCGCCGCTTTGCCGTTCAGATAGACCGCCACGTTCTGGCCGTCACGGACCAACACGACGTAGTTCCACGTTCTCAGCTTGATGTCGGTGGTGCCCGCAAGGGTCTTGTTCAGGGCGTTGCCGTTGAACACAAACAGCTTGCCCGCCGCACCATGCGTGCCGCCGATACCCAAGTGATCACCGGGCGCATCCTTCGCACCGTCCACGCCGCGGGAGAACAGGTAGCCGGTCACCAGCCTGGCATTGGTGGGGATGCCGTTCCAGAACCACATCTCAACCGAGTACGTCTTGCCCAGACCCTTGACGGCGGCTTTCATGCGCCCGCCGGCAAAGTGGGCGGCCCGGTTGATCCGCCCCTGACCACAGAACCCCGCCGAATCGGGCCCGCGAAGGTAGAACGCCACGAGCTTTTCGTAAACGCCGTCGCTGCCGGTGCCGGACGCGTCGGCCGCACCCGGGCCGTTGAGGTCACCCATCCGCCAGTACGCACGCGGCCGCGAAGCCAAAACGGCCTTGGCGTACGGACCGTGGACGTCGGTGGCCTTGCGCCTCGGCCGGCCGGAGACTCCCTCCAGCAGATCCAGGATGGCGGCGACGATCTTCGGCTCGGCCTGCACCTCGAGCGCAGCCGATCGCGCCGGCCACGTTGTGTAGCCGCCAAGGGCGTGCTGCTCCGGCGGGGGGATGTATCCTTCGTGCCCGTTGGCCAGCTCGATATTGAAGGTGGGCTGGAGGGGACTGCGGGCCTTGATCTTGAGCCCGGTGATGCCGAAGACCTCACACGGCAGGGCCGTGATGCCCAACTCGCCGATCCGCAGCGCCTGGAGCTTCAGTTCGCGCGTGGGCTGTTCGTGCAGGAATATCTGCTCGAGCGCATAGACCTCCCGCTGGTTGCGCGGCTTTCGGCCTTTCATCCCGGCGGCGATCTTTCTGGCCCACGCGAGGCGTTTCTCATCCGGCACGCGCCGGCGCAGCGTTAGGGTTTTCTCCCGCATCGCCAGCCCCGCGCGGTCGTGGTATCGGATGTTCTTGTACGCCCCCCAGGCCACCCGAGCCACCGCCTCGGCATACGAGTCGCGGCTGACCTTCTTCCGGGGCTGGTGGTAGCCCATCCAGTGCAGATCGCCGCTGGTGCCCTGGGACAGAATCGCCACGAAGGGCGGATCGAGCTTCCCGGCCCCGATCAGGCCGGCGAACTTCCGGCCGAAGACTGGGAAGTAGTCGGCCGACACGGCCGGGGAGCCGAAGTAGTGCATCGAGTAGTTGGCAAGCAGCGCGATGGGCCGGCCGTCGGTGGACTGCACCGACAGCATCGAGATATCCGGATCGACCGGGCCCGCGGGCCCCACGTAGTCCGGGTTTCTGTACCCGGGGTGCATCATGGCCCGAATGGTCTTCTGGCCGAACGGGTCGGTGCCGACGCGGTCCGGGCGGCGGATCCAGCGGCGGCAATTGGTGTGCTGGTAATCCTCGGCCACCGCCCAACCGACCTTGGCGGGGGCCAGATTCTTCGCGGCCAATTCTATGCCCTTGGCGATCCATCCGGGCAACTGCCGCGCGTAGCCTTCCTCCACGCCGCTGCCGAGCGCCCCGGTCACCGACGGAGCCGTATGCGTGTGTGTCGCGGAGATCAGGATGCGATCGGCGGGAATCCCGGTGGTCTTGCCGGCCAGCGCTTTGGCCCGGTCCAACAGATCACGCGGCATCAGACACGTGTCCACAACAGCGACGGCAACACGGATGGCGCCGTCGTCCAGGACGAGACAGCGGGCATGCAGCGGATCGTAGACCTTGCTTGCTTTGCGCTCGAGGAACCCGCCGCTGACGATCACGGGGAACTTTGTCGGCGTGATGTCGATGGCATGAGCGCCCGCCCGCAGCCCTTTGCCGGGCGCGGCCCGCGCGGCCGGACACACCCACCCCAGCGATACGATCGCCGCAGCGCACGCCGCCGCAATGAACGCAGCAGTGTTCTTCATGTCTCGCGGACCTGACTCTTTCCCGATGCGGCTGCGGTGCAGCCTACAGCTTCAACCGGCTCTCTTGCCCGAGGGCGTCGGCGTAGCGGTCGCGGATCGGCGTTATCTCGGCGGCGATGAATTCGTCGACTTGCTCGGGCGCGCGGCCGACAAAGCCGGCCGGATCCAGCAGGGCATTAATGTCGATCGAAGCGAACGCTTCATCCGCCTTGAGACGCTCTATCAGATCGTTGCCCTTGCCTTCCTGCTTGACCCGCCGGGCGGCCGCCTGGCTGTGCACGCGGATCTTCTCGTGCAGCTCCTGCCGATCGCCGCCGGCCTGAACCGCGGCCATCAGTATGTTCTCCGTGGCCATGAACGGCAGTTCCGCCTGGACGTGCGCGTTGATGGTAGCCGGGTAAACCACCAGCCCCCGGGCCACGTTGAGCATTATGGCCAGGATCGCATCGGCCGCCAGGAACGCCTCGCTCATGGCCAGGCGTTTGTTGGCGGAATCGTCGAGGCTTCGCTCCAGCCACTGCTCGGCCGCGGTGTGGAGCGGGCTGGCGGCGACGTCCATGAGGAACCTCGCCAGAGCCGTTGCCCGCTCGCACCTCATGGGGTTTCGCTTGTATGCCATCGCGCTGGAGCCGACCTGGGCGGCCTCGAAGGGCTCCTCGATTTCCTTCATGCCGGCGAGCAGGCGGATATCGTTGCAGAACTTGTGCACGCTGGCGCCGACGCCGGCCAGGGCCTGGGCGATCTCGGCGTCGATTTTGCGGCTGTAGGTCTGGCCGGTGACGGAAAAGGTCCTGTCGAAGCCCATTTTCTTCGCGAGGATCGCATCGAGCTGCTTGGCCTTCTCGTGGTCGCCGCCGAAGAGCATGAGGAAGGACGCCTGCGTGCCGGTCGTGCCCTTTGCACCGCGGAACGCGAGGTCATCGCGCCGGCGCTCAAGATCGCGAAGGTCCCGCACAAAGTCCGCGCACCACAGCGCCGCCCGCTTGCCGACCGTGGTCATCTGGGCCGGCTGAAAGTGCGTGAAACCGAGGCATGGCAGGCCGCGATGCTCGGCCGCGAAATCCGCAAGGGCGTCGATTACGTTCACCAGCTGGGCGATAAGCACACCGAGCGCCTTGCGCATCAGGATCAGGTCGGTGTTGCAGTTGACAAACTGGCTGGTCGCGCCCAGGTGGATGATGCCCGCCGCCTCGGGCGCCGCCTCGCCGAATACGCGGATGTGGGCCATGACGTCATGGCGGAGCTCTTTTTCATATTCCGCGGCCTTGGCGAAGTCGATGTCGTCCAGGTGTTCGCTCATCTGCTCGATCTGGGCGTCGGTGATGTTCAGGCCGAGCTGCTTCTGGACTTCGGCCAGGGCCAGCCAAAGCCTTCGCCACATGGCGAACTTGGTCTGCTCGCTGAACAGTTCACACATTTCCGGTCCGGCGTAGCGGGCTTCGAGGGAACTGGTGTATGTCCTGTGCTTTTCGCCCATGACCAGCACGATGATAACAGATTCTGCCGTGATTGTCACGCGCAGCCATTGCCGCGGGGCCGGCCCGGGGGAATGTGGATCCGCCGGTATGTTAAGGAGACACCGCTAGTTTGCGGTCTTCTCGTCTGTCGACTTGGGCACCGGGGTGAAATGCAGCGTCATCTTCCGGTCCTTGATATCGATACCTGTGATGCGGATCCTGCCGCCACCGGTCTTGCTGACCAAGTCGCTCGCCGGAATTGCCTCCTCGTCGATGGCCATGATCGTACCCCGGATGACCCGAGCAATGTCCCGGCTGGAGAACCCGACAAGTACGAAGCCCTTGGGCTTGGTCGGCCGGGTGGAAGCCGGCTGCATCTTCTCCATTTGCTCTCGCAGGATGGCCTTGACCGGCTGCAGGCGGTTGCGGACGAGGGCCTTGGGCACGGGCACCCGGCCGATATGGGCGCTATGCAGGTCGATCTTCAAGCTTTCGTCCTCGTTGAAGGTGAAGGTCAGGCCTGCGGAGAGCACCTTCTCGTAATCACGCGTGCGGACCATGATCACAAGGACGCCGTCCGGCAGGTGGACGACGGGCTCGGCCAGGCCCACGTCGTCCATGAGCTTGTAGACGTCTCCGTGTTTCACGGAGGCCCGGAGGGTAGCGATGTGATCCATCGAGGTCAGGTACCGGTTCATCTGATCCTGCGTGAAGGTCAGAGAGAACGGCCCGTCGCTTTGCCCACCTTCCAGAAAGGCGTTCACCACCTTGTTGATGAACTTACTGGCGACCTCGTGCTTTTGCCCGTCGCTGAGCCGGATGGGCTCGTATTCACTGGGTTTCCAGCTTGCCAGCAGGAAGATACCCAGCGCCACCAGCATTACCAGAGCGACGATCGCAATCACGGTGTACTTGATAGTCTTTCTGATAATTCCGTTCATGCGGCAGGCTCGCGGTCAGCTCCGCGAATGATTGTAGCCGCCGCGCACCTTCCACAGTAGCGAATAGTCGCCCAGATATGCTCGCCAGGACCGAACGACCGCACCGCGGTCTAGCCCCCGGACCGTTCGCCCTCGGCGAAGAAATCCCGGATGAGCCGGTGGTACTCTGGTGGGATCTTGTCGCGGCTGCGGGCGAGGTTGTTCTCGGCCCGGATGCGAGCGGCGTCCCAGGCCGCCTCGAATGGCACCAGCACCTTGCCGGCCGACGTGTCCGGCTGTGAAGAGGCAACGCCCTTCGCCTTACCTGCCAGCAGCTCCGCGTAAGCGGGGTGATAGATGTGCACGTACGCCGGAGCCGGCGCTGCGGGGATCGGCTTGGGGGCGACCGCGGCCGCCTGAGTCTCCGGCGCCGCCCCGCCCTTGGCGCCCGTACCCGTTGCCGCCGCCAGCATCTCATCGCCGAACAGCGACCTGACATCCACCCCGGCCTCGATGAGAGCCCGGATGAGCCGGGTCAGCTTGGCGGCGTCGCCATTCTCCAGCGCTTGCGCTGCCTCGGTTATCTGTCGCCTCAGTGTCGCGGCCTCCCCCACGGGGCCTAGGGCCTGACGAGCGCGGGCCTTGCGGAGCCTGTCCAGGAGATTGTCCTGATCCGACGGCGACATCTTCCGTATTTCCGCGGCGACCGCCGCCTCCGCCTTCCGGCGGGCCGGGCTCGACAGGCCGGCCGAAACTGAAAGCACCACGCACAGAACCGCAACCAGGACCAGCAGGGCCGCCGTCGTGCCGGTGCGACGCCACGGCGGGCGGATCGCGCCCGATTGGCCGCGCAGGGCAGCGGCCGCCTGGCTGCAGACGTATTCGGCCACGGCGCCGTCGCGCGTACCCCCGGCAACAAGCTCGGACGCGGTGCTGAGCCGCTCCTGCAAATCGTATTGCACGTCGAGCAGGATGGCGGCATCAGTCGGTCTTACCGGCCGCAGGGCCCGGACCACGGCCCCCGCCAGACCAGCTGCGGGCATGAGCGTCACCGCCACAAGCGCCTTTGAGACGTGCTCATACCAGCCGGCCTGGACGGCCCATATCCCCGCGGCGCCGATGCCAATGCATATCCCGCCGATCACAAGAGTGGCCCGGCCACGATTTTCCACGCCCACGATTCGCAGCCGGCCGGAGAGGGCGAAAACGGCCGCCCCAGCCAGAAGCGGAACAAGGCAGACGCCCGCCGCCGCCACCGGATAGCGCGGAGCGATCATCCAGGCCACCTGCAGGGCCGCAACCGCCAGACCGCCGGCTATGGCCGCAACCGCGCCGGCCTCTGCCGCACGCATGAGCGCCACCCGCCGGGCCGTCGCACGCAATATGTCGGTGACTTCGTCGCGCATAGCTTTCCTGTGAGTATTAGACGCCCCCGGCAGCGCCCCGTTCCATCATGTCTCTGGTGTTTCGTCGCGGGGCAGGACGTCGGCCAGGGTCAGTGATTTCAGCGCGCCGCCTGTTTTCCCGCGGACCTGCGCCAAAGCCTCTGCGACCTGGCCGTCGCACACCTGCGGCGACAGCTCGCTGCTGCCCGGACAGCCGATATCCAAAATCTCCGCAACCGGAATCTTGTCGGCGGGCCTGGCCAGAAGGAACTTGCCTTTGGATTCATGCGCCACGGGGCAGATGATCCCGCTGACCGACAGATGAGACAGAAGACGCTGGGCCGATTCGCTCAACAGGTTCAGCTTCGTGAAGACCTCTTCGAGCGTGGCCGGTCCCCGCCCTGCCTGGTAAGGCCTGGCCACTACTATCGCAGCCGCCAGGAGATGCCACGGACCCAGCATGATCTTGTCGGCCTGCTCTGCGGTGCTGAACCGCCGGAGGTTCACGGCGGTGTGGGCAAGCTCAGCCCCGAACAGGAATATGAGCCACAGCAGGTTCAGCCATATCAGCAGCAGCGGCACGAGGCCCAGGACCCCGTAGAAGCTGCCCCTGGCGACGACCAGTTCGATGTAGAGGCCCATGCCCCACTTTGCGAGCAGCCAGAGGGGCACGGCAATGACGGCCCCTCCCAGAGCCGCCCGGAAGCTGACGTGCGTGTTCGGCAAGAGCTTGTAGAACGTGGCCAGCAGCACCACGCCCAGAACAACGGGCGCGGCCCGCGCGGAGACGGCCAGCACCCACGACAGCACCGGCGTCTCAGCAAAAGCAACCTCCAGGACGTCCCCGGCGTAGATGGCGGCCAGCAGCGCGATGGGTCCCAGCGAGATGGCGGCCCAGTACAGCAGTGTCCGCCGCCCAACGGACCGCGAACGGGGCGCGCCGAAAATGCGATTGAGCATTCTCTCTATGGTGGTCAGCAGCGTTATGGTGGTCCATATCAGCAGGACCGCACCGATCGGCCCCACGCTTGCAACGGTCAGCCGGCTGTCCACGCTATCGACCAGCGAGATGGCCCAGTCGTCTATCCGTATGGCTTCCGTGGGCTGGCTGGCGGGCGCTGAGGTGCCGGTCGGCTGAGTGGGCGCGCCGCGCTTGGCCATGTGTATCTCGGCAAGTCCCTGATTCTTGATGAGTTTCCTGAGGCCCGTCTTGGCCTCATCGAGTTTGCCCATCGGCCTGAGGACCAGGACCGCCAGAAAGACCACCGGCACGAGGACCAGGATCGTGCGGTAGGACAGGGCCGCGCTCATCGCCATGGAGTTGTTCTCCCCCAGGCGCCGCCCGCACGACCGCCACAGCTGGATTTGGAACCGCAGAAACTTGCCCCAACTGCCTATCTCGTCGCCCGGGGCGGATAACAGTCGTGTTATGCGCTGTTTAAGCGAATCGATGATCCGCATTGCAACCAGCCTTTCGGCGCTTGGCCCAGCCCGCCACCGGCCGATTATCCAACCAAGAAGCCGGAATTTCAAGCCTCCTTGCCGGCGGATTGCCGCTTGCAGCGCCTTGTTGGAGGCGCTTCAGCAAACGGAAAATCATCTTAGTCCTGCTTCTTTCAAGAACTGTGGGTAATCCTCTTGAAAAAACCCATCATCCGTTCGAATATCCTTGGCGAAAACAGACACGTATTTCTTGCCGTCAAAAGCCAGCTTACCGGCAGAGCCGCGACGGATGCCATGCTCGTCTCTGCCGCCTTTGTGTACTACGACAATGTCGTACCATCCATTAGTCGTTGATGTCTGAACACGTGGCCGTGCACTGTGTGGGAAGGCCTGCACTACGCGCCAGCCGCCGGATTCTGATTGTGCGACGATCGCCCACGATCGCATCCCGGATGTGCCTTCAATGTAGTCCGGCTTATTCCACCCAAGCGGTACGTAGCCGTTAAGCATGACCAGCTTCTCCGCGGTTCCGTCCCGATCAAGGTCAGCGGTAATGCAATTCTCGTCCGACTGCATGAAAGCAATTGTCTTCGGGTGGTCAATCTGGCTTGGCCCCACAAACTCGCCGACGATTGCCAAGAACTGATGCAGTCCAGCGTGCCCAATACTGGGGAATGTTTGTGTCTCGGAGGAGATCCTTGCGCGGCACGAAAGGAAAAGGAGTGGAAGAGCCGCCCCAAAGAGCAATACCCGCAAACATCGAGAACGTGGCTTCCACATGGCATTCATGACTGCACGGCCTTCCAACGTCACGGCTCAGTCGCGCCGCGTTTGCGCGTCCACTGCACCCGCTGGTCAGGGCTTCCTGTTTCTCTTCTTGGAGGACTTCTTGTCGTCTTCGTACTGGGCCTTTTTCCAATCCATAGTTGTTAACCCCCGAAGTCTCCGGTCGTTCTGACTCGCCGGCCACCAATCCTCAACCTTTCCCCAATAGACTTGAACGGTCTCGTCCTCGTACAAATAGACCTCGAGACCAGCCCGCTGTACACCGTTGCAGTCAACCCTCTTGAAGTGCTTTCCTTTGACTGCGATCAACTGCTTCGCCGTCATTCCTTTTGCTAAATTGCCGGCCGCAATCGCTTCTGCCACACGTTTGGCGTGCTCAGCCCGTTCCTTCTCTCTGGCCCGAAGCAATTCCCGCACACGGGGGAAACGCTTCACTCGGTAACTCTCGTTAATCGTCGGCACCTTGTTGTGTGGCTTTCGCCACATCACGGAGACTCGGACATGCTGACCACCGATGGGATCAAGAACGATGCGCCCTCCCAAGTTTCTCATAGCGTCGATACGTTCCAGCAAACGCAAGAAATCCTCTTCAGATATTTCCTTCAAAGGGGAGGCAGTTGTCTTCTTCAGTTTCAGCAGTTCCTGTTTGATCGATTCGTATAGCTCCGCCGTCCAATCAGGAACTTTCGGCATGTCCGCCGGAAGCTCTCCGGCCCGGAAGTCCACCGGACTGAATACAACTGAGATTTTGTCTATTCCGGTTTCGGCGGCGAGGACAAAAAGCTCTTCCGCCGTCTCGTCACCCATGGCGAGGCAGCCGATAGAAGAACTCCTGCCATGAATCATGATGTCACAACCGAGATTCTCCCGTCCGTCGAGTCTTCCCTTGGCCTTATCGAATTTGTTGGGATAGTTCACGCGAAGGGCCAAATGGAACCTGCTGTTCGGGTTGAGTGATTCAATCCGATACAGTCCCTCGGGAACCTGCATGTCGCCTTCCTTCAACTTCGGCCCGAGCTTGCCGCTGGAGGCGAGAACGCGGTACGTTTTGAGGTGGCGGAAATGGTCCCCATCTCCCGACACCCATACCTCAAGCAGGTTCTCCTGCTTGAGACCAACCAGGGCGACGCGTTTTGGAGGGTAATCCACGCCCGTCCGGGCGAAATCCGGGGCCAGTCGCGATCGAACCGCATCACCGAACTGCTCAATACGATCAGATACGGTCTTCTTTCCCGTCACGATTTGGGTAACGGCGGCGACTCGTCGCCTGAGCCTGGGCCAAAACAGGATGGCACAGATGCCCAGGCCAAGCAGCACGACCAGGATGTGGATTCTCTTTATGTTCATGAAGTCAACGTGGCCATCAGCCGCGCGGTCTTACGCGGCGGCTGGACGGCGTGGTTCGAGCTCTCCAATCGATGCGGTAGTGACCTGTAATAGGAAACTCAAAAAGTCGGTTCTCTTCCTTAGCGCCACTGCCAATGTTGTGAATCACGAAGGGGACGCGGTCTTTCGTCTTCTTGTCGCTGACGATCATAATGTGAGGCCGGTTCGGAGGCACTGTGCAGGTGACCAAATCGCCTGGGAGATAATCCTCTTTCCTCTTGATCGCGGGCAGGGCGCAGCCCCTTCTTTCGAAGTACCGTCTCAAGTTGGGAACGCGGCGATGATCGATGTTGCGATCGGGTTTCTTCAATGCCCATATCTTCGGGTACTTGGAGAAGGCGGATTTCATGTCTTCATGAACCAGCTCCTGCAAATCCATATCGAGAGCATCCCGAAGAGCTCGAATCACGACGTCTGTGCATACTCCCTTGTGGATAGGGACGTCGCCACCGGGATACTCCAGCCGAACGTAAGACGGATCATAGACCGTTGTCTTGCCGATTTGATCACGCGCCGCAGAGACGATCGGCGAAGACTTCGGCGCCCTCTCTTGTGCGATACGGCGCCTGGGGACGACGGCGGACTTGTCCGCGTCTGGATCCGGGGTGTCACGAGTCGGCTTGTGAGACTCGTCGCACCCGGTCAGAAGGCAGGCCCAGCAAAAGATGCCGAATAGCCAAGGCGCAGCAGTGCGTGGACGCTTCTTCATGTCATCTTCTGCTCGAACAACTCATTATGTTCAATTGTTCCCGGCGCAGGACTTTCGGCCTTTCTCTGAGTATTTCGCCGATTTCGCAGTTCATCCCCAACACAAGTGGCTCTCGTGCCACCGGTGATATTATGGCGGCCGGCGTTGCCGTAACAAGCATTCTTCTCGACAGTTAACAAAAAACGGCTCCTGACGCCGTTTTCCCTGACCCCGTTTTCCGTCTGACCCCGTTTTCCGTGACCCCGTTTTCCGTGACCCCGTTTTCCGCCGTTTTCCGTTTTCGCCTGACCCCGTTTTCGTCTTGGATTAACGGCGACGACTGGTCGGCTACTTGAGGACGTTCCCGCATGATAACAGGTGCACAAAACAATGTACCCCGCGCTGCATACCCACACATCGGCGTTCAGAAGTATTGTACGCAACCACTGGGCCGGAGGCACTCATTTTTCAACGAGTTGCGGGCGTTTGCTTGTCCCGAGCGAAGCCGAAGGGCTTGTGCTGAGTCCGCCTTCGCTCAGGGCAGGTACGGTGCAATAGGCGGCGGGCGCGGGCGTTTGACCATGTAGGTGGCGGCAGAGGCCCCAGAGCCCGGGCCGGCCAACGCGTCCGAAGCATCGGCTGGGAACTTTGGGATGTGCCGGGCGTCTAAAGTCTATAATAACACCAAGTGATCGGTACGGACCTTACCAGGGAGAAGAGCCATGCGGAACACACGTATAGACAAACCGGCGGCGATAGCGGCGACTGTTGCGGTGCTGATTCTGGCGGCGGCGATGGGCCTTGCAAAGGACCGGAGGCAAGCGGTTGCAAGTATCGCACCCCGCAAGGGCGATCACGTCCCGGAGGTCAAGGACCTGCTGACGAAGCTCGAGGTTGATGAGCCGCGCAAGCACAAGAACATGATCGTCTTTCCGATCCGCTGGAGCGGCAAACAGGCGCCGGGGAGCTGGGAGACGATGGACGAGGCGATGGCTGCAAGGCACCTCCAGATAACCGAAAAGGACCAGGCTCGCGTACCTCAGGTCTGGATGGCAAACAGCAGCAACAATTCCGTATTCCTGATGAGCGGCGAGATCGTCAAGGGGGGCAAGCAGACCCGCGTTATCAGGAGCGACACGATCATCGAGGCCAGGCAGAAGGTGCTCGTGCCCGTCCTGTGCATCGAGAGGAGTCGCTGGCAAGGCGGCAAAGAGTTCAAGCGCTCATCCAACATGGCACCGGCGAGCATCCGCGACTCGATCAATCGCGGCGCCGGGCAGTCTGCTGTCTGGGAGGGAGTGCGCCGTGCGAACCGGGCAATGGGGGCAAAGAGCAAGACCGAAAGCCTGGATGAAGCCCTGGATTCGGACCACGTCAAGAAGGCCCACAGGGCAGCCCACAAGGACCTGGGTGATTTCAGCCCGCCCAGCACGGTGGGCATTGCCGTGGCTGACGCTCGCACGGGGCGGGTAGTAGGGCTTGAGCTGTTCGGCCGCAGGGACCTGTTCAAGGCCCTCCAAGGCAAGCTGATCGAAGGCTACACAACCGACCTGGTCGTCGCCGCCGGCAGGTGGGACAAGCGCGAGACGAAGAAGGTCACCGAGAAGGACGTGAGAGCCTTCATCCGCCGAGCGCTCGACGGGAGCAGTAAGTATGAAGACACTACGGGCAGCGGTCGCGGGATCGATCTGGTAAGCGGCACGCTGCGCGGCAAGGGCGTGGCCCTGGGCAGGTGTGTGATCCACCTGTCGATACAGGAAGGCCGGGCCGTCAAGCCGCTGCCTGCACGCCCGATCATCAACCGGCGACCGATCATCAACCGGCAGCGGTAGGCCTGCCAAAGCGCATCAGGTGAGGCGGGCGAGCTTTTGCCCGGCCAGCGCAGTGGTCGGGCTTTGGGGCCCTGCAAGGGAATCTCGACAAATAGGAATCGCATTTCGCGGCCGAAGAAGCAACAATCAACACTTCCGCCCATACTCGCCGGACAAACAAAGGACAATACTATGAATCGTCAACTCACCATCGCACTGGTTCTTATGGTTATGGTTATCGCCGTGGCGGGCAACGCCCAGGCCGCGGAGAAGGCGTCCAACGCTTTTGCGCCGCTGTTCGACGGCAAGACGCTCAAGGGCTGGCATGCCTTGCCCGGAGGCACGTGGGAGGTCAAGGACGGCGCGATCGTCGGGACGAGCGTCAAAAGCGAGCGCCGCCACGGGCTGCTGGCCAGCGACAAGGAGTACACCGATTTCGTCGTCCGGTTCAAGTTCCGCGTGGTCAAAGGCGACAGCGGGTTCTACTTCCGCAGCGAGAAGGTCAAGCACGCCGTCGGCGTGAACGGTTTTCAGGTCGAAGTGGACAACTCCAAGGAGGTCGCCGGGCTGTACGAGACCGGAGGCCGGGCATGGGTCAAGCGGCCGGATCCCAAAGTTATCAAAGAGATCTACAAGCCGGGTGAGTGGAACCAGGCGTCCATAACCGCGATCGGCCGGAATGTAGTCGTGCGGCTCAACGGGACGAAGACGGCGGAACTCAAGGACGACCGTGGGCGCGTGAAGGGGCACTTCGCAATGCAGTTGCACGGCGGCATGGACATGGAAGTCATGTTCAAGGATATCGAGATACGCGAGCCGACCGCGGCTGAGAAAGCCGGCGGCGACGACGGGTTCAGGCAGATGTTCAACGGCAAGGACCTGACCGGCTGGAAGACCACGGGCAACTGGATTGTCGAGAAGGATAACGTTATCACCCTGAAGCCTCGTCCCGGCGAGCGCGGCTGGCAGCGTTACGATGCTTACCTCACCACCGACCGCAAGTACAAGGATTTCATTATCGATCTCGAGTTCAAGTTCACCAAGGGCGGGAACTCCGGCGTGTTCCTGCGGGTCGGCGATCCCAAGAGCCAGGTCAAGAGCGGTTTTGAGGTGCAGATCCTCGATACGCACGGCAAGAAGAAGTTCGGCGCCCACGATTGCGGCGGCGTGATCGGTTCGTCCGCCCCTTCAAAGATGATGGTCAAACCCGCGGGCGAGTGGAACCGCTACACGATCACGTGCAAAGGCAGCCGGCTGACCGTCGTGCTCAACGGTGAGCAGATTCAGGACCTCGATCTGAGCAAGTCCAGCCTGAAGAACCGCCCGCTCGAAGGCTACATCGGCTTCCAGGACGAGGCCAAGTTCATCTGGTACCGCAACGTTCGCATCAAGGAGTTGACGGACAAGAAGGAATAATTGGGGACAGGGGGGCTGTTGAAAGACCCCTGAATGGCCGCGAACTTCGCGAACAACGCCAACAGGACCGCTCGTTTTTCACTCTCTTATTGGCTTTTTCTGTAGTCTTCCTGTTCGCGCAGTTCGCGTGGTTAGCGGCTATCGACTT
>SDBT01011035.1_pt1 | contig 14563 bp, 16 predicted proteins | sample 2277101 | NCBI WGS metagenome assembly SDBT01 (sample SAMN10404973, study PRJNA504765) | marine sediment metagenome | isolation source: marine sediment core GS10_PC15, 103 cmbsf | place: Arctic Ocean: Southern Knipovich Ridge | collected 2010
CCCGAAGCGGCTCGGACATATCCCGCACCGACATTGAAATATTTAGCGGGACCCCGCAATGCGGGGATTCGACTAAGGCTTTTTTGTTCGTTCATTGAAGTTAAAGTATAAATAAGCGTCCGGCCGCCTATATATCGGGGTAAACCTTGCTCCGCTTCGCTGCGCAACCTTTACCCCGAAGCGGCTCGGACATATCCCGCACCGACATTGAAATATTTAGCGGGACCCCGCAATGCGGGGATTCGACTACAGCTTTTTTGTTCGATTTACTCTCAAAAAAGCTAAGTCTCATTACATTACAGGAGGTAAGCGATGGAATCTTATATTAGCAATCTGATTTTTTTGTTAGCACTTATAAATCCGGTAAGTAAGATCTTTGTTGTATCTATGCTTAGTGAGCATAAGGGCAAGGGGGAGATAAACAGGATAATTATTCGTTCTTCGATTATCGCGGGCACGATACTTGTTATCTTTGCTCTAAGCGGAAATTTTATTTTGCACAGACTCTTTCATGTTCAGATCTATTCATTGCAGATTATAGGTGGTATTGTTTTAGCTGTTAGAGGGTTCCAAGCTTTGAATAAAGGCGTGTTTTTTGAAGTAGATAGGCGTCGCAAGCTCGATGATGTTTCAATTGTTCCAATTGCATCGCCTATGATTGCCGGGCCGGCAACAATAGCGGCTGCTGTTTCTTTTCCTGCTCACTACGGGATGCTCAAAACCGTAATACCTCTTGTAGGGGCAATAGCTATTAACTTTGTAATAATGTTTTTTTCTAAAGAAATAAGTAGGTACCTAAAAAGATATAATCTTTATGGAGCCTTTATCCGCATAGCAGGTTTGCTGGTTGCTACAATAGGGACACAAATGATTCTCAACGGATTTAGCGCCTATATGAGCGCCTAGGCATAACCTCGCGTCTTTCAACAAATCAGGAAGATAATTTCGAGGATTCAGATATCGATTTATGTGTAAAAGCTGATAATATCAGCGATGTGAAGATGGCATCTTTTATAAAGATTGTTTAGAAAAGGGTCGTCGTGAAAATGATTGCCAAACATCATTGAGAATGGTAAGGTGTATTTGGTTTTTTCTTTGTCTACCTCAGTATCGGATTTTTTAAAAGCATAGATATATGAAATATCGGACATGGTCAGCTAGCTTAATTTTACTAATTATACTTTGTTCTTTTGGCTGTGAGCAGGGTAAAGTTTTAGAAGATATTGATTTTGAGGATACAATTTCTTTAGAAGCCCCTGATTTATCTCAGCTTTCCGTTATTAATATATGTGTCGGTTCCATGATCACTCCCGAAGAGGGATATGCTTATTATAAGCAACTTCTTGATTATATTGGAGAAAAGCTGAGCATGAAAGTAAGCTTCGTGGAAAAAAGGACTTATGCTGAAGTGAACGCCCTTTTAAAAAATGGAGGCGTTGATGTGGCATTTGTTTGTGGAGGGCCATATGTAAAAGGTCATGATGAATTTGGCTTGGAGCTTCTTGTCGCGCCTGTGGTAGATGGAAAGCCAATTTACTACTCTTATATCATCGTTGGAAAAAATAGTAGTATAGAGAAGTTTGAAGAATTAAAAGGAAAGACATTCGCCTTTGCAGATCCCTTGTCGAATACAGGAAAATTAGTTCCAACCTATATGCTGCAGAAGTTAAAAGAAACTCCAGAGAGCTTTTTTAGTGAATACGTATATACCTATAGTCATGACAATTCCATTAAAGCTGTAGCCCAGGGCGTAGTTGATGGAGCATCCGTAGATAGCCTTATTTGGGACTATATGAATAAAAAAGAATGCAAGTACACCAAAGAAACCAGGATAATTAAGATATCGGAACCTTACGGTATTCCTCCCGTGGTAGTGCGCCCGGGAATAAGTGAAGATTTGAAAGTAAAAATAAAAAATGTCTTACTAAATATGAGCGGTGACACCAAAGGAAGGCGCATATTAGAAGAGATGTTTATTGATCGGTTTGTGGAAATAAACGATCATAACTATGACACAATAAGGAAAGTGAAGGTTTATCTTGAAGAATGAAGTACCTGTTATAAGAAGCATCCGGACGAAGCTTATTGTTTGGATCTCGGTATTGTTTATACTCATAGGTGTGTTAATATATTTTCCTCTTTCACATATGCTTCCCAAGATGATAACCTTCCAAATACTAAAAAGGGATGTAGAGATTGCAAGATATCTAGCGAATGGGGTAATGGAGCCATTATTGACTAACAACAAAGTTGAGCTTTCGTTGTTTCTCAACGATAATCTGGATAAGCTGGAAGATGCCCAGTATTTATTTATTCAAAGTCCGGATGGAGGCATAATTACGCATACATTTACCAAAGGGTTCCCAAAAGGGTTATTATCTTTTAGGCTGAATTCGCAACAACCTTGGAGTATTGAAGAATTCTTGAATAGTGGAAAAAAGATGTATGATGTAGCCTTCCCAATATTAGAAGGGGAGTTGGGGGTATTACATTTAGGCGTTTCACTTGAGTCCGGAAAGAAGGATATCGCGCAAATTTCAAAGATAAATTATTATGTCGCTGTTGTCATCCTTGTGGGCTTGGGAGTTGGTGTCTTTGTATTTTTGGGTATAGGACTTTTATTCTCAAGGCAAATTATAAAATTAAAGAACTTGGCTGTTGATATTGGTAAAGGGAATTTAGATGCCAAATCGGATATAAAATCTAAGGATGAAATAGGAACTTTAGCTTTGGCATTTAATGAGATGGCTTCTAACATGAGGAAGAATATTGAAGAAGTTAAACACTTGAACACGCTAGAGATAAGAAACCGGATTGCTTTTGATCTTCACGATGATTTAGCGCAAGATTTGGCAAATATTATTAAAAGGCTTGAACTTTGCGGAAAACTATTTGAAATTAATGCCGCGGAGGCTTTTAAAGAGTTGAATATTTTAAAGGAGAACACAAGGGTTGTTTTAAACAAGACGCGTCAGGTCATATCTAACCTTAAATCTTCTGAAGAAGCAGATTTTAATTTATATAATAAATTAAAACATTATATAAATGTATATCGAGAGCAGAATAATATCCATGTTAAATCGGATATTGATGCACTAATTGGAGATATTAGTTCTAAGAAGGCAAAGATAATTTTTTACATAATAACTGAAGCACTTGCTAATGTAGAAAAACATAGCAAAGCAAAGAATGTAGAGATTAGCTTGGGGATAGATAAAGATGATTTAGTATTAAATATTAAGGATGATGGTAAGGGGTTTGACGCTGGTAAAATCTCAGATGATGCTTTAGGTCGCGAGAAGCTAGGTCTAATGAGTATGCAGCGAAGAACAAACTCTTTAGGGGGATATTTTTTTATTAACTCTAAATCGGGTGAGGGGACTCGGATAGCTATTAATATTCCTTTGGCTCAAGAAGCATTAATGCAAGGATAACAGAAATGTCTAAGCTTATAAAAGTAGTTTTATGTGATGATCACACCTTGTTCCGTCAGGGGGTTAAAAAGTTGTTGGAGCTAGAAAATGATATTTTCGTTGCAGGAGAAGCGTCTAGTGGCATAGAGGTCTTAGAGGTAGCAAGAAAAATGAGTCCAGATGTAATACTCATGGATATAAGTATGCCTCAAATGGACGGAGTCGCAGCCACTTATCAAATAAAGAAGATTTTGCCTAATGTGAATGTTATCATTCTTACTGTGCATGAAGATGAGCCTCATATTTTCGAAGCCATTAAGGCTGGAGCAATTGGATATTTTTTGAAAGATGTATCGATTAAGGAACTGATAGATGGGGTTCATCTAGCTTACAAAGGCGAAGCTTTAATTCAACCTGTTATCGCTACTAAAGTTTTGAAAGAGTTTATTATGCTTGATAAAAGAAAGATTAAGGACGGAAACAAATTTTACAACGGATTAACCAGCAGAGAAAAACAGGTTTTGCGCTTGATTGCTTTAGGGGGCGCGAATAAAGAGATTGGACTCAAGCTAGGCATAAAAGAAAAAACTGTTAAAAACCATATAACTAACATTTTTCAAACTCTACATGTTAATAATCGTACTCAGGCTGCCCTCTATGCCTTAGATAAGAAGATATAGATAAAGTTATTGACGATACCGTATAGGACTAAAGTCCTATATAAATCTAGGACTTTTATCTCTTGCTAAGGTTTTTAAAAATGGTAATATTAAACAATTAAATAGTTTTATTAAAGAATCTAAAAGGATCTATCGCTTTTAATTGAGTGTAATATGAAGTGGTTTATCTCCCAGGATACTATAAAATCTGGTTTTCAAGAAGCACTTGCTAAACACTGTGGTGAAAAAGTTTCACAGTGTTATCAATGCGGTAAGTGTTCTGCAGGTTGTCCAATATCCTTCAAAATGGATTATCTTCCCAATCAAATAATTAGAATGGTTCAGCTTGGCATGGAAAAAGAAGCTTTAAGAAGTCAGACTATCTGGCTCTGTGCATCTTGCCAGATTTGTACTAGCAGGTGTCCCCGCGAAATAGATATTGCTGAAATTATGGATTACTTAAGAAGACAAGCTTATAAAAGAGATATAATCCCTACGGAGGATACTGAAATTCCTCTTTTTAACAAAATATTTCTAAAAAATGTTGAAATGTTCGGGAGGCTTTTTGAGATGGGTCTTATTGGTATGTATAATATGTTTTCGGGTGAGTTTTTTAAAGATGTTCCTCTTGCTCCATTAATGTTTAGAAAAGGAAAAATTGGCATTCTTCCACATCGAGTTAAAAATTTAAAGGAAATGCGAAAAATTTTTAAAAGAGCCGGTAAGTTGGATAAAACTAAACGAAGCAAGCTTTTGTATCCAAAATTGATATTTTTAAATTTATCCCGCAAGCTTATTAAAAAGATAGAGCGTTTAAAATAATTATAAGTTGAAAATAAAAAATAATATGAAATACGCATATTACCCGGGTTGTTCCCTTCATTCGACTGCAAAAGAATATGATATATCAACTAAAGCAGTAGCTAAGTCATTAGGCATTGAGCTTGTAGAAATTAATGATTGGACGTGTTGCGGAGCTACTCCGGCTCATCTTACCATGCATACTTTAGCCACAGCTCTTCCAGTTAAAAATCTTCTTGCGGCTCAGAAGATGGAGTTATCAGATGTAGTTACCGCCTGCGCTGCTTGCTTTAGCCGGCTTAAAATTTCAAATAAAATGATGCAGGAGGATAAAAAGCACAGAGCGAAGGTAAATGAAGTTTTAAATGATAATTATAATGGCGACATGAAGGTGCAGCATTTTTTAGATGTTATTACAAATACTTTTGGATTGAAAAATATAGCTGAAAAGGTAACTAAAAAATTAAGCGGTCTAAAGGTAGCTTGTTATTATGGATGTCTTTTAACCAGGCCACATGATGTCACCGAGTTTGATGACCTTGAAGATCCTCATTTGATGGATGACCTAATGAAAGTTCTCGGGGCTGAGGCTGTGAATTGGCCGTATAAGGTTGAATGTTGCGGGGCAAGTTTTTCGCTTACAAAAACCAGCATTGTGCTTAAGTTATCCGGAGATATATTACAAATGGCTGTAGATGAAGGCGCAGAGGCAATAATAGTTGCTTGTCCGTTGTGTCAATCGAATTTAGACTTAAGACAGAAAATGATTAATAGAAGATATAAGAAGAAATTTAATGTTCCAATTCTTTACTTCACTCAAATGCTTGGATTAGGATTGGGAATTGAAGCGAAGGACTTAGGGTTTGAAAAACACATTATAAATCCAATACCTTTGCTAAAGGAAAAAGGGATTATTAGCAAATAATCATGAAGATCGGAGTTTTTATTTGTCATTGCGGTACCAATATTGCCGCAACCGTTGATGTTGAAGAAGTTGCTAAAGCTTTGGCTAAGGTTCCTAAAGTTAAATACTCAACGACCTATAAGTATATGTGTTCTGATCCCGGCAAAAGCTGAATAGCGGAAGCAATAAAGAAGCAGGGTGTTGATCGAATCGTGATTGCTTCCTGTAGTCCTTCTTTACACGAGAAAACATTTCGTAAGTGTGTAGAAAGAGCGGGTATAAATCCCTATTTAGTCGAGATGGCTAATATCAGAGAGCATTGTTCATGGGTGCATCAAGATAAACCAAAAGCGACTGCTAAAGCTATTGAGTTAACTAAATTAGCGGTCGCAAAAGTTGCACGCAATAGAGCGCTTGAAAAAACTTACACTTCGATTGAGAAGAGAGTTTTAGTTATTGGTGCCGGTATTTCCGGAATACAGGCAGCAATTGATATTTCTTTTGCTAACTATGAAGTAGTCATGGTCGAGAGAGAGCCGTCTATTGGCGGCAGAATGGCTAGATTCGACAAAACATTTCCAACTTTAGATTGTGCCGCCTGTATTCTAACTCCTAAAATGGTAACTGTTTCTCAAGACTCCAAAGTAACTATTCATACCTATTCAGAGATAGAGGAAGTTTCAGGGCATGTGGGAAATTTTACCGTGAAAATTCGTAAAAAAGCCCGTTCCGTTAATATCAATAAGTGTACTGGCTGCGGTGCTTGTTATGCTAAGTGTCCGATGAAAATACCATCAGAATTTGATATGGCTTTAGGCACTAGAGGTGCCATCTACACCCCGTTTCCTCAGGCAGTACCTAATGTACCGGTAATTGATAGAGAGAAGTGTATATATTTTAAGACGAAAAAGTGTGGTCTTTGCAAAAAAGCATGTTCTTTAGATGCTATTGATTTTGATACAGAAGATGAAATAATTGAGCAAAAATTCGGAGCAATAATTGTAGCTACGGGGTTTGAGCAATTTGATCATTCAGTTTATGGTGAATATGGTTATGGTAAATATAAAGACGTGATAACCGGTTTACATCTTGAAAGAATGATAAATTCTTCCGGACCGACAAAGGGTAAAATAGTTCGGCCTTCAGACGGTAAAGAACCTAAAGATGTTGTTTTTATTCAATGTGTTGGTTCACGCGATGAGCAAAAAGGAGTACCGTATTGCTCAAGAGTTTGTTGTATGTATACAGCAAAACAGGCTCTTCTTTTAAAGGAACACGATAAAGATGCCCAAGCTTATGTTTTCTATATTGATATAAGAGCTGCTGGTAAGAATTATGAGGAGTTTGTAAAAAAGACTCAAGATGAATACGGAGCGATTTATTTACGAGGCAGAGTATCTCGAGTATTCGAAAAAGGCGGGAAGCTTATTGTGAGAGGAGCTGATACTCTAAGCGGTGCTCAAATTGAGATAAAAGCCGATTTAGTGGTTCTGGCAACTGGCTTAGTGGCACATAAAGACGCTCCTAAATTAGCTCAGATGCTTCACATTCCATATGATAAGAATAATTTGTTTACGGAAGCTCATCCTAAGCTTGCGCCGGTTGAAACGATAACCAGTGGAATATTTTTAACTGGTGCTTGTCAATCGCCGAAAGATATTCCCGATACAGTAGCGACTGCATCAGCAGCATCGGTTAAAGCCCTAGGTTTAATGGTTCAGGAAAAATTAGAAAGAGAGCCTTTAATTGCGAAGGTTGATCCAAAACTTTGTTCTGGTTGCGGCGCCTGTATCAATGCCTGTTCGTTTAGTGCAATTGAAGAGGAGGAACTACAAGATAGGCGAAATAAGACAAAAAGAACAATCGCAAAGGTTCTGGAGGCAGTTTGTACTGGGTGTGGTAATTGTACGGCTGCTTGCCGTATGTCGGCAATAGATTTAGAGGGATTTACTAATTTCCAGATATTAGACGAGATTGATGTGTTATGAAGGATAGCAGTAAGATTATTGATTCTGTTGATAAGCGACAAGGGGACGGGAAAGAATCCTGGGAGCCAAGGATAGTCGGTTTTCTCTGTAACTGGTGTAGTTATGCCGGTGCAGATTTAGCCGGAACATCGCGTCTTGAGTATCCCCCGAATATAAGAATTATCAGGGTTCCTTGTTCCGGAAGGGTTAATCCTTTGTTCGTCCTGAAGTGTCTTACCAATGGAGCAGACGGCGTATTAGTCTCCGGTTGTCATATCGGTGATTGTCATTATTCCGACGGCAATTTTTATGCTCGTCGGCGTTTTGCGATCCTTAAAAGGCTTCTTGAGTATGTTGGGATTGACTCTAGAAGATTCCAGATGTCCTGGGTATCCGCTTCCGAAGGGGATAAATGGGCGAGAGTAGTAAGAGAACTGGTAGAAGAAATTAAACAAGCTGGACCAAATACCAATTTTAATAATCAGAGATGATTGAAGAAATAAAGAAAAAAGCGAAAGAACTACTGAAGACCAAGCAGGTCGATTTAATTATTGGCTACCAGCAAGCTGCTGAGGGAAATTCAGCAGTTCCGGCCTTTATAAATGAAGAAGATGGGGTTGATAAATTGATTTGGAATGCTCAGTGTATATATAATTTACCAAACTACTTAAAAGATTTCCCGCAGAAAAAGATCGGAATAATTGCTAAAGCGTGTGACATAAGATCAATAATAATTCTTATTCAGGAGAATCAATTAAAAAGAGAAAACATCTTTATAATTGCGGTCGAATGTTGCGGAGTTATCGACGCGAAGAAATCAGACCACGGTAGCGGGACAGGCATAGACGTAAGCCTTGATAAAAGATGCAAGGCTTGTGATTTTGCCGCTCCATCATTCTATGATGTTTTAATAAGACAGGATGACAAAAAGGACAACTCTTTAAATTTGGAAGAAGATACTTATGAAAATGTACGTAAATTTGAGGCAAAGTCAACTTCGGAAAGGTTCAAATTTTGGGAGGAAGAATTTTCTCGATGCATTCGCTGTTATGCTTGCAGGCAGGTTTGCCCATCGTGTTATTGTCCTCGCTGTGTGATTGACCAAACAAATCCAGCTTGGTTTTCAAAGGCTATCGGATTAAAGGGAGGGGTTGCTTGGAATATACTACGGGCAATGCATTTATCGGGAAGGTGCGTTGGTTGCGGTGAATGCGAAAGAGTCTGTCCGGTAGGAATCCCTCTAAAAGATATCAATAAAAAGATTGAGAAGGATATAAAAGAATTATTTGACTACGAGGCAGGCATGGATATTGCCCAAAAGCCTTTGCTGAGTAGTTTTGACAAAAATGATCCTGAGGATTTTATTCGATGAAACGAGTAGTTAAAAAAGAAGAGTTTAGCAAACTTTTGAGCGTTCTTTTAGATGATTTTGAACTCATTGGGCCAAAACAGTTAACTGGTAAAGGGGTTTTATACCAGCCGATTACTGAATTAAAGGATTTGTATTTGGGTGAAGAATTCGCAGTTGAACCAATAAAAAAATTCTTTCTTGAACCATCTACTTGGATTACTGAACATGAATATGAAGAGGGTTTCTCTGTTAAGACTTTGCGCCAAGAAGATAAAAAGCGAATAGTTATTGGGGTTAGGCCTTGTGAGGCTAGAGGGCTGGTTTTATTGGACAATATTTTTGATTCGGATTATAAAGATAGTTTTTATATTACGAATCGTAACCGAACTACCATCATCGGCTTAGCTTGCAATAAGCCTAACGCGAGTTGTTTCTGTACCTCTCTTGGTAGCAGTCCGTCTGAAATTTTGGGAATTGATGCTTTACTTTTTGACATCGATGATTCCTTTGTGGTAGAGATAATTACCGAAAAAGGAAAGAGCCTTTTAGGGTCATTAGGCGAGGAGTTAAGGGCACTAGACGAGAAGAAGTTAGATGCCTTACGTGTTGAGCAGAAGAACTTGGTGAAGAAACAAATTAAGGTTCCCGATACTTTGGATAGCACCTTTGAAAGTGATTATTGGCAGGGTGTTTCTTTAAGCTGCGTTAGCTGCGGTATATGCACTTATCTTTGCCCTACTTGTCATTGTTTTGACTTAGTAGATGAAGAGAGAAAAAAACTGCGCTGTTATGATGCTTGTAGTTTTGGTGATTTCACTTTAGAGGCATCTGGTGAGAATCCAAGACCGACTAAGAAAGAACGTTATCGACAAAGAGTATTCCATAAGTTTGATTATTTTAGAAAGAATTTTGGTGTAAACCTTTGTACTGGTTGCGGAAGGTGTATCAGGTATTGTCCGGTAAAAATCGATATTGCTGATATTGTAGATAAAGCCCCTGTTTCAAATAAAGATAAGGCATAGATAAGTAGGATTATTTTATTTTAGATAACATAAGTAGGACCATATGGAAAACATTTATCTACCCCAAATAGCGGAAATTGTCGAGATAAAGCAAGAAACTTCAGACGTAAAAACCTTTAAATTACGCTTTAAAGATAAAGCAGTGCAGGATAATTTTAGCTACAACCCAGGGCAGTTTATAGAACTTTCTGTATTTGGTGAAGGAGAAGTTACTCTTTGTATTTCTAACTCTCCGACTAGAAAGTCTTTACTGGAGTGCAGCGTAAAGAAAACCGGCCAAGTTACTGATGCTTTACACGAATTAGAAATAGGCGATACAGTAGGCATCAGAGGTCCCTATGGAAATGGATTTTCGATTGAAAGCTTAAAGGGGAAAAACCTTTTATTTGTTGCCGGCGGTATTGGATTAGCACCGTTGCGGTCGTTGATTAATTATTCTATTGATAATCGAAGCGATTTTAAAACAATTACCATTGTAAATGGAGCAAGGTCCTCAAAAGATTTAGTATACAAAGATGAATATAAAGTCTGGGAGAAAGCAAAAGACGTTCATCTTCATCTTACTGTTGATTGCGATGAAGATAATTGGATTTGTATGGTTGGAGTAGTGCCAAAAGTGTTAGAGGAGATAAATCCTACTTGTCAGAATAGCGTGGCGATAGTGTGCGGCCCGCCGATAATGATACATTTCACAATGCCGGTACTTCATAAATTAGGCTTTTGTGATCCAATGATAATTACAACTTTAGAGATGAAGATGAAGTGCGGTCTTGGTAAGTGCGGACGGTGTAATATCGGAAATCTTTATGTTTGTAAAGACGGGCCGGTTTTCACCTATGCTCAGTTAAAGGAACTTAAATATTAAGTCGGAACCGGATATTTCAAGATTAAAAGTTTGGATAAGGGTTGCTCGCGTACCTTTTTTAACCGCAACTGTGGTTCCAGTAATTCTAGGTTCAGTTTTTGCTTGGTACCATACTGATAGCTTTATTTGGGTAAAGTTTTCCTTAACAATGGTTGCCGCTTTGCTAATTCACATTGGAACAAATTTAGCTAATGATTATTTTGATCATCTGTCAGGCTGTGATGAGCAGAATTCTACACCTACGCCATTTAGCGGGGGAAGCAGGGTAATCCAAGAAGGGTTAATTTTACCAAAAAGAGTTTTATATGCGGCTATACTTTCATTTTGTTTGGGTGGAGGAATTGGCCTTTATTTAAACTACTTAAGTCAGGGAAATGTAGTTCTTATATTAGGCCTGATTGGAGTATTTTTGGGTTTCTTCTATACGGCTAAACCACTCCAGATAGGGTATGGTAGTCTTGGTGAGCTGGCAGTGGGAATAGGTTTTGGTCCTTTGTTGGTTCTTGGTGCCTATTATGTGCAGGCTCAGAATTTACCACTAGGAGTATTTTTGATCTCAATTCCTATAGGAATTCTAATTACTCTCGTTTTACTTATAAATGAGTTTCCTGATTATAATTCTGATAAAGCGGTTGCTAAAAAAACAGTGGTAGTAATTTTAGGCAAAAAAAAGGCAATCGTTCTTTATTCTATCCTTTTGGCATCAATATATTTGTGTTTAACCTATTTAACTGTAGCTAAGGTTTTACCCAAAGCGTGTTTAATCACATTTCTTAGTTTACCCTTAGCCCTAAAAGCACTTAAGATAGCATGGAAAAATTTTGATAAGATAGAAGAGCTTTTGCCGGCAAATATCTTAACGATTAAATTACATTTAATAGTAGGCTTATTGATGGTCTCAGGGTTGTTGTTCGTTAAAATAATTTAAAAATAAAAAATATGCAATTAAAAGAAATTTATGAGCCGATAAAAAGTGAGTTAGACCAAGTAGAGCAAGTTTTGCAAAATCAACTTAGCAGTAGCGAATGCCAAACTATCTTAGAAATGGGTAAACACTCTCTAGCTGATGGTGGTAAGAGATTGCGTCCGGCATTGCTTCTGCTTTCGGCAAAAGCCAATCAGAAATTATTAACTCAAGAGAGTAAAGTAATCAACATTGCCGCTGCCGTAGAGTTGATTCATATGGCATCCTTAATCCATGATGACGTGATTGACCACTCAGTCTTGCGGCGCAATCGTCCAACAATCAACCATGTTAGGGGCTCTGACGTAGCCATTGCTTTTGGCGATTATCTTTATTCAACCGCTTTTGGGTTAATCGCTACTTGTGGCAATACCGACGTTTTACAGTGTATAAGTTTGGCTACAAAAGCTATGTGTGAAGGAGAGCTGCTGCAAGTATGCGAGAGAGAAAATGTAAATTTACTGAGGGAAAGTTATCTCATTATTGCCAAAAAGAAAACCGCTGCCCTTTTTGCTTCCTCGTGTCAAGCCGGAGGAGTTGCTGTAAATTCTTCAGACCTTTTGAGAAAGGCTCTTGGTAGTTATGGGTTTAATTTTGGAATTGCTTTTCAGATAGTCGATGATTGCCTTGACTTGATTGGAAACCAGAATAATTTAGGAAAATTACCGGGTAGTGATTTTAAGATGGGAGAGATAACCCTTCCGGTTTTAAATCTTATTACTCTAAGTAAAGACAAAGACAGGATATTAACCTTGATTAGAGGGCAAGATGAAGAGGCCTTTAATGAAATTAGACAAAGATTTATTAATTCTCAGGCACTTCAGAAAACCAAGGAGGACGTCTTGTTTTATGTTACTAAGGCAATGAACAATTTAGGGGTAGTTAAGGAGTCTTCCTTTAAAAATAGTTTGTGCAATTTAGCCACTTATCTTGATGAAAAGTTAAACCAATGATTAGCATAGATCAAGGCCTAAAACATATTCTTAATTCTCTTGAGATCATGGAATCGGAGTCTTTAAGAAGTTCCGATGTCTTAGACAAGGTGGGAAAATGGTGTTTATCGCACTCACACTACTGGTCCTCAAGGGTCAGGTATTTTGAAATTAATGCTTCTTGCTAACAGCCTAATGTTATTGCCCCAAGAAAAAGAGAGCTTTAAAAAAGGAGAACGGGTAAATATACGGTTTATTGACTAAAAAAATTAGTATTTTTTTACTTACACGATTAAACGCTGAAAAGGCAGATGTTGTGGCTGCCAGAGTAATCAGCGCTTGAGTGTTATGGATAAGGTGTGTTTTTCGTAATATTTTATGCAAGAAAGGAGGATCTAAATGGGTAGGTTAAAAAGTTACTTCTTATTTTCCCTTTGCCTAATGGTTTCTTTTTCTTTTCTTCCCAGAGTGCATGCTGATAATACCAGTGATGTGATCTTGAGGCTGCTTATTAAAAAAGGAATCATTAGTGAGAAGGAAGTAGACGAGATAAAAGCCGAAGTTGCCAGAACCCAGACCAAAGCTCCAGCTGCTTTGGAAGCAAGAGTTGTTAAGCTTGAAGAGAGCGAGGGCTTTGAATTTCCGGATTGGATAAAAAACATAAAACTTAAAGGTGACCTTCGTTTGCGCTATGAATGGAACAAGCGTCAAGGAAGCGACCAGGTGCACCGGGGCAGAATTCGTTATAGGCTAGGCATAGAAAGCAAGATTAATGACAAAGTTACTGTAGCCGCTGGTTTAGCTACAGGTGGTACCAATGCCCGTTCGACTAATCAAGATTTTGAAGATGTATTTCAAACTAAGCCATTTGGCTTAGATTACGTTTACGCTAAATACACTCCAAAAGACTGGGTAACTATTTATGGTGGTAAAATGAAAAGAAAACCTATTCTTTGGGAGCCGGGAGATCTTCTTTGGGATACTGATATCAATCCTGAAGGCGGAGCTATTACTTTACAGACAACCAGGGGTGATTTTGATCTTTTTATGAACAACGGTATGTTTGTGCTTGATGAAGCAACAGAAGACACCTCAGATCCTTTCATGTATTATATGCAGCCAGGAGTGGTTTGGAACGCTAGAGATGATATTGCGGTTAAGGTTGCAACTACTTTTTATGGTTTCAGCAACGTAAAGGAAACAGTGCTGGATAATTCAACAGGCACTAATACCCTCAAAAACGGCGTGCTTAGGTACGACTACGATGCTGTTTCTCCGGCTTTTGAGGTTAGTATGGTAGATCCGCTTGGAGGGTTTGTGCCTTACGTATCTGTTTTTGGTGAGTATGTCAATTCAATGGATGCTGGTTCAGAAGATTGGGGTTTTCTTATGGGTTTCAAATTCGGTGACAAAAAGATTAAAAAGTTCGGGCAATGGCAGGCTAAGTATATGTTTGCGCGCCTTGAGCGTGATGCTTGGCTTGATAATTTACCTGATGCTGACCGCTCTCTCGGCAGAACTCATGTTCGAGGGCACGAGTTTATTTTTAATTACGGGTTGGCTAAGAATGTGTCTTGCGGCTTGGATTACTATTTCAGCCAGAGACTTGAAACAGCCTCTAATGATCAGCCGCAGCATCTTTTGCAACTTGACTTAAACTTTAAGTTCTAAATAAGTTTTGAAAT
>SDBT01011036.1_pt1 | contig 14563 bp, 12 predicted proteins | sample 2277101 | NCBI WGS metagenome assembly SDBT01 (sample SAMN10404973, study PRJNA504765) | marine sediment metagenome | isolation source: marine sediment core GS10_PC15, 103 cmbsf | place: Arctic Ocean: Southern Knipovich Ridge | collected 2010
AATTTTTAAAAAATCAGTTAAAAAATCGCAAAAAAAAAAAAATTTACCATGCTATTGTATCTGGTTTTGTTAAAAATGATAGAGGGATAATCAATAAGCCAATTGGCAGAAGTCCTAGGGATTTTCGTCGACGTCTTGCTGGTCGTGGGGTAAGGGGAGAGCTTCGTGAAGCTATAACTCAATATAAAGTTTTAAAAAGACTTACGATGGGAACTTTTAAATTTACTTATTTAGAAATTAGGCCTAAAACTGGTCGAACACATCAAATTCGCGTGCACATGAAATTTTTAAATCATCCAGTAGCATGTGATTCTTTGTATAATCCAAAAGGTATTTGTCCAAAAGAAATAAAACGAATGGCACTTCATGCAAAATCTATAGAATTTAAAAATTTAAAAGATAAAATTATAAAAATAGAATCACCATTACCAAAAGTTTTTGAAAAAATGTTAAAGTAATATAATGGAACATAAGAAAATATGTAAAAATTGTCAAAATGAATTTCCCATAGAAATAGGAGATATTACTTTTTATGAAAAAATAAGTGTTCCACCTCCAACTCTATGTCCAGAATGTCGTCAAATGCGTCGTATGAGTTTTCGTAATGAACGCGCTTTATATAAAAAAAAATGTGATTATTCTAATAAAGACATAATTTCTGTTTTTCCATCAGATTCTCCCTATAAAATTTATGACCACATTTATTGGAATAGTGATAAATTTGATCCAATGAAACATAACCGAAATTTTGATTTTTCTCGTTCTTTTTTTGAACAATTTAAAGAACTCATGCTAGATATTCCTTGGTCGTCATTGCGTATTGAAAATAGTGAAAATTGTGATTATAACAATGGAGTGGGCCATTCAAAAAATTGTTATTTATGTTCACGAACTCATTTTTCTGAAAATATGCTTTATGTTTATAGGGGTAATTACTCAAAAGATTGTGTTGATTGTTATCAAGTTTTTAAATCATCTGAATTTCTTTATGAATGTATAGAATGTATTAGTTGTAGTCATAGTACTTATTTATATTTTTCAGAGAATTGCTCTAATTCTAGTATGCTTTGGAATTGTAAGAATTGCCTAGATTGTTTTATGTGTAGTAATTTACGCAATAAGCAATATTGTTTTAAAAATCAGCAATTATCACGAGATGAATATAAGAAAAAAATAGAGGAATTTAATTCTGGGTCATTTAAAGAAAAAGAGAAAGCACTAGAAGAATTTGAGAAACTTAATCAGACAAGTATAAAAAGAAATTTAAATATTATAAATTCACCAAATTCTACGGGAGATAATATTTTAAATAGTAAAAATAGTTTTTTATGTTTTAATGTAAAATTTTGTGAAAATGTTAGATATCTTTGGGATATTTTAAAATATAAAGATTCAATGGATGCATATAGTGGGGGAAGAGATAGTGAACTTATTTATGAATGTACAGCAACCGCTGCTTCTTATAATTGTAAGTTTTGTTATAGAGCTTCTGAATCAAGTGATGTATATTATTCTATTTTTGTTAAAAATTCAAAAAATATTTTTGGATGTATTGGACTTAAAGATCAAGAATACTGTATTTTTAATAAACAATATACAAAAGAAGAATATGAAGTTCTTTTACCTAAAATAATTAAACACATGACAGAAACTGGTGAATATGGAGAATTTTTTCCGATGGAGTTATCAATGTTTTCTTATAATGATACAGTTGCTCAAGAATTTTTTCCCATGACTAAAGAAGAAGTATTAAAAAAGGGGTTAAGGTGGCAAGATCCAGATACAAAAAATTATAATATAAATATAAAATCAGAAGAATTACCCGATGATATAAAAGATATAAAAGAAGAAATTTTAGAACAAACGATAGGTTGTGCTCACGCTGGAGACTGTATGCATGGATGTACTACTGCATTTCGTATGACACCAAGAGAGCTTGAATTTTATAAAAGAATGAACTTACCATTACCACGAGCCTGCCCTAACTGTCGTCATTATGGAAGATTGAGTAAATTAAATCCATGGAAACTTTGGCATGGAAAGTGTCAATGCGCTGGTACAGAATCAGAAAATGGTATTTATAAAAATTTAGCTATTCATCATTTACATGAGCAAGATCATTGTCCAAATAAATTTAAAACCTCTTGTGATTCTAATAAACCTGGAATTGTTTATTGCGAGAAATGTTATCAACAAGAGGTGTATTAAAAATCAATTAATAAACGGCTCAAAAGGTTGAGCCGTTTATTCGAAATATCTTTATTTTATGGGTTCTGTTGGTTTTGAGACATTTTTGATATAATATAAACATGAATTCAGAGACTCGAATACATTCGGAAGACTCAGTACAAGTTTGTCAAAATTGCAAGAATGACTTTATTGTTGAGTCGGAGGATTTTAGTTTTTATGAAAAAATCTCATCTAATTCTGGTGGGAAAGTTCCACCCCCAACTTGGTGTCCAGAATGTCGCCTTATTCGTCGTTTTGCTTTTCAAAATACTTGGAATTTAAGTTGGCGAAACTGTGATGAATGTAATAAAAAAACCTTATCTATTTATCCACCCGAACAAAAAATAACTGTTTATTGTCCTACATGTTGGTGGGCAGATTCTTGGGATGGTACAGAATATGCCATGGATTACGATTCTAATCGTTCCTTTTTGGAACAAGTAAAAGAACTTTCTGACAAAACCCCCTATATGAGTCTTGAAACTGCGTATTTGACGCTAAAAAACTCTGACTACTCAAATTCTATGAGCTGGTGTAGGGACTGCTATTTGGTATTTTGGGCGGATTATTGTGATAATGTTTATTATTCCTCCATGTTAAATGCCCTTAAACATAGTGCCGATTGTTTACGAGTAAAAGACTCTGAACTTTGCTATGAATCAATAGGTATAAATAAATGTTATCAAATCTTTTTTTCTGAAGAATGTGATACTTGTGTTGATGTGTGGTTTTCTAGGAATTGCTATAATTGCACAAATTGTATTGGATGCGTAAATCTTCGTGGGGCGTCTTATTGTATTTTTAACAAAAAATATTCAAAAGAAGAATATGCAAAAAAAGCTAAAGAACTTAAAATTGATTCTTGGCAAGGATTAGAAAAACTCAAACAAAAAGCACAAACTTTCTGGCTTACAAAACCACATAGAGAATATTCAGGTAATTCTTTAAATTTAAATGTTACAGGTGAATATGTTTATGAATCAAAAAATTCTAAAAATTTATATATATGTTCTGGAACCGAAGATTGCAAGTGGGCCCAATTTATAACCGTTGCATCTGCCAGAGATTGTATGGATTATTCTGGGTGGGGAAATAATTCAACCCAAATATATGAATCTGTTTTGGTTGGAGAAAATGCTAATTCGGTTTATTTTTCATGCGGATGTTGGCCAGATAGTTTAAATTTACAATATTGTTTATGGATTATTGCTGGAAAAAATAATTTTGGTTGTATAAATTTAAAAAGAAAAAAATATTGTATTTTAAATAAAGAATATTCAAAAGAATCCTTCGACAAGCTCAGGACGCAAATAATTGCGGATATGAAAAAAAATCCCTATATAGATAAACAAGGGCGTAAGTTTCCTTATGGAGAATTTTTTTCTCATGAATTGAGTAAAATTTTTTATAATAGATCAATTGCCATGCGTTTTTTCCCAAAAACAAAAGAACAGGCAATTTCTGAAGGATATTCTTGGTTAGATATAAAAAGTCCAACATATACAGTTTCATTAAATTCTTCTTCTTTACCAGACACCATAACAGAAACCGATGAAACAATTTTGAATGAAACTATTGGATGTTCTATTTGTAGTCATGCATATAAAATTACAAGAGGTGAACTTAGTCTTTTAACTAAAATGAATTTACCCCTTCCCCATGAATGTCCGAAATGTAGAGAAAATAGACGATTTTCTAGATTAAATCCTATAAAGTTATATAAAAGGTCTTGTGCAAAATGTAACAGTACTATTAATACGGCATTTGCTCCAAACAGAACAGAAGTTATTTATTGTGAGAAGTGTTATCAACAAGAATTTATTTAAGCTTACTAGATAAAAAATAGCAAAAATTTTCATAATAAACCTTGCTACGTTAGGTCATAAGGATAATGCTCTTGCAAGGCTTATTATTAAAATTTTTATTGCAGAAACCTAATGTTTATGATAAAGTAGCTTTTACTACTTGTCCCATTAAAAAATCAGTCTTATTTGATTTTGGGGCAACACAGTTTAATAATTTAAATTTTTTAATGAGATGGTGGTTAATAAAATAAAATTTAGTCCAGTGGATATTGAGGCTCGCAAGAAACTTAAGTTTAAGGCTGGGGATACAATACGTGTTTGGTCAAAAATTGTGGATGAAAAAGGTAAATCTCGTTTACAGGCTTTTGAAGGTATGGTTCTTGCAAGAAAACACGGTACTGAAGCTGGTGCCACTTTTACTGTTAGAAAGATTGCTTCAAATGTTGGAGTAGAAAGAATTTTCCCTCTTTATTCCCCAATAATAGATAAGATTGAATCTGTAAGAAAATCTCGTGCCCGAAGATCAAAACTCTATTATGTCCGCACGAAAGCAAAGAAAGATGTTCGTAAAAAAATGCGTTCGATTATATCAAATGCTAAAGAAGAGGCTAAAAAGGAAATTAAAGAAGAAACTAAAAAAGCAAACGAAGAGGAAGTTAAGAAAGAGACCCCAGTTGAAGCACTAGAAAAGTAAATTTTTGGTATACTTTTAACAAGCCCAGGTGATGTAACTGGTAGCCATCTATGCTTGAGGGGCATAGGTCCGTAAGGACGTGGGAGTTCAAATCTCCCCCTGGGCACAAAAACTGCTTTTTGTGTGTGGGAGATTTGAAAGACTTTTCTATATTGAATACAGTGAAATAGAAAAGTACCTGGCTACGTGGTGGCCAAATCTCCCCCTGGGCACAAAAAATATAACCCAAGATGGGTTTGTGGTCTATGTTATAATTCTTTTGAGTGTATTTAATAGAAGTTAAATTATTTCTATATGCAAACAGTTAAACAGCCGTGGTCGCTTTCTTTTTCTGAAGTTTTTAAAATATTAAAAACCTCAGAAAAAGGAATTTCAAATAAAGAAGCAGAAAAACGTATTTTAAAATACGGCAAAAATACTTTTTATAGTAAAGAAAGAGTAAATTTTGTATCCTTATTTTTTAAACAATTCATCAGTCCTCTTATCTTTTTACTTTTGGGTGCTGTATTTCTAACTGGAATATTGCACGAGTGGGTAGATATGGGAGTCATTCTTTTTGCAGTTTTACTTAATGTTGCAATTGGTTTCTATCATGAATATCATGCTGAAAGTACACTGGATAAATTAAAAACCTATATTAAAGATAGGGCTCGTGTTATTAGAGATGGCATAGAAGAGGAAATAGATTCTCAGCTAATTGTGCCTGGGGATATTTTAAAATTATCATATGGGTCTCGTATTCCAGTTGATGTACGCATAATTAGTGTTAATAATTTTCAAGTTGATGAAGCTATTTTAACCGGTGAGTCAATACCAGTTCAAAAAAAACAAGATATACAAAATATTAGTGCATTAGTATCTGAACGAAAAAATATTGCTCATGCTGGAACGCTTGTAGTTCAGGGCTATGCTACAGGGATAGCTTATGCAACAGGAAATAATACAGAAATAGGACAAATTGCTGGAACTGTCTCAAAAATTAGTAGAGCAAAAACACCACTTCAAAAAGGAGTTGACAATTTAGCTTGGTTTATTTTTCTTCTTGTCGGTATCGTTGTTTTAGGAATTTTTATTTTAGGAGTTTTACGCGGAGAACCTTTTGTAGAAATGTTACTTCTTTCTTCTGCTGTTGCAGTGGGTGCGGTTCCAGAATCGTTACCAATTGCTCTTACTATGATTTTAGCAATTGGATCTTTACGAATTGCTAAGAAGAGAGGAATAGTTAGAAAACTTACTGCGGCAGAGACTCTTGGTTCTACTACTTTGATTATGACTGACAAAACAGGAACTCTTACTTCGGCTAATATGCAATTAACCGGTGTTTATAGCACTAAGTCTATTCTTTCTTCTGATATTATTTCTCTGCAAGAAGATACTTTTACTCCTGAACAAAAATCTCTACTTAAATTGGCACTTTTTAATGTAGATGTTGCTGTAGAGAATCCAAATGAAGATGAAAGTGACTGGACATTTAGGGGAAAGCCTTTTGAAGCAAATATAGCTAAGGCTTGTCGGTCTCACAATATATCTCTCAAATCTATGTCTTCATCTATTTCCTATATAATTTTGCCATTTAATTCAACTAATAAATTTTCAGTTTCTGAAAAAGACAACACTTATATTTTAATGGGGGCTCCAGATATACTTCTAAAAAAATCATCTTTATCTAAAGAAGAATATTTAAAAATTGAATCTTGGATAGAAAAAAATAGTAGAGAAGGAAAGAGATTAATTTGTATTGCAACAATGCCAAAGAAAGACAGTAAACAAGATTTCGATATTTCTGAAATAGAAAATATAAATTTCTTAGGAATGTTTACTTTTTTTGATCCAGTTAGGCCAGAAGTGCCAGCTGCTATAACTAATATACAATCTCATGGAATAAAAATGGTATTAGTAACAGGAGATCTTGTTGGTACTGCACTTTCTGTAGCAAAAGATTTAAATTGGTATGTACAAGAAGATGAAGTGCTTTCTGGAAATGATATGAGAAATTTATCAGACAAAGAACTTTCTGAAATACTTTCTAAAATTAAAATTTTTGCACGAGTAACACCAGAAGATAAATTGCGTATTGGTAAATTGTATCAAAAACAAGGTGAAATTGTAGCCATGACTGGAGATGGAGTTAATGATGCACCTGCACTTAAAGCAATGGACATAGGAATCTCTCTAGGGTCGGGAAGTGATGTTGCTAAAAGTGCAGCAGACTTGGTATTACTTGATGACAATTTTGAAACCATTAGTTTGGCAATAGACGAGGGGCGAAAAATTTTAACTAATATTAGAAAAACATTTGCTTATCTTATGTCAAATTCTTTAGATGAAGTATTCGTTATAGGAGGGAGTTTGCTTTTTGCTCTACCTTTACCCCTGACCGCATTACAGATAATTTGGGTTAATCTTTTTGCTGAGTCATTACCAGCATTAACTTTTGCTTTTGACCAGAACATAGATAAGGATAAGTATCCCGGTAAAGAACGAAAATTGATATTTACAAAAGAAGTTAAAATATTTACTTTTGGTATTGGTATATTTAGTTCAGTGCTTCTTTTCTTTCTTTATTATTTATTACTAAAAATTGGACTTAGTGTAGATATTGCACGCTCAATTTTCTTTGTATGTTTCGCTTCTTATGTACTTGTTATTGCCTTTTCTTTTCGTAGTTTACGTCAAAGCCTTTTTTCTTAAAATGTTTTTACAAATAAAAAATTAAATTATGCTATTTTAATAGCATTTATTCTTTTAATATCAACGATGGTTTTACCCTTTATGCGAGAAATATTTACACTTTCAGCATTACCCCTGTGGTCTATTCCATTTATTTTATTTTGGACAATCTTAAATGTGCTTCTTGTAGAAGGTGCAAAATATGTTTTACATAGAAATTCCTAAATCTTTAAGTAGCATTTATAAAGCTTTTTTGGTATAAATAGCATTACATGGTGCCTTAAAGAAATAGGCAAAATTATGGAGACATTAGTGTAGCAGTAACACAGCTCCCTGTGGAGGAGCTATCATGGGTGCAAATCCCATATGTCTCCCAATTAAATACCGATTTTAGACTATCTAATATAATAAAATTATGAATTCAGAAAAAAAACCATTTCCAAAGCCACCATCTATAAAAAAACTAATTGGACCAAGTTTTGTTATTTTAGCTCTTGGTCTTGGGTCCGGTGAGGTTATTTTGTGGCCTTATCTAACAGCTAATTATGGTTTGGGTATTGCTTGGGCGGCAATTTTGGGAATTACTTTTCAATATTTTATGAATATGGAAATTGAACGCTATGCTTTAGTGAAAGGCGAGAGTGTTTTTGTGGGAATTCATAAATTATTTAAGCCTGCTATTTATTGGTTTATTGTTTCAACTTTTATTGGTTTTGGTTTACCAGGAATTATTGCCGCTTCAGCTAAAGTAATGGCTGGTATTTTTGGTATAGAAAATTTTAAATGGATTGCTATTTTATTTTTATTACTCATTGGCTTTATTTTAAGTATTGGTAAAACTGTTTATGGAATGATGGAGCGTTTTACTAAAATTGTTATTTTAATAGGAATTCCTTTTATATTTTTATTAGCCGTTTTGTTAAGTGTAAAAGCAGACTGGACTGCTTTACTTCATGGAATGATTGGAAAAGGGGAGGGTTTTTATTTTTTACCAAGTGGTATACATATTGCCACTTTCTTGGCTGCTTTTGCTTATTCAGGGGCTGGTGGAAATTTAAATTTAACCCAGTCAATTTATATTAAAGAAAAAGGTTATGGTATGGGGGCTTATTCTCAAAAAATTTCTAGTTTATTTTCTAAAGAACAAGATAATGCTGTTGTTTTAGAGGGAGTAGATTGTATGGGCACGGAAGAAGATATTAATCGTTTTAAAAAATGGTGGAAATTAATTAGTCTTGAACATGCAATTATTTTTTGGTTTTTAGGTGTTGTGTCTATGGTTTTTCTCATGCTCTTGTCTTATGTAACTACTTATGGGTTAGCTGGTAATGCCGAGGGTATTAATTTTGTTATTAATGAAGGAAGGGTTATTGGAGAGACACTGTTTCCTTTTGTTGGAGTTCTATTTTTAGTAGTTGTTTCTATTATGTTATTTCAAACACAATTAGGAGTAATGGACTCTACTTCTCGCATAATGGCAGAAAATTTAGCTATTAAAAAACTAGGTGGACAAAAGGGGGGAAAAATTAATCTTTCTAAAATTTATTATTCTTTTGTTTGGGCTCAAGTTGCATTTGGTATAATTTTATTCCTCTTTAATATCTATGAACCTAAAACACTAATAGTTTTAGGTGCAGTAATTAATGCATTTGCCATGGTTGTTCATCTTGGATTAGTTTTTTGGCTTAACAATAAAAGCTTGCCAAAGGTTTTTCGTCCTAACTTAATTCGAAAAATTATTATCAGTATTATTTTCTTATTCTTTGGTTTCTTTAGTTTAGTTGTTTTGTGGGATAAATTTATATGAAGAATAATACAAATCTTATTAAGATTCTAAAAAAAAATGGCGTAATTGTGATGCCTACGGATACTTTATATGGAATTGTGGGACAAGCATTAAGTAGTTCCGTTGTTGAACGTATTTATACATTACGTAAAAGAAATCCTGAGAAACCTTGCATAATATTGATTGGTGATATTCGTGAACTTGAAAAATTTCATATAAAACTTTCAGAAAAACAAAAAAATGTTATTAAAAAATATTGGTTTACTCAGAACGAAGCCAAAGAGTCTCTTGATTCAGTTAGTATTATTCTAGATTGTCCGAATGACTCTCTAAGGTATTTACATCGTGGGACGAAAACTTTAGCATTTCGTATTCCTTCTTTACAAATACTTAGAAATTTACTTATGCAAACAGGGCCATTGATTGCCCCTTCAGCAAATACGGAAGCATTGCCTCCAGCAAAAAATATTACTGAAGCCAAAAAATATTTTGGGAATATGGTTGATTTATATATAGATGGAGGAGAAATTTCTGGTAAAGCATCAAAAGTTATTCAATTACATGAAGATGGTTCCATTTCTGTTTTTAGATCGTAGTTAAAACTTTTATATTTATTTTATGTCATAATTAGAATATGAAAAAGAGTCTTTTGGAAAAGATTGTTAGTGCACCAGCTGAGGTATTAGAAAAAGGAGTTGAACTTTCTCAAGACATAGAAAAAAAAGTTGTAAATAAAAAACCAACTAAGGCCGTAAGAAAGTATTGGAAAAATTTAGGCCCAGGATTAACAACAGGAGCGGCTGGTGATGATCCGTCTGGCATTGCTACTTATTCGCAAATGGGAGCACGATATGGATTTGGATTAATCTGGCTCTCCTTGTTTACTTATCCCTTAATCGTTGCAGTGCAAGAAATGTGCGCACGTATCGGTCTTGCTACTGGAGCAGGATTAGCTTCTAATATTAAGAAACATTATTCTAAAAAAGTTCTTTATTTTTGTACCGTTCTACTTCTTTTTGCCAACGTGTTTAATATTGGAGCAAACTTAGGAGCTATGGCCGAAGCCAGCCGACTTTTATTCCCTCAAATTAATTTTATATTTTTAGTAGTTGTTTTTGCCCTCTTTTCTCTTTTTTTACAAATTTTTGTTTCATATAAAAAATATTCTCAATATTTAAAATACTTAGCATTAGTACTCTTTGCTTATGTTTTTTCAGCTTTATCACTTAAATTAAATTGGGGTGAAATATTAAGTCATACTTTAATTCCAACAATTACTTTTTCAAAAACACAAATTCTTTTAGTCTGTGCTGCACTAGGAACGACCATTAGTCCTTATTTATTTTTCTGGCAAACCTCACAAGAAGTTGAAGAACATATTTTAAAAGGAGAGAAAACAGAAAAAGAAAGAAGAAATAAGGTGAATAAAAAAGATATATTTAATATGAGAATAGATGTTTGGTCTGGAATGTTTATTTCAAATTTAGTAATGTTTTTCATTATAGCTTCTTCTTCTGCTACATTATTTGCAAATGGCATTACAAATATTAGCTCTGCAGGAGATGCAGCCCTTGCATTACGACCATTTGCTGGAAATTTTGCTTATATTTTATTTACTATTGGTATTGTAGGTACAGGACTTTTATCTATTTTGGTTTTAGCTGGATCAGCTTCATATGCATTTTCTGAATCTTTTGGTTGGAAAGAAGGTCTTTATAGAAAATTAAAACAAGCTACTTCTTTCTATGGAGTAATTATCATAGCAATGGTTTTGGGGATTATTTTAAACTTAATTGGACTTGATCCAATAAAAACCCTTATTTATGCAGCCATTTTGAATGGCTTGATTGCACCAATTATTTTATTTTTTATAGTTCGTATTTCTTCAAATGGAGAAATTATGGGACAATTTAAGAATAAAAAGCTTAGTAACTTTTTCGGATGGCTGACAACTATAATTATGTTTATTGTTGCACTTCTCGCCATCTTCTTTATTTTAATGTAGTATTTTCTTATGAATCCCGTAGTAGAAAATTATAATCTGAAAAATTTAAATACTTTTGGCATATCTGTTTTGGCTAAATTATTTACAGAAATTAAAAACGAAGACGAACTTCAGAAGCTTTTTTCTAATCCATTGTTTATAGAAAACAGTAAACTTTTTTTAGGCGGAGGTAGTAATGTTTTATTTACTAAAGATTTTGATGGAATTGTTATTTTAAATCGATTAAAGGGAATAGAAATTTTAGACCCAATATCCGAAGAGGCAGGGAAGGATGATGTTTATATTCGTGCCATGTCGGGTGAAGTTTGGAATGATTTAGTATCTTTTGTTGTAGATAATAATTATTGGGGGATTGAAAATTTAGCATTTATTCCGGGTACAGTTGGTGCTGCCCCAATGCAGAATATTGGTGCCTATGGAGTAGAACTTAAAGATGTTCTTTTAAATGTTGAAGCCTATGAAATTAATACTGGAAAAAAAATAATTTTTAATAAAGAAGAATGTGCATTTGGATATAGAGATAGCATTTTTAAAAACTCACTTAGAGATAAATATTTTATTTCTGCTATTACTTTAAAATTAAGTAAAATACCAAAACCTAATCTTTTTTATAAAATTTTAAAAGAACATCTAGAAAAAAATAAAATTACAATTAAAAATCCCAAAGATATTAGTGATGCTGTTTTTGAAATACGTCGTAGTAAATTACCAGACCCAAAACTTATTGGTAATGCTGGTAGTTTTTTTAAAAATGCTTTTATAGAAAAAGAAAAATTAGAAAAACTTCTTCGGTCTTATCCAAAAATGCCCTATTTTAAAGAAAATGATTTAATAAAAATTCCTTCTGCTTGGCTTATTGAGCAAACTAATTGGAAGGGTAAAAGAGTAGGAAATATAGGGGTATATGACAAGCAAGCATTAATTTTAGTAAATTATGGAAATGCCAGTGGTCAAGATATTAAGGCTTTGGCAGAAGAAATTATTAAATCTGTCTCTGATAAATTTAATATTGTTCTTATTCCTGAAGTAAATTTGATTTAGAAAAGTACTGATGTATAATTAGTGAGTTATAAATAATATTAAATAAATATATGGAAATACCAAATGTATATAAAAAGAATCTGTACCTAGCAGTACTTGTTTTATTAATTGTTCTATCTCTTCTTTTTGCAATGCAGTTTTTGTCTGAAATTAAAGCTTATGGAATGATGGGTAGTGGAAATATAAATACTATTACACTCTCTGGTTATGGAGAAGTGCAAGCAGTACCTGATATTGCAAACATTTCTTTTACTATTTCTAAAGAAGCTAAAACCGTAAAGGAGGCTCAAGAAATGGTAGCAGAAATAGAAAAAGGAACTCTTACTTTTTTAGAGGATAATAATATAGCAGAAAAAGATATTAAAACTAACAACTTTTCTTTCCGTCCCAAGTATGAATATAAATATGATAAATTAATTCCCTGTAATGAATTTAGATGTCCGCCACAACCAGGAAAGAATGTGATTGTTGGATATATAGCTACAGAGAACATAATTGTAAAAATTCGCAATACTGATGATGCCGGCAAAATCATGCAAGGGTTAGGAGAATTAGGAGTGTCGCAATTAAATGGTCCTAATTTTGAGATAGATGATGAAGATGCTTTGGAAATGGAAGCCAGAAGAAAAGCGATTTCAGATGCAAAAACAAAAGCTAAAGTTTTAGCTAAAGACTTAGGTGTGAGACTGGGTGGAGTAGCTTCATTTAGTGAGGGAGGAAATTATTCTACTCCAATGATGTATAAAACAGTGATGATGGGTGTTGATGAGAGCGAGGCTTCTGTTGCTCAAATTCCTAAAGGTGAAAACACAATTGTTTCAAATGTGACTATTACTTATGAAATAAGATAGAGTGGTGTGCAAGTTGACTATTTCATAAAAAAGAGTATTATTAAAAAAGCCCTTAAGGGGGCTTTTTTATAAACAATAAATAATTTATCTTATATTTATGTCAAAAATTACTGAATATGTTAAAGAAACAAAAGGGGAATTAAAGCATGTAATTTGGCCTAATCGACGTCAAACTTTCTATTTTACATTGATTGTTATTATTCTTTCTGTGTTGGTTGCCTATTTTTTAGGTATTTTTGATTTTATTTTTGGAAGAATTCTAGAAAAGATAATTTCTTTTTAATCTTTTATGTCTAAACAAGAAACACAAGGAGTTCGAAGCTGGTACGCTATTCATACCTATGCAGGATATGAAAATGTGGTTCTTCGAAATTTAAAACAAAGAATTGATTCACTGGGAATGAATGATAAGATTTTTAATGTTATTATACCGATTGAAAAGAAAATAAAAATCAAGGGAGGTAAGCGTGTAGAGGTTGAAGAAAAGATTTATCCAGGGTATGTTCTTGTTGATATGATTGTAACTGATGATTCTTGGTATGTAGTACGTAATACTCCAAGAGTTACAGGATTTGTTGGTGCAGGAGTAAATCCCGTACCACTTCGTAAAGATGAAGTAGATTTTCTTTTTAAGAAAATGAATGCTGATACAGTAAAACACAAGATAAATGTAGCAATAGGTGAGATGGTTATGATTACTGATGGTCCATTCAAGGACCTTGAAGGTAAAGTAAGTCTGGTTGATAATGAACGTGGTAAGGTAAAGGTATTAGTTTCAATATTTGGTCGTGAAACACCTGTTGAATTAGATTTCTTGCAAGTTAAACAAATTTAGAAAATTAGCGAACAGAGTGAGTATAATTTACTTAACCCGCCTTAATTTATTGATTAAACTATATCATTGTGTTAAGTTATGTTGGTAGAATTATATTCTTATAAGAATATCAAGTAAGTTATAAATTGTTGGCGGGTAACGATTTATATAATCGTTTCACTTCTTATAAATTAGTCATATGGCAAAGAAAATTACAAAAAAAATAAAATTACAAATAGAAGCAGCAAAAGCTAATCCTGCACCCCCGCTGGGTCCAGCGCTTGGTCAGGCTGGTATAAATATTGGAGATTTTGTTACTAAATTTAATGCAGCTACTCAAAAAATGGCTGGAGATAAAGTATCTGTAGTTGTTAGTGTTTATGAAGACCGTAGTTATGATTTTTTTATAAAAACTCCTCCTACATCTAGTCTTATTTTAAAAGCCGCTGGAGTGGCGAAGGGTTCGGGAAAGAATGTTTTATCAAAAGCAGGTAAAATCACAAAAAAACAAGCTCAAGAAATTGCAGAAAAGAAAATGCCTGATTTAAATGCGAAAGACATAGAGGGAGCAATTCGTATTGTTGCTGGCTCCGCTCGCTCAATGGGCATAGAAATTAAAGACTAAATAATAGTAGTAGAAAAGTTTTTAAAAAACAGGAGTAAGCTTC
>SDBT01011037.1_pt1 | contig 14563 bp, 22 predicted proteins | sample 2277101 | NCBI WGS metagenome assembly SDBT01 (sample SAMN10404973, study PRJNA504765) | marine sediment metagenome | isolation source: marine sediment core GS10_PC15, 103 cmbsf | place: Arctic Ocean: Southern Knipovich Ridge | collected 2010
GTGTTGCAATCAGTAACGATGCGAATGTGTGTGTTGATGAATGGTCGAAGGAAGGGAAATCGGTTTCATTTGTTTCGTTCGATAAACAACTCATTGCGTATTTTTGTGTTGCAGATCAGTTGCGCCCCACTGCGCGCAGTGCGATGGATCAGTTGAGAGCAATGGGAATTAAAACCGTTATGCTCACGGGCGACAATGAACAAGCAGCGCGTGCGGTAGCCAAACAAGTGAATGTAGATGAATTTTTTGCGAACGTATTACCGGAAGATAAAACGAAAAAAGTGCAGGAGTTGAAAAAAAGAGGGTATGTGGTTGCAATGGTGGGTGATGGCATTAATGATGCGCCCGCGCTGGCAGCAGCTGATATTGGTATTGCAATTGGTAGTGGGACTGATGTTGCGCTTGAAGCAGCAGGTATTGCATTATTGCATAACAATATTGAGCTTGTTCCATTCACGATACGATTATCTCGCGCCACAATGCGCAATATACGCCAGAACCTTGTTTGGGCATTTGGGTACAACATTCTGCTGCTTCCGGTGGCTATGGGTATATTGTATCCACTGTTTGGTATTATGCTGCATCCAATCTTTGCCGGAGCGGCGATGGCATTTTCAAGTTTATCGGTTGTTTTAAATGCGTTGCGATTGAAACGAGTTTCTTTACCATAGGAGTGTAGTATGTTACATAGAATTTCGGTTTGCACGAAAGTTTTTTTTCAGATGTTACACGTGTTTGGCCAACTCATGTATGGCGTGTGGCGTGTATCCAAATTGCCCACACCGATTGTTTCTATTTTTGGTGGTGCACGAATAGCTGGTGACGATTTTTATTTTCTCAAGGCGCATGAAATAGGGGCACGGTTAGTTGATTTGAGTGTTTCCGTGTTGACTGGTGGTGGCCCAGGAATTATGGAAGCCGCTAGTTGTGGTGCCATAGTGAACAAAACCGGAAAAACAAAAATGATGGGAATTGGGGTGACCGATCTTGGTGAAGGGGCAAATAAATGTGTTCAAGAATATTTTGCATTAAGCCATTTTTTTGCTCGTAAATGGTTGCTTACCCGTTTTTCTTCAGCATTTATTGTGTTTCCTGGTGGCTTTGGCACGTTGGATGAATTGGCTGAAGTTTTAACGTTGATTCAAACAAAAAAACTTGCACCGGTTCCGATTGTTTTATTTGGTGTTGAGTATTGGGCTTATTTCATGAAATGGTTGCATGATGAGGCGCTTAAGCATGGTACCATTGATAAAAAAGATTTAGAGCTTTTTACTGTTACTGATGATTTAGAAGAAATATTTTGCTTGGTTCGTGATGAATGCAAGGGGAAGCAATGAAGCAATGGGTTTTCGAAGCAATTCGTGTGTGTGGCATATCGGTACGATCAGGTTTTCAGTTGATGCGTGGTGTGTATAGATTATCACGCCTTTCACAACCGATTGTTGCCGTGTTTGGTGGCAAAGCTGCTTATGATGATGGCAAATACGCGGCACTTGCGTATGATTTTTCAGCGCAGTGTGCAAAGCATGGTATGTCCGTGATTACCGGGGGTGGTCCGGGAATTATGGAAGCTGCAAATTGTGGTGCCTATGAAGCAGCAAAAAATAAAAAACGATCTACGCTTGGTATTGGTGTGGGTGGTCTGGATGAGAGTTTTGTAAATAAATGTGCATCGCTGATTCGAGTTGATTATTTTTTTACACGCAAATGGTTGCTTACGAGATATACGTGTGGATTTGTATTATTCCCCGGTGGTATAGGCACCATGAACGAACTGTTTGAGGTTTTGGATTTGTTAAAACATGGCAAAATCAAGCACGTGCCCGTGATTCTTATAGGAACATCCTATTGGAAGGATCTGATTGCCTGGTACCAGCATGCGTTTGAGTATGAATTTATTACGCTGCCACCAGGCAATGCGTTTATTATAACCGATGATATTGATGAAGCTATGCGGGTGATTGTAAGTTCGTGTTAGTTTTTTCCAGCAACATCCCAATAACGTATCCAACGAATGAAAGTGCGAGTGGTACCAACGCTTTTGGTGCATCTGTTTGCCAAAATGGCATTGCAACAAATCCAATAAAACCAGCTGCCACAGAAATGATCGCAGCCTTGCGTGATACAGTTTTGCTGAAGTATGCCCACACAAGCGGTACGAATAAACAGCTGACCGATATAGCATAACTTTCAACAAGAATCTCGATGATGTTTTGTGGAACGATGTATGATGCACCGAGTGCAACGATACCGGTAATTAGGGTGATATACTTTGATCGAGAAAGTGCGCTGTGCGTACCAAGCCAACTAAATTTAAAATCTTGTGCAAGATTAGAACTGATAGCGCAGAGGAGCGAATCTGCGGTTGAAGTAATTGCTGCCACGATTGCACAGAGCGCAAGAACAACCACGAATTCGTTTGTTAGTACTTCAATAACGGCCATTAACGGACTTTTATTGGCAAGCATAGAAATGCCCATCAGTTTTGCTTGCATACCAAAATAAATTGGTATGAGAGCAAAAAGAATCATAAATCCGGCGGTTAAAAAGGCAGAAAAACGTGCAATCCATTTGGTGCGTGCGGCAAAAAAACGTTGCGCAAGGTCCTGTTCAATTAGTGAAAAGAGAACGGGCATACAAAATGTGGCAATAATCATATTCATGCTGAGCGGCAGTGCACCGAATTGTTCTTTTTGGGTGGTCATAATTGAACCCCAATCAAAAGATGGTCCATATACCAAGCTGTAAATAAAAATTCCCGAAAAAATAAAAACAATAACGAGTACTTGAAAAATGTCGGTAATCACTACTGCCTTGAGCCCGCCAACCATCGTATAAAGAATAACGAAGATCCAAAACGCAAGAACAATCAGTTCGTTACCCGCTCCAAGTTTGAGTGTTTCGATGATTGTTCGTGAACCAACAACCTGTCCAATTAAAATGCCGGTCATCGTGATAACAGAAAGCAACGATGCCACTGTTTTGAGTGCCGGTGAATTATATCGTTTTTCAAACAGTTCAGCAGTAGTTGCTACTTGCATTGATTGCAGTTTGCTTGCAACGCCCATCCCAAGCAAAATAAAACCGAGTGCCATGCCAATGGTGTATAACAAGCCATAGAGCCCGTAGAGATACGCATCTTGTGATGTACCGACCAGCATGCCTCCTCCAATTTGTGTGGCGATAAGCGTGAGGGTGACGGCGAACAGGCTTAAATTACGACCAGCTAAAAAATAATCGTCTGTGGTTTTTATTTTTTTTGATGCAAGAAAGCCAAGCAGTGTGTAAAACAGCGCAAGAGCCGTAAACACGGCAAAAAAAAGTGCACTATTCATGGGAAATCCTTATAAATTAATGATATATCTGTTGATTTTTTACTATCGTACTGAAAAAGAATACATAACTAAATAGTTACGCTGCAATGAGAGTGTCGGTGAGGGAAAAAGTGTGAAATGAGTTTCTTGAAAAGCTTATTGTTTTCGATGAACTCTGATTTCATTATTGCTATTCCAGTTTTTAATAGTTTTACAGATACCAGAACATCCATCATAAACGAGATATGCTGCAAGTGCAAATGTGAGAGGCCTCATGAAAAAATAGGATGAAGGAGTTATTGGTTTGAAAACATAGGTGCCATTTTTTTCATCCCAAGAGATAGTTTTAGGCCGTGTTGAATTTGTTTTTATACTTGATAGATTTTCCTTTTCCCAAGCATCCAAAAGCAAGTTTTGTTTTTCGCTATTTTCTTCGAGTGATTTGTGTAGTTGTATATTTCCATACACCAATCCCAGAGCGCCTACAATTTTTGCAACATGAAATGCGAGTTTTATAGAACTCTTTACGTGAGAGTTGTCAGATCGTTTGATTTCGCGATTTTGTTGCTGATGCACCGTTACCGTGCCTGTGAGATTTATAGTGCTACTGATGAGCGCGAACATGATAATATATTTTTTAATCATCGTTTTTCCCCTAGAAACTTGTTATCCATGCCAGTATAACAAATGGGATAGAGTTGTGGAACTAAAGGATTATAATGTTAGTATTCTTGCAAAACAGCATGCATGTGATACGTTAGTCCCAGTTGTGCCGATTGTATAATTTTATTTGTGAGGTGCGCGATATGAAAAAACGAGTTTTTTTACTTCTGTTAGCATGGTTCATGGTGCCGGGGGTTGCAATTTCAAACCCACAAGAGGACCAACAACGAGCAGAGAGAATTGTTATAAGTATTCAAGATTGTGCTGATCAGAGTGACGCGAATAAAATATGGAAAAAGCTTTTTGAGAAAACAAAGAATGAAGAATATAATACAGAATTAATAATACGAGCCAATCGGGCGGCTGAACAACTAAAGACAATTAAGCTATTTTGGGCTGATATGCCAGAGGATCTTTCTGTGTTGGATTCTGAAAATAACTTGTATTATAAGGAGTTGTGCAAAGATGTGCCACCAGAAGGAACTCTTTTTGTGTACAATTGTGGCAACGTGGCATACCTGCATTCCGGCGGTAATTGTTTTGATATGATTACATATGTTGCAGGAGATTTAAAAAAATCAGGCCGATTTGATCGTCGGTTTAAAAGGTATCAAAAGATAGGAAAAAGCTGGGTGTGTGTCCTGAAACAGACAAAATAGCAGGTTTGAAGCCTAAATAAGGCCTAAATCATTGATAAAAAGCTGCTATTTTGCTAAACTATCTATCAGGTGGGGTAGATGAAGAAGATTTTGGAAATACGATTGAAGTAGGGGGAACCATGAAAAGAAACGATATCTTACGTGTGTTTATATGCGTATCTGTTTTTTGCACAGTGCCAGTTTCTATTGCTGCTGTTGATAGTGAAAAAATTCAGCGAGTTGATTCTGTGTTCAAAACATTTAAAAAGGATGTTGGATGTTTGCTGAGTCGTCGGAAAAAGTGTACTGACGAGCAGAAGCGAAGACTTATCAAGCAAGGTCTCAGTTTGGCAGCTTTAGTTGGCGCTGTGACGGGTTTAGTTTTGAGTACAAAATATCTTGCTATGCCTGCCTATAGAAAGTCTGTGCGTGAAAAGTCAATAATGTTAGTGAAAAATTATGCTAAAAATAACTCTCGAAGGGTAAAATATTTACTTTCATCTTTGGATCTACGTCATATCGAAGATAATGAGATTTTGATTGAATTGCTGGACGATGCCAAAATTAAAATCCACACGAACAATAAAGCAACTTTTGAGGCTCTCATGAAATTATTGAGTGTTGATATGCGTGGTGAAGGAGATGGTTATTATTGGATTGTACCATCTTTGATTTTGCAATATAAATAATATAAATCATGATTATGAAAAACGTATGCCGGTGGCCCAGTGCTGCCGGTTTTTTGTCCCCCCCTATTTCATTTTTTAGAAAATGACAGCAGCAGCTTCTTGTGCTACACTATCTGAGCGCTATTCATTATGTATTTTAAGCATATGCAGAGGATGATACTACAATGCGATCAGTAGCGATATGGTTTCGATCAACTCTTTTTTTTCTTGCAACAAAGTGCGTCGGCTTATTTAAAATAAGCTTTATGCTCGGTTCCTACGCAGCATTTTTTTCTGCCTCAAACTGTGTAACACCGCTCTCAGGTGCCTTTTTTGGTATTGGGGGCAGCACAATTGTTTTTGGGTTGAGTGCGTTGCTTCGATTTGTTTTGTATGGTGGCATGTTCCCCTTTTCTTATCTAGTGCATATGGTTCCAGGATTGTGTGCAAGTTATTATTGGGCATCCCGTTCATGGCTCATTCGTTTACTTGTGCCCATTGTATGCATGATGTTGTTTATGCTGCATCCAGTAGGGAGTGCTGCATGGGTATATGCGCTTTATTGGTTGATTCCAGTGGCGTTGTATCTTTTTGATACAAAAAATTTGTTTGCGCAAGCGCTTGGCAGTACGTTTATTGCACATGCAGTGGGTTCTGTTATTTGGTTGTATACCGTTCCGATGAGTGTTGCTGCGTGGTATGCGCTGATTCCAATAGTAGTGATAGAGCGGTTTTGTTTTGCGTTTGGTATGGTAGTATTGCATAAATTAATTTCTTGGATGATGAGTAGAAAATGGATGTTTTACAAAAAGGTATCAATGTCTCCAGTATGAAAACAAATGCGATCAATCATTTGGCTTGTATTATGGATGGCAATCGGCGTTGGGCAAAGCAGCATGGGTGGCTCCCATTTGATGGCCATCGCGAGGGGCTCAAAACAGCACAACGCGTTATTGATTTTTGTCTCAAGCAATCAATTCCCCATCTTTCTTTGTACACATTTTCGTTAGAGAATTTTAGTCGCCCACCTCAAGAACTTCATTTTTTATTTAATGTATTGATGCAGGAAATGAAACAAAAACTTCTTAAAGAGTTTATTCGGAAAGGGGTGCGAGTTTCTTTTGTAGGAGATCGATCTCTATTTCCCAAAGCAGTGATTCCGGTATGCCAAGAGATTGAGGAGCAAACAAAAGGCTTGTCTGCTTTGAAAGTGAATCTGCTGTTTTGTTATGGTGGCCAACAGGAGATTGTGCATGGCGTTAAATCGATTGTGCAAAAAATAAAAGCGGGTTTGATTTCAGAAGATGCAATTACGGACAAGCTTGTGGAGCAATCACTTTGGACATCCGCTGTTCCGGCACCCGATCTTATTATTCGGACTGGTGGTGTTAAGCGGTTGAGTAACTTTTTTTTATTCAAAGCGGCGTATAGTGAATTATTCTTTCTTGATTGTTTTTGGCCAGAGCTTTCGCATACAGATTTGCAACAGGTTGTAGAATCATTTTACGAGCGTCAAAGGAATTTTGGTTCATGAAGAGAGTAGCAGTTATTGGTGAAGGGGCATGGGGAACGGCAGTCGCAACCTTACTTGCGCATAATGGATATGAAGTGATTGTATGGTGTTATCACGAACAAGTTGTTTCACAAATCAATGATGATCATTGTAATAAAAAATTTCTTTCTGATATTGAGCTGAGTACATCGATTCGCGCAACAACTGATATGAAAGAAGCGCTGTGTGATGTGCAATGGGTGTTTGAGGCGATACCCGTGAAATTTCTTCGATCTGTTTTGCAACAAGCGAAAGAATGTTTCACGCCGGAGCAAGTATGGGTGGTTTTGAGCAAGGGTATCGAGCAAGAAACATTGCTTTTTCCAACACAAATTATTGATGAAGTGCTTGGAGCAACGACAAAAAAAACTGTTTTTGCAGGACCAAGTTTTGCACAAGATGTTGCCAAGCAGCAAATAACGGCTGTTGCGGTGGCGGCTCCTGATTGTGATTTGGGTATTGCATTGCAGAAAATGCTTGCCAATGATTTTTTTCGGCCGTATATCACGACTGATATGATTGGTGTTCAGGTGGGTGCCGCATTGAAAAATGTGATTACGTTGGGAATCGGCATGCTTGATGGTGCTGGATACACCGATAATGCAAAAGCATTTTTATTAACGCGTGGTCTGCATGAAATGGTGCAATTTTCACAAGCGGTTGGTGGTACACAAGAAACCGTGTATGGACTTTCTGGTGTTGGTGATCTTGTGCTAACTTCAATGGGAAAACTGAGTCGTAATCTTGAAGTGGGTAAACGGTTAGGTAAAGGACAGAGTCTTGACGAAATTTTAAAAGAGACGGGCTCCCTTCCTGAAGGGATAAATACCGTGCAATCGGTGGACCAGTTAATCAAAAAAAATAATCTTGATCTGCCAATTTGCCGTGGAATTTATAACGTTATATTTACTGAATTAACCATTGCAACTATGTTGCAGACATTAATGGCGCAGCCCCTCACCTGGGAATGTGAAACAAAAGAGGCATAACCGTGTTGGTTATACCTCTTTAATCATTCTATCTTTGTATTATTCTTCGTCTTGATCAACTTCAACAGCTTTTGGTTTTCCACATGCACATCGATCGATTTCAATATCCTTTGGCTTTGGTTTGCCGCATGCGCAATTGAGTTCTTCGACGAGTTTTCCACAATCAGTGCATCGAGTGGCTTCCATGATGCATGAGCACAATTCTTCTTTTTCTAATTCTCCAGATCTGCAGGAACAGCATCCACACGAGCTGCATCGGCAACAGTTTGAGCTGCTACAGGTTCCACAGTTGCATTTACATTTACACTTACATTTTCTTGTTACATCTGAAGATTCACTTTTGATGCTGCTGTTGTGCTCTTGTTCTACAGAGACTTTCACATTTGCAATACCACACACAACTTCGTATTTTTCTACGAGTGCTCGGGCATCTTCTGCTATTTCTCTGGCAACGGCCTCTTTCATATCTTTGTCAGCACGTATCTTGGTGGTCATGACTACTTCAACCGAATCATCTTGTTTTTTGATTTCTTGATTATCAGCTAAACAATAACTGCTGATACCTAGAAGTGAAAGTGTGATAATGGCACATTTATTCATGAACTGCCTCTCTTTTTAAAGTTATGAATAAAATATAATAACTTGCTCTAGTATCACCAAATCGTTGATCGAATGCAATATTCTGATGTTTCATGCCAGAAGATTTATTAAGTATTGCTACAGGATCATCCTTTTTTGGAAAGCAAAAAGTACCCACTGCGAGTATATGAACGGACCTACTATAAAAAAAGAAAAAATATAATATGTAATACTGGAAAATGGTACAGGGCCCGGATAAAACCGGGCCCTGTACCATTTTAGGGGAAATTTCTAAATATCCTCAAAATAACTGTATTTGAAGCTATATATACAGGTATATAAATAATAATCCATGTTATTGGTATTAATTCAGGTATTAAGCCAGGTTCTCTAAAAATAAGCGGTGTTAAGAACTTGCTTGATATACAAGTAGAAAGCATAACTAATGCACAAGTCGTACAAGCTTCATTAAATGATTTATATAATAACTTCATTTCTTTAACCATTGTATAAACAGCACATTTAAGACTATAAAGGCAATAAAGATTGCTGCCGTTGGAAAGAATCCTATCTTAAATCTAAAGAAAGAGCCTGTGAATATTCTGTGTACCAGTGTAGACGCTATAAACATTGCTGTCGCAAATAACAAATTACTGTTAAATCTCTCAATAAATCCCAAGCTCTTTCCTTAGATATTATTCAAACAAGTAACCTACTACACCTATAAGCGGCATTTGCATATACCATCTCATCCATGTGATAAACACGAAGTTAATTAACAAAAACAATAAGATGTTTCCTTCTGTAAAAAAACTATCTGGAAACGCATCTCTTTGCAGATAACAACGGATTGCAAAGAATATCGCAAAGATAATCTGATCAACAAATGCATGCAATAGAGTCACAGGTTACTCCTGGTAATACCAATCCATAGCTGCTATTAAAGGGATAGCTAAAGCCATCCCCAATAAATATAAGATTAGAAATCGATCTTTAGAAAACATATTGTCATCAAATCCAAATACATAGATTAAAAACAATGAAGTTAGAATCATAACGCATGCTTTCCCTGGGTAACTTCTTGCGGATTCTCTAAGCATTTGTATATATGTTTTCATATTTATTTCCTAATTACAGCGTTGGAGCCAATCCAAAAGCGGCACCAACTGCAATCGACACAGCTTCTATACCAACAACAACGGCTGAAACTCCACCAGCTGTTCCAGCAGCAAGAATAGTAGTAGCTACAACAGCTTGTCCACCAGCAACACCAACTGTGGCCGCTGTTCCAGCAGCGACCAAAGCAGTCGTACCACCAATTCCAGCGCCGGTAGCAACAGCAGTACCAAGCACTGCTCCACCAATTGATCCGATAGCAGCTCCTGTACCTACGGCTACTCCAACAGCTCCTGCGGCTGCTCCACCTGTTGCAACTGTGGCACCAACTACACCCGCTCCTAATAGTCCGTATAAAATACCTTTGGTTACAACATACGCAGCAGCACCTAATGCTGGGCCGCCAGCTTCGCCACGAACATTAGACTTCAATGTGTACTGACCATCATCAAGTTGGCCAATAGACATGTATCCATGATCCATTAACTTAGCTAAGCGTTCTTGAGACATGCCACGAACAGATTTATCTACGTAGTAGTTCTCGATCTTAGTGCGTGCACCATTCCGTTTTACATTAAAGTGATTACCATCATGTGATAACTTCAGAATACCCATCTTCTCAGCAGAACGTACTCTGCTTGAAGGGTATTTTAATGATTTACCCGCATGGGATAAACCGCCCGAAAGAAGCATTCCAGCACATAAAATCACTGAAATGAATGATTTTGTATTATTTCGTTTCATTGTATTCTCTTTCTCGTTTGATGGTTATTTGATAATTGCTTACCTTCATTAATTCTCTCTTTTTTAAATAAAGATAAAAAAAATAGAAGACTATACATCTTCTAGATTCTCTTACTTACACAGCATAATGTTCCCCTCGGTTAAGGCGTTTCCAAGGATGTCTGTCTTTTTAATTATGCGTATAATTAAGGCTTTGTCAAAGGAGTGTTGTCAAACATTCAATATGAAATGATGAATTCTAATTATGTGCTTAGTGTGACTCAACACAAAAACCTTTAATAACTAACGCCAATAATGATATTAGTTACACATGACAGATTGGTGACACTGATATGACTTATTAGCTTTGGCATAGAAGTATGACATATTTCTGACAAAAAAAGGGAACAATTATGGCAATAAAAGCATTGCAAAAATCTGTCAAAACAGAGCTAGTTAGGACTAATGATAGGAAGGTAGAAAAGTTTATTTCTAAAGGAGGAACACTTGCTCACACAATCGAGCATAGCTCCAATAATCCGGAAGACCACCGTCTTACGCTCCGTCTACCAAAATGGCTAATGGATAAGGTACGATATCAAACGCAAAGAACGGGTGGGGAAAATCTCACGAAATTTATGGATATTAGAAGTGATAGGAAAAGCATCAAAATAAATACGAACCCATCAATATATATAATAGGTTAGGAAGTAATTATTTGTAGGGCTCCAATGGTATTTTTATAATTCTATAAACACAGGCTTCAGCCTTAACATTTGCTTTATGATCCATCACTTCTATCTCAGAATCAGAAAAACCATACTGCTTCATAAATTTATTAACTTCTTCTATATCATATGAAGAATCAGTCTTATTACTTAAATGCATGTTGTATATACACCTCAATAAATTAGCATAATATTCAGTAGCTTTTTCTCTTTCAAATCTTTTGTTTTCTATTTCCGCATGAGCAAAATATTCATCAGAGGTATAATATTTCTCTGGTGGAATGAGGCCAGAATTTTTACACATCATATCTATCTTAGCATTAGAGTAACCATCCTCTTTCATCTCTTGCTTAATTTCTTCTACAAGACAATAAATGAATTCATAATCATCATAAGGCTCGTAATGTACAACATGATATAATTTGTCTGCATAATATTTATCTTCTGATGAAATAAATAATAATTTATACAAAATCACCCCTGTTAAGGCACCTGAAAAAAACAAAAGTCCCATAAATAATTTTTTCATATCCATAATAACCTCAATTATTTCGTTGTTTTAGCTATAGAAAATCCAGTAGCTAAGATAAATATCCACACTGAAAGTGCAATGAAATTTTTATACAAACATCGTACTCAGGACTGAACCGTCGGGATAAAAAATTGTATCTTTTTTTAAATCCTCAATTAACCGCTTAGCAGTTGGAGATCCAACTTGATTTAAGTAGTTTATACACTGATCCATAATCTCCTGATTGGAAAGAGATAGGCCACATTTAGCAACCTTGATTCTTTCGGAGATCTGCCAACAACGTTGCATCAGCATTCTATATTCCCGCTGATTTATATCCTTAGCTATTGGAAGCGTATAAATAGTATGGCTAACTGGATCATAGATGCAATTAGCAAACAGCATTGAACTGTAAAAAAAACAAACACTCAACACAAACTTTTTCATAGAAAATCCCCCATTAATGAAAGCCCTAATAATCTTATACTACCATGAGGGGTAAAAATGTCAAAAAACCCCTTTGGAATCGCTGTTTTTATAGCCCTTTTCATGGTATAATTACAGGTAAAAAATAGACAGCAGTAACGGTAAAAAGGTTGGATGATACATTTATTGCGGAGCTTTTAATGAAAGATGGAGCACAAATATAATCTAAACAATCTATCGTTTTTTATGAATATCAGGACGATATATGCCCTTATCAATAAGCTCAAGAAGACGAAGAGCTGAACTCGTAGGAGAACGTTCTCCAGACTCCCAAGACTGAACAGTTTTTATGCTAACGTTTAGCATTTTTGAAAAAACAGACTGAGAGAATGAAAGAGAAATTCTTAGCTTTCTAATTTGCTTTTTTTTATAAGGAGCAGGGGCATCTGGAATATTTATTGTGCTCGACCGCAGTTCCAGCTTGCCTTTTTTGTGGGCAATAGCGTCTTCAAGTCCCGCTTTTAAAGCTTTAAATATTTTACTCACTTTGTTTCCTTAAATGCCTTAACAATGGCTTTAAGTTCTTTCTTTTCCACCATAGTAAGATTCTCTTGCTCGTTTTTTCCATATATGTACAAAAGATAGAGTGATTCCCCTACAAGATAATAATAGCACACTCTAAATCCACCACTTTTCCCCTTTGAAGCCGCCTTAAGCCGTATCTTTCTTACACCACCAGCCCCAGCGATTAGAACACCAAGATATGGGTTCTCAGCAAGGGAGATCTTAAAATTCTCAAAGTCATCCTGCAACAATAGTCTCTTTTTCATGAAACCATCAACAATCTTACTGAAACTCCTGGTCTGAACTATTTTTAACTTCATAAATAAGTATACTACATTGTAGTACGTCTCTGTCAACAGTTAATAATCAATGAAAGCTCATGACATAGGAGTAAAATTCTTCTTCACCAGGTAAAACGCAGACACATGAAAGAACTTCGAGAAGGGCTCAAGTCATTTCCTATATTGAAACCCTACACCATAAAAAGAAGACGTAAGCGATTGAAGGATGCTCCGATTACTGTGTATAAAGAAAGACGAATTTCGTAAAGAGTGCTACTAGCAATACCAATAAAAACACACAGTTATTCCTACCTAAGTCTTAACTTCGAAAGAGTTATGCGGAACATTTCAAAAACTTCACGATTCCCTAATTCAGCGGAAATCACCAACATCGCATATGCCGCGTTCTCATCATTCAATTCGAGATGCAAAAGTGATTTTTGATAATAAATATCTGCTGCTTCATCTTGAGAAGGCTTAAGATCGAGAGCTTGATCATAATCACGAAGAGCTTCTTTATAAAATTTCTTCGATCCACCCTTGTAAGCAATCGAAATATTAGTTACTGCTCTCATTATCCAAAGATTAGAATCTTTAAGAGACAACTCAATCGCTTTATCTAAATAAATAATAGATTCTTCATAACGCTTTCTCTCGCGTAACTCGACATACTTGTGAAAGTTAGCCCAGAAAAGCTTCTTGTCTAAAGCTGATAAATTGCCGGGAGCGGCAATCGCAAGTGTATTAGCATCTGGTCGAGCAAAACACCCATTAGAAAAAGCAATAAGACATAGAAGTAATATTTTTTTCATATCCATAGTTAAGGCCTATTCATTTTATCAACATTGAGGGCGCCTGCTTTTACTAGCTCAACACTAGTCCAAGAAGCAACACCTGAATAAAAGTCTGCACCAGAAAGATCGGACCCGTTAAAATTGATAGTATTGAGGTCCACAATTGAAAAAGGTTCTCCTTGAGGGGCTCCTTGAATGGCTATGTTTTTGTATATATCACATATAAGGGAATTAGATAAGTTGGCATTAGAAAAATCAACATTGGTTAAATCTATGCGACGTATATAGACCTTGGATAATTCAGCTCTTTTGAAACTTGCACCTTTCATAACGCTAACCTCTATTTTTGCCTCATAAAGGTCCGCATCATCAAAAATAGAATTAAGAAGAATTGTACTGCCTAAATTAGCCGCAACAAGATTGGCAGCAGATAGATTTGCATTTGAAAAGTTCGCATTCTGGGTATTACTGTGGGAAAGATTAGCGTGTTTAAGGTTAGCACCACTAAAATTTGTCAAAAAACACGTAGACTTAGAAAGGTCTGCGTAACAAAGATTAGCTCCAGATAAATCAGAATGTGATAAATCAACCCCAGAAAGTTTTGCATAAGATAGATCAACACCGGCTAGTGAAGCATAAGACAAGTCAATATAGCCAGCTACTCTTGCTTCTGGAAGTCTTTTGTTTTCTTTTACGAAGTCTAATACTGCCCTGTTATAACCAAATCCTACCTGCGTTACAAAACAAAGCATTATTGCTATAAGTATAAAAGAATATTTTTTCATAAAACCCCTTAAATAAAGCATTTACCCCTACTTTTCAGTGTGCCCTATCTATCACAAATGTCAAAAGCCCCAAACCCTTTTAAATAGCCACTTTGATAGTCCTTTTTTAATGACTGGCAAACCCATTCTCTTATAATGGGGCTGTAGCTTCCGTCTTCGCTTACCTGTCCGCCATAGCTCAAAGAGCGACGGCTGGATCCGGGTCTACCGACTCGGCAAGCTTCGTATGGCT
>SDBT01011038.1_pt1 | contig 14561 bp, 11 predicted proteins | sample 2277101 | NCBI WGS metagenome assembly SDBT01 (sample SAMN10404973, study PRJNA504765) | marine sediment metagenome | isolation source: marine sediment core GS10_PC15, 103 cmbsf | place: Arctic Ocean: Southern Knipovich Ridge | collected 2010
GGTTGATCCTATTTTGTCGTTAATAGCTTTAAGTATTTCATCTTTCTGGAAGGCAATCTCGCTCCGCCAGGCCGAACTTCTGGCCTTGACAACAAGCGTTTTTCCCTTAACCTCAAGCGCTCGACTGTTCTGCGCAATAGCCGATCCAACAACTTCCTCCCAGAGAAGCGTCGCGCGATGCAGATGAATCGCTTCATCAATACCATACACCTTCAGCAGACCATCTATTGCTTCACCAAGGCTAAGCATAATTCACCAAAAAAAATCCATAAAGGAGGAAAAAATGGCTGAGAAGGCAGATGTCATCTACCTAATGATCATATAAGAAAGAGCGTTAAGGCTACGTTGCAATAGTACCCGCGAGGATATGATAGAACTGGCTGGAGAAAAAAATGTGTTTTTTTACATGGTACAAGAGTTAGAAAGAAAGAAGACTAGTCATTTAATCTTATAGGCATAAGTAGCATAACAAGTTCCTCTTTTTCCTGCTGTTGTTCAGGGTAAATGATGGCAGCTGTCACCGGTGAACGAAATTCAATGTGAACGGTTGAGCTGTCGATGTGAGAAACAAGGTCGTGAAAATAATTGGAGTTAAAGCCGATAACCAGAGGGTCCCCCTCATACTCGCAAGGAAGTGTTTCTCTCGCAGATGAGACGGTCTCAACATCCTCGGTGGTTATTTCTAAGGAGTCAGGACTAAGCTTGAGTGCAATCTGACGAGTTGATTTATTTGAGAAGATGCTGACCCTCCTTACAGCAGACAAAAATGATTCACGATCGATTTTAAGAAGTTTATCATTATCCTTTGGAAAGACGCTATCGTACTCAGGGAAGCGTTCATCAATAAGTCGGGAGTATATGGTCGTTTCACTACCCTCCATCATAATATGGTTTTCACCAATTATTAATGTAATCGTATCATTATCATCAAGATAGTTACTTAGGATATTAAGAAATTTAACCGGCAGTATAGAACTGCCTTGAAAGCTGTCGCCCTTGTAATCCAGAAACATATATTTAACAAGACGATGACCGTCAGTTGCAACCGAAAGAAACTCTGAATCGTGGAAATAGAATAGAACTCCCATAAGAGATGGCTTCAGTTCATCTCTACTGGCAGAGAATGCTGTTTTTTCAATAACCCGCTTAAGGGCTGCGGCTGATAAACAAACCGATTGGCGATCATCAATAATAGGAAGTGAAGGAAATTCATCTGTGGGTTTACCCATGATAGAATAGGACCCGGAAGAAGTGCTTAAAGTAACCTTATTGGAACTATCAACCTCAAAAACTATCTCACCCTCAGGTACTTCACTTGCTATTTCCAGCAATGTACGGTGTGGTACAGCAATGCTACCATTAGATACAACATCAGATGGCATAAAAATAACTTGTGATATTTCAAGGTCCGTTGCTCTAAGGCTAAGTTTGTCATCTTCAGCTGACATTAAGATAGAGCTTAAGATTGGAAGAGTTGACCTAGATGGAGTTACTCTGCCAAGGCGTTGAAGAGCTAGTTGTAATAAGGACTTATCAGAAGTGAATTTCATGATTAGTGTTTATTTGTATTAATTTCCAGAACAAGAGTGTACAAGAACATTAAGGTACTCATGCTACCTGATATTACTCTTTCATACAAGCACCTTCAAGAAAATTGTCTGTGCAGTAAGATATATTTTATGAAGACAAAGGGAATATGATAGCATAATAAAATAAATAAGAAATAAGGATTTTAAATATTATTATTTATATATGCTGTTAAAATGTGGATAAGAAAAAAAATTCTATAAAATTTAGGAAGGCAGTAAAAGGGAAAGACTATATTTAAACAATGTGGATATTATCTGGAAAAATTAAAAGATAAATTGCATAGGCTTGGATTTTGTATATCAATTATACTGAAAGTAAGTTAGACGAGAAATATCTACAAAAGATGCACAAAGAAATAAACTAATTAATATAAAGTTTTAATAAATACTTCTTTACGAGCACTTATCAGCAATGATTCTAGAAATTTCATCTGTTTTTGTCTTAAAGTAAGAGCAGCAATTTGTGGATAGTACTCTTCAAGGTTTGGGGTACCGCCTTCTTTAAAACTTAGTACTTTCAAGATGTGGAAACCTTGATTAGTCTCAAAGGGTGGTGTGATGTTTCCTGATCTTGATCCAAAAAGGGCTGAACGATATGCCTCATTAGGCAGTTGTGAATACTCTATCCATCCGATATAGCCAAGATCAAGGTTTGTTTCCTCATCAACAGGGATCGATTGAACTAAAGAATCAAAAAGGGCGGGATTTTCAGACAAGAGAAAATAGTAATTTCTAATTTCGTCAAGAACTTTAGCGCGATCCTCATCATCAGGCATTGCAGAAATAAGTATATGACGAGTATGAACCCTTTCTCCTTGTTTATCGAGAAGTTGAATAATATGGTAACCAAATGCGCTTTCAACAATGTCGCTGATCTGACCAATAGACATGCTGAATGCAACTTCCTCGTATTGTCGAACAAACTCACCGCGGCGAACAAAACCAAGATCACCACCGAGCTCTTTCGAGACAGGATCATCGGAATATTCTAGCGCGAGTTCGGCAAAAGAGTCGCCGTTCAAGAGGCGCTGACGAACAAAAGAGATCAGTTCATAGGCCTCTTTATAAGCAGACTCACCAGAACGAATTGGAAGGATAATCTGGGAGATCTCAAAGCGATCGTCAAATGGCGGAAGACTGTCCTGGTATTCATGGTAGAACTTTTCAACTTCGTCACGAGTAACAATAATGGACTTCATTTTTTCCGCCTGGTAGCGCTCCGCAATTATCTGATTGCGGATATCAAACCAATGATCTGATCTGAAATCGCGCAGGCTCTGACCGATTACCTCTTCGAAGCGGCTTTCAGACCCAACTTGTGATAGGATGGCTTCAATCTGTTGATCAAGTGTCAGATCAACATCTTCATCAGGTATTATGTCCATGCTATCAACCCTGGCAAGGTCAAGAAGTATTTTTTGCATTAGCAGGGCATCAAAGGCAGCATCCTGAAACTGGACAATAAGCTCAGGCTGAGAGTTTATATCAGCGCGATTCTGAAGAGCGTTTATCTGAGCAAGCTGGTAAACATCACTTTTCAAGATAATGTTATCACCTACAATAGCTGCTATTCCATCTACAAGCTCTTGGGCTGAGATAATAAGCGGAAAGAAAAATAGGATAAATAGATATTTAATCATGGTAAATCTCAATATTAAGCATCTCCCGTAAGCTGTCCAGGATAGTTGAACGCACCAGGGGAAGCTGCTGTTGGAAGGAATGTTCATAGATGTATTTCCTTACGAAAGAAAAAGGAATGGTATCTCCCCGATGAAAAAAACGCTCCACAAGAAAGATGTGATAGCCGAAATCGGTAGATACCGGTCCAGAAAACTGATTGGCAACAGCTGAAAAAATTGATCGATCAAGCGCAGGCATGAGACGATGGCGATAGGCAATGTGGCGGTCATAATTGTATTGGCCTAAAAGTGAATCGAGTAAAGAAGGTGAGGCTCGAAAGGCCTTGAGCGCCTCTCTTGCATCATCAACACTGTGAAAACAAAGGTGGATTACGAGTGCGGCGCTGTCCTGGAACTGAAAGTCATGAAGGTTATTGGAATAGTATTCTCGGATAACCTCAGGGTCAATGCGAATGTAACGCAGTAGAAGAGAATCGATAACCAGGCCGGCAATTACGCGCCGTTCATATTCCTTTAAGCGCGTAGATAAAAGAGATCTATCAAAATAATTCGATCTATTCGCATGCTGTAAAAGTACCTGCTCATCTATCCAGCGCTCTGCGGCTTCACCAAGAGAAAAATAATTGAGCAGGGACTGTTCCTTAAGGTCCTTAAGGGTAACGGTCAGGTCCTCGACTCTGGCCAAAGGGAGTCCATCATCATGCGCTTGACGGAAAACGTTCCCCAATAAGAGCAATAATACAGCTAGTAGAGCTAGGAAAATCGCCGCAGTAATAAAAATGAAGGTTTTACTAAACATAGTGAAAATTAATACGGATTGTAATCCTTATAAAATACTTCATTCAATCATTTTTAATTCAAGACCACTTAAGAAATAATCCAAAAGATAATCAGCTTTATTACTGTCAACACTAATTGACAGGCGAAGGTCGTCATCTTTAAGGTTGATGAAACGATAGTCAAATCCCAAAGGTTCCATGACGGCCCGAAGCTTGTGTATCAGAAACGTTGGATTGTCTGATAGTCTGAAGTTTATTTGAAGCAGGCCCTTATCTGATAGTTTAACCGAACGAACACCAAGATGTTTCGCCTTTATTCGGAAATAGACTGTTCGCAGAAAGTATTCCACTTCTTGGGGAAAGGCCCCGAAACGATCTATGAGTTCTGACCTGAAGCGTTTCAGGCCTTCCTGGTCATCAATAAAAGACAGCCGGCGGTAGAGGTTGAGACGAAGATGAGGGTCTGGTATGTAATGGTCAGGAATACCGGCCTGATGAAAGATCCTGATGGTAACATCATCATGGAAAAGGGGCGAAGAAATGCCGTTGTCAGGTAGGAGATTGCGTTCACGCACGATACCCTGTATAATGCGTGTATAGAGGTCCAGCCCAACCGCTGCTACGTGACCACTTTGCTCCAGGCCAAAGATATTACCCGCGCCGCGCAGTTCAAGGTCCTTCAAGGCAATAGCATAGCCGGAACCCAGGGAAGTATGGCGCTCAATGGTTTTAAGGCGCTTCAAAGCCTCGCGGCTGGGCTCCGGGCGGCGGGGAATCAGCAGAAGGGCATAAGCCTGGCGGTTAGAGCGTCCAACACGACCCCGGATCTGATAGAGCTGTGCCAGACCGAAGCGATGGGCGTTATTAATAATAACAGTGTTTACATTGGGAAGATCGATACCAGATTCAATAATACTGGTGCAAACCAGGATCTGAAAACGTTTTTCAGAAAAAGACAGCATTGTGGTCTCAAGGTCTCGGGCATTCATCTGACCATGGGCAACAGCGATGGTCACATTCGGTAAAAGCTCCCGTAGTTCATCAGCTACATGGTCAATGGTTTTTACTTCACTATGGACAAAGTAAACCTGACCTTCGCGACTGAGTTCCTTTAATATCGCTTGACTAATAAGTTCGCGGCGGTAGTAATTAACCGAAGTAATAATAGGGATACGCTCAAGCGGGGGTGTATCGAGGCGGGAGACTTCACGGATTCCAGCCAGCGAAAAATGCAGCGTTCGAGGAATAGGCGTGGCGGATAAGCTCAGGACATCAACATTTATTTTAAACTCCTTAATACGCTCTTTCTGCTTAACACCAAAGCGCTGCTCTTCATCAATAATAAGCAATCCCAACCGTTTAAAAGCAACATCGTTTGAAAGGACCCGGTGTGTTCCAACCAGTAAGTCAACTTCCCCGGATGAAATACATTTGAGAATACGCTGTTGCTTAACGGGTGAAATAAAGCGTGAAAGCATCTGCACATTAACGGCAAAAGGATCCAGCCGGGCGCGAAATGATATATAGTGCTGGTCAGCCAGGATAGTTGTCGGGGCCAGAAGTGCAACCTGGCATCCACCGCGGATAGCCTTGAAGGCAGCTCTGAGGGCGAGCTCCGTCTTGCCAAAACCCACATCTCCACAAAGCAGCCGGTCCATCGGACTGGGAAGTTCCATGTCCCGCTTGATTTCTTCGGTGGCGCGCAATTGGTCAGGTGTGTCATCATAAGGAAAAGATTCTTCAAACTCGGCCTGGAATTCGTCATCGGAAACATGGGCGAAACCAGTAGCAGAAACACGCTGGGCATAGAGCTCTGCCAGCTGGTCAACGATTTCTTCAGCAGAACGGATTGTACGACGCTTGACACGCTCCCAGCGACGAGCCTGAAGGGAGTCAAGCTGTACCGTTTGTCCATCCTTAAAAGTATAAGGAAAGACCAGGGAGATCTTATCAGTGGACACATAAACGCGATCGCCGCGATCATATTCTATGGTAAGGCATTCCTGGATTGAGCGGCCAACATTAAGATTAGTGAGTCCCAGGTAGCGGCCAATACCATAGTTGAGGTGCACAACGTGATCACCCGGTTCGAGAAAGTCCAAATGCTGATGTAAAGTTGAACGTGAAGCAATACCCTTATGAGAAGGGCGAAGGATGGATTGGGGACGGTTGAATATTTCTGAAGGGGTTAGCACCATCAGACCCAGCGGAGCAGAAGTAAAACCCGAAGGGTATCTGCCACGATCATGCTGAACAGGTATTCCTGAAAGCATAGAAGCAGCGCGCTGGAACTGGGAATGACGCTCGCAAATGAAGCAGGCCAATGAATCCGGGTTATGGGATAATAAAAGGTCCCAACGAGCGCGAAACAGCTCCGTAGTAATGTTGCGGCCGCTGAAAGGCTCAATATGAAGATTGACCGTTACGGTAGGTTGGGAGACCGTATGAGAAGTAAGGGAAATGGCCCCCTCATCATCATGGTGGATTAGCACCCAGCCTTCGGGAAAATGATCAAAGACAGACACGTTTTCGGTGCGGTCAATAGCAAGAGATAAGAGGTTGACAGTGTCAAAACCCAAGGTACTGACCTGTGAGTGAATATCAAACTCGCGGACATCTACGAGATTGTCGCCGTCAAAATCAAACCGTAAGGGAGCTGGCCGGTTAACCGGATAGCAGTCGATGACGCTGCCCCGAAGGGCAAAGGAGCCCGGCTCAGTTACCAGGGGAGCAGATTCAAAGCCGTTGTCAGGCAACCATGAACGTAAGCAATCATATGTAGTGACGCCGGGCTGGACCGTAAGGACTGCCCGCTGGAGGGCTTTAACGGAGGGAAGCCCCTCCGAAAGGATATCATGAGTAAAGAGCAAAAACGGTGGCGGCTCATCACCAGAAAGCGACTCCAGGGAAGCAAGTCGGTAAATTTCAAGAGGAGAGGAAAAGCCTGCCGGAAACGACCCCGAAGAAACCTGACCGGGATAAAAGGCAACCTTAGCGTTATCGTATAGCGCAGCAAGTGCGTCACGAACAAAGAGCGCATCTTCATCAGCGATAAGCGAAGAAAGGACAGGCAGGCCGGTTGATGCCGAGAGATGGGCCAGCACCAGGGGCATAGCTGCAATGGGCAGATCCTCAAGCATAGCCCCGGGAGCGACGCCCAGTCGATTAGAAGCGGTCGTAAAGGATTTAAATAGAAGCGAGGGTGCGGTCACCGGGGTGTTCCACGTGAAACACGCCACCGCTTGAGGTGGATCGACAATAGGACGATATCGGGTGGGTTGACTCCGGCAATACGTGCCGCCTGACCAAGTGTTTCGGGCCTCACCCGGCGCAGTTTCTCCCGGGCTTCCCGCCGCATGGCGGTGATAGATGCTATCTCAAATTCAGGGTCAATCCGCGTTTCGTCTAATTGACTCATGCTGCGTGCCAGGGCGTGTTGCCGTTCAAGATAGCCCGAGTAACGTATATCGGTTTCCGCGGTAAATAAATCCGAGGCCGGCAGCTCCTGCATATCCGCCGGCAGATAGGATCTTATCTGTTCTAAAGTAACCTCTGGTCGCCTCAATAAGTCCGCCAGCGTTATGCGGGTTTGTGCGGTTGGATCACCATTTTTCTTCGGTCTGTTTTGGTTGCGGGGCACTGATACCCGCAGCTGCTGGCAGAAGTCCTTGAAGGCGGCGATATTCCGGCGGCGGGCCTCGAGCCGCTCGGCAACGCCATCGCTTAACAGGCCGTAGCGGATACCCAGGTGAGCCAGGCGCAGGTCAGAGTTATCCGGCCGCAGCAGAAGACGGTATTCGGCCCGGGAGGTGAACATGCGGTAAGGCTCGTCGGCGTCCTTGGTGATCAGGTCGTCCACCATGACACCGATGTAAGACGTGTCACGGTGCAGGACCATTTGCTCCCGGCCGGTGATCCTGGCGGCGGCGTTTATGCCGGCCAGCAGGCCCTGACCAGCGGCTTCTTCGTATCCCGAGGTGCCGTTTATCTGGCCCGCCAGGTAAAGCCCCGCCACATCCTTGCTTTCCAGCGTTGCCCGGAGCTGCCGGGGAGGAAAGAAATCGTACTCGATGGCATAACCGGGACGGATAAATACGGCCCTTTCCAGCCCCGGCACCCCGCGCAATGCCTCCAGCTGGACATCCTCCGGCAGGCTGGTGGCGAAGCCGTTCACATAGATCTGGTGAGAATCGGCCCACTCAGGCTCTAGGAAGATCTGATGCTGTTCCCGGCTGGCGAATCGCACTACCTTGTCTTCAATGCTGGGGCAGTAACGGGGGCCGATACCCTCAATCTCACCGGCATATAGTGGCGAGCGGTGCAGGTTAGCCCGAATGATCTCGTGTACCTGTGGCCTGGTATGGGCAATATGGCAGGGCTCATCGGGCGGCTTGAAGGGCAGCGGCGTGCGGAATGAGAAGGGCGTGGGCTGTGGATCGCCGCGGGTCGCTTCCGTCTTTTCCCAGTCAATGGAATCGCGGTGGAGCCGGGGACACGTTCCGGTCTTCAGCCGCCCGGCCCGGAAACCGATAGAAGTGAGGGCTTCGGTTATCCCTCGGGAGGGTCGTTCACCCATACGCCCGGCGTGATACTTGCGGTCACCTATATGGATAAGCCCGTTCAGGAATGTTCCGCAGGTGAGGATTGCCGCCCGGGCGGGCAGTCTTTTTTCATGATTGAGAATTACCTCGGTCAGACGCTGGCTCTTAACTACTACTCCGGTAATCTCGCCCCTTATCAGGGTCAGGTTTGTCTCCCGGTCAATGATCGCCTTCATCCGGCTGGTGTAAGCCCGCTTGTCAATCTGGGCCCGGGGGCTCCAGACCGCCCGTCCCTTGCTCTTGTTCAAGGTCTTGTATTGCAGGCCGGTCTGATCTGCCACCAAACCCATTTCTCCGCCCAGGGCGTCAATTTCCCGCACCAGGTGACCTTTGGCCAGGCCGCCGATGGCCGGATTGCAGGACATGCGGCCCAAAGCATTCGGTTCCATGGTAACCAGCAGAGTCCGGCAACCCATCCGGGCCGCGGCCAGAGCGGCTTCTATGCCGGCATGTCCGCCACCGGCAACCACCACGTCCCAGGTTGTATCGCTGATATTTCCGGGCGGGTCCATACTATTTGCCTACGCAAAACTCGCTGAAAATCCGTTGAATTATCTCTTCACTGGTAGTCTCGCCGATGATTTCGGCCAGACTGTTGACCGCCAGCCGGATTTCGCCGCTGATAATATCAATGGGCTGGCCCGCTTCGGGCTGCTCCTTTACTCCTTCCAGGTACTGTATGGCGGCTGTCAGTCCGTGGAGTTGACGCTCAGATGTGATAATGGCACCTTCGTGCTGTGGTATATAGCTGTGCAGGGCCGCCTTCAGGTGCTCAAGCAAGTCATCTAAGCCATCCTCGTGCTTGATTGAGGTCTGGATAATTGCTTCGTTTTTTCCATCAGGTTCATCGGCCTTGGACTTGATATACAGAACGATTTTTTTTTCTGCCGGTGGCAGCTTGAATGCTAAAGGCTCATTCGGATCCAGCATAAGGACTATGTCTGCCCGGTCCAGCTGCTGGCGGCTTCGGGTAATACTTATCTGTTCGATGGTATCGACGCTTTCGCAAAGCCCGGCGGTGTCTACCAGGCAGACCGGGAAGCCATCTATGTCAATCCAGGCCTCGAGACTATCGCGGGTTGTGCCGGGAATATCGGTAACAATGGCCCGTTCGTGTCCGATGAGCGCATTGAACAGGCTGGATTTGCCCGCATTGGGCGGGCCGGCGAGTATCACTCGCACGCCGTCCCGGATTATCCGGCCATAGGGTGCAGTATCCCGCAGATGACCCAGGTGATCCGTGGCAGTTGCAAGGGCACGGTTGATCTCCTGCCTGGACGTAGTGTCAATTTCATCTTCGGAGAAGTCCAGCTCGTGCTCAATAATTGTCAGTAGCTCCATTAGACTATCCCGGACCACCTCAATTTCCCTGGAAAGGCGGCCGGTTAGGTTCTCGCTGGCGGCAACCTGACCACGCTGGCTCAAGCTCGATATCATCTGGTTCAGCGCCTCGGCCTCGGCCAGGTTCATTTTACCGTTTAGAAAGGCCCGCAGGCTGAACTCGCCCGGCCCTGCCAGCCGCGCACCCAGTTCGGTAATAGCCCGGACGATTCTGGCGGGCGTAACATAGCCACCGTGAGTACTTATTTCAACTACGTCTTCACCGGTGAAAGATTCGGGCGACTTGTAGTACGTAATCAGGGCCTTATCCAGGAGCTGTTCATTGTCAGGCGATACTATTTTGACCAGCTGCGCGTATCTTGGTCTATCGTTTAAGGGGATCCGGCATAGCTGCCGGGCAATTACCAATGCCTGGGGACCGCTGATCCGTAAAACCGCTACGCCTCCCCGGCCGGGTGGTGTAGCCTGGGCCACGATAGTGTCGGCGGAATATCCTACCGGTTCTTCCGCGGGGCAGCTATGGGATCGGGTTTTTTTTATTGGCTGTTCCATAGCTGTGAAGTGTACAGCTAAAGCCCGGCCCGATAAATAAATTAGCGGGCCCGCTTGGTCTTGGCAGGTTTGTTAGTAGTCTCCTGCTCTGACTGGATTTGCCTGCGGATATTGCGCTGCTGAAAGATGCCCAGGATATTGGAGAAGGCGTAGTAAAGGTTAAGTCCGCTGGGGAACTGGTTGAAGATCAGGAAGAACATACCCGACATCATGTACATCATGGGCTTTTGCTGGGGGTTGGCGCCCGCTCCGCTTATTTTCTGCTGGACAAACATAGTGACGCCCATTATCAGAGCCAGGATAGTCACGCCGCTTCCGTAGAGCGGTATGGAGAACGGCAGCGTGTATACTACGTCTGGCGCCGACAGATCCGTTATCCACAGAATAAATGGCTGGCCTCGCAACTCGATGGTAGTACGGAAGACGATGAATAACGCAAACAGTACCGGCATCTGGATCAGGATGGGCAGACAGCCGCCGAGGGGGTTAACTCCCTCGGATTTCCACAAGGCCATCATCTCCTTGTTCAGCTTCTGGGGGTTGCCCTTGTACTTTTCCTGGAGCACCTTCACTTTCGGCTGAACGATCTGCATTTTCTGGGTTGAGAGGGCGCTTTTTTTAGTAAGCGGGTTGGTTAGCACCCGGACGATGATGGCGAACAGGATCAGGACTATGCCGTAGTTAGGTATGTAATCGTGGAGGAAAACCAGGGAATAAAGGACGAGCTTGCTGATAGGCCGGATCAGGGAAAGGCCTAAGTTCATGATCCGCTCCAGGTCCACGTCCAGATCCTTTATTATGTTGTATGAAAGCGGTCCCAGGTAGAGGGTCATTTTTACCGGCAGTCGGGCGTCGTAGCCGATAGCCATGAAATAGCGGGTAGTTGTTGCATTATTTTTCCCGGCGTCATCATGGTAAGGTATTGGTGTCGCCGCAAAGGCGCCATATACGCCGGGCTTGTCGGTTTCACTGATATAGGCGGCGGCAAAATATTTATTGCGTAGCGCCACCCATTGGGTATTCCCATTCAGCTGCTGGCGTTTTACCGGTCCTTTGCGAGCGGAACCCTGATTGGCTAGTTCGCCCCCCTGGTACACGTACACTTTCCCGTAGGTTTCGTCCTCTTTGACTTTCTTTTCAGCCGGTCTCAATCCGCTGGGCCAGGCGATTTCGTATGTATTAATCCCCAGCTCTGACTCGGGATGTTCCCAGCGGACCTCTACGGGGATCGTGTAGCTGTCGGCGTGAAATGTCAGACGCTTGGTCACTCTCGCTCCGGATGGAAAAGTATATCGATAGGCCAGGGTAATGGAGCCTTCGGTTAAGTAGGCCCTTTCATTGCCGGGTGCTTCCAGTACTTCAAAATGCTGCACAAGGTAGGTGCTGTCGCCGTCAAGGTTGATATAGCCCAGGCGCAGGTTTAGGTCATCTCTGCCCCCGTCAATCAGCTGCACATTCCCCGTGCCGCTGCCGTGGCGATAATTCTTGAGCTCAAAGGCAATCAGGTGCCCGCCGCCTCTGGACGACACAGTGGCCCTGTATATATCTGTTTCTATGGTATTTACCGTTTCCCTATAGTCCCGCACTGGTGTCTTTACCGGCGGCTGAACCGCGGCTGTCTCGGCCTTGATGGCCGCTGTTTCCCTCTCCTCCGGTGATCCAGTTTGCAGCGTTTCAAACGGTTTGGTCAGCACGGTATCAATATCTGTCAGGGTCTTTTCGCTGGCTGGCGCCGCGTCCTTTTTTTCCGGTGAAATCCACCGGATGTACTTGGGGGTAAGGATCAGCACCAGGGCAATCAGCATAAATGCCAGGACGGTTCGCTTGGTATCAGTCATGCTCAGGCCGGATCGTAGCTGCTGTGAGAGGAGAAGGGGTGGCAGCGCAAAATGCGCCTGCCGGACAGGTATAGTCCTTTTATAGCCCCGTACTTGTTTAATGCGTCAATGGCATATTGTGAGCAGCTGGGTGTATAGCGGCAAGTGCCGGGCACCACCAGGGAAAAGGTGTTCTGGTAGAACCGGATTATTATGGTCAGGATTTTAACTATCGCTTTTCTGCTCATGGGCTATGTCATGGCTGCTCAGGTATTGAAAGAAAGCGGTGATATCGCTGTAACCGATGTCCCCACTACTGGCCTTACAGGTGATGACCATATCCACTGATGGTAGGCGCTGATAAAGCTGCCTGAAGGCGGCCCGTACCCGACGTTTAAATAGGTTTCGCTGTACGTTGTTTCCGTATTTCCGTGAGATAGCAATTCCCAGGCGTGGATTTCGTGCCGTAGTGACCCAGGCGTGTATGCCGTGATGCGCTATTTTTCTTCCGCTGGTGAAAACGCGGTCAAACTCTTCCTTCCGGGTGAGCCGCCGCGTACGGGGCAGTTGCTTGTTCAAGGGTGTTCAGGCGGAGAGAACTTTACGGCCCTTGCTGCGGCGACGTGAAATAACTGCCCGCCCGGACTTGCTGCTGTTGCGGGCACGAAAGCCATGCTGGTTCTTGCGCTTACGGTTACTTATTCGAATTCGTACTTTCATCTGCCTAACACTGTTTTTTTAGCCACCGAATTTAGGTTTATCTTGAGATAAAAGAAATGCTTATCGCCTACCGCTGTTCCTATGGATAACGTAGTCAAGTAGCCTTCGCGATCCCTTCATTATTATCTCTTCTGTTCACGTCACGTGTTGCTCAGTCCCGACCCTGCCCCGTTACTGCGTGTCCCGAAGCTTCGGGACCTGGCAGTCTCGGCCCAGCGCCCCGGAGCTACTTCTTATTCTTCTCAGGGGCGGGCTTAGGTGCTTGCCCGGCCTTTCGCTCTATCTTTTGACCAGCCTTTTGCTCGGTCTTTTTACTGACCTGTTGCCTGGTCTTTGGACTGGCCTTTTGCCCGGTCTTTGGCTCGGCCTTTTCCATGGTCTTTTGACTGGTCTTTGGCTCGGTCTTTTTACTCACCTGTTGCCCGGTCTTTTGACCGGTCTTTGGCTCGATCTTTTGACTAGTCTGTTCCACGGTCTTTTTTCGCTTGCGTCTGCGGGTCTTGCCGTAGGTGCCCCGGTAGAGCTTCCCCCGGCGCGTTCGTTGGTCGCCTTTGCCCATATGGTTCCTTTGTTTGCAATTGTGTGCTGCCTAGTCTCCGAGCACTAGATCATCTCGACAATTTCACCTTTAGAACTTTCTCGGTTGTCTAATTTAGCAACTTCTCCAGCAATCAGGCCCATTTCTTTTTGATGGCCACTCGTCCGCTCATTGGTAGGCTTCATGCTGTCCCGGTCGCAGACGGTGACCATTTGGTCCTCCAGACCCTGCCCTGAGCGCAGCCAAAGGGCCTTGCCCGGCGTTCAGCCGGATCTGGTTAAATGTACCTTCTCCCCCAGGGAGAAGGAGAGGATGAGGGGTAATCAAAAAACCACCCTCTGCGCCCTCCGCGTCCTCTGCGGTTATTCTCTTGTTTCGTGTCAATTCGTGTCAATTCGTGGCTACTATCCCTTTGCGTCCTTTGCGTCCCTTCGCCGGGCTCAGGACATGCTTGGCGGTTCGTCTTCTCTTCCTGCTTACCGCCGACTGCCAACCGCCAACTGCTATTTCCCTCTCTTCCTTCCTGCAATATTCAATCTTCAATTTTCAATAGTCAATCATAGATTTCTCCGCGCTCTCCGCGTCCCATCCCCCGCCATCGGCGGGGTTCGGCCTGGCGCAGGGCAGGCCTCTGCGGTTTATTTCTTCCCATGCATTTTCCAATATCTTTTTCAATCAACATTCGACACTCATCAATAATCATTCATTTTCGCGCACCAGGCGAACGACAAACCACCCTGCTGCTATTAGCTTCCGGTACGATGAAGGAATTAACGTCATACTACCCGGTTCACCTTCTGCCAATGGCAGAATTCCACACCATGTGTTCGCCCTGTCGACGGTGATAGTCTTAAAAATGGGGAATTTTGTGGGGGTTTTGTCTAATTTTAGAGCGTCAGTCCAGCAGCTAACGGCTGAATGTTGGATGCTGGATACTGGATGGAATCCCGCCAGCCCCGCTTCCTGCGGGACCAGTCCCGCCAA
>SDBT01011039.1_pt1 | contig 14561 bp, 8 predicted proteins | sample 2277101 | NCBI WGS metagenome assembly SDBT01 (sample SAMN10404973, study PRJNA504765) | marine sediment metagenome | isolation source: marine sediment core GS10_PC15, 103 cmbsf | place: Arctic Ocean: Southern Knipovich Ridge | collected 2010
TCATTCAATCGCCCTACTTGTCCACTATCGGTCGTGATGGAGTACTTAGCCTTGGAGGGTGGACCCCCCAGCTTCACACGGAGTTTCACGGGCTCCATGCTACTCTGGTACGCCGGACGTAACGGAGGACCTGCAATGTCGCCTACGGGACTATCACCCTGTGTCGTGAGACTTTCCAGACTCTTCGGTTATTGCAGATCTTTGTAACTCCTGACCGGCGCCCGCAACCCCGGCCCCGAAGGACCGGTTTGGGCTAGTCCGCTTTCGCTCGCCGCTACTCACGGAGTCTCGGTTGATTTCCTTTCCTGCAGGTACTTAGATGTTTCAGTTCCCTGCGTTGGCCCCGACAGGCTATGCATTCACCTGCCAGTGACGCCATCTGCTTGCACAGTGACGACGGGTTTCCCCATTCGGACATCCCAGGATCAAAGCTCGTTTGACAACTCCCCTGGGCTTATCGCAGCCTACCACGTCCTTCATCGCCTCATCACGCCTAGACATCCACCATATACCCTTAATAGCTTGGCCACATTTGCCGCGAGCCCTCGACCGCGCTCCACGGGACCAAGCCGCCTTAAACGCTTCGATACGGTGAACCTTGCAAAAGAAAGAAAGATATCTTTCTTCGCTATCCCTTATGCACTTGTCAAAGAGCCTTCAACAGCCGCTCGCCCGGCCCTATCGGCCGGCTCCGAGCTCGGTCACGGGGCACCCCAACCACTCGGGGGCCCCACCAAAGACCACCCCTTATACCGGGGCAGTCCTTCCGCATCAAGCATTTTACACGAATCAATGCGAAATTTCTTCTAAATTCTTTCCCGCGGGCCGCTCCGAGGGCACGCACCGACCTCTCCCATTGGTACGCCGCGCCCGCCGCACGGGTTCGCCTCCCGGGAACTGGGCCCCTCTGTCCGTCCGCCCCTCTCATGGAGACGAGCGGATTCGAACCGCCGACCTGCTGGTTGCAAACCAGCCGCTCTCCCAACTGAGCTACGTCCCCGATTCGATTGCCAATCGACCGTTTCCAACTGGCAGACTGCCCGCCCGGCCGTCGGTTGGAACGCGATCCGTCCGCCCCTTCGCCGCTCACCGTCGATGCAATCGACAATCGGCGGTCGGACACTCAAAATCGTCGTGAATGGGCCTGGTTGGAGTCGAACCAACGACCTCGCCCTTATCAGGGGCGCGCTCTAACCAGCTGAGCTACAGGCCCGAGGCGATCAACATCCAGCGACCGACGAACGTCCGCCTGCACGCCCCGCCGCCCCTCTTCGATCGAGAATCGTCAACCGGGAGTCGTCGATTCCATCCGGCTCTTCGGATTTTGAAACAGCGTCCCGGTAGGCTCTTGCAGCCCCGGGGGCCGGCCGACTCGCGGCGGGCCCTATCCTAATGCTTTCGCCCGCCCAGTCAATACCTTCTCGTCATCCCCGCCGCGTTTCTTGAGCTATTCCCCTAGCTGTCGGCCGATCGCGGTCAAGATGCCGCCCTCGCTGAGACGGGGACGATGCCGATATCGGATTCCGAATCGTCGTACCCCCGAGATCACCGCTTGCGTTTCTTCTTTCGCTTGGCGCGGTCCTTCTTGGTCAGGCGGCGGGAGCGCTGTTTGACCTTGAACCTGGGCGTCCCTCCCATCATCCCGGCCTGCCCCATCTGCTGGGCGAACTTCATCCGGTCGCGCATACCCATACCGGACATCTGCTGCATCATCCCGGCCGCCATCCCGAAGCTCTTGATCATCCCCGATACGTCCTGGACCTCGCTGCCCGAACCGCGTGCGATCCTCCGGCGGCGGGACGCCTCGACGATGGAGGGGTCCTTGCGCTCGTCGTGAGTCATCGAGAGGATTATCGCCTCCATCCGCTCGATCTCGTCCCCCTGCATGCCCATGGCGTCCACCTGTCCCCCCACGCCGGGAAGCATCTTGAGGACGTCCTTCATGGACCCGAGCTTCTGCATCTGCTTCATCTGCCCCAGAAAGTCGGTGAGCGTGAATTTGCCCTTCGCCATCTTCTCCTGGAGCTTGGCGGCCTGCTCGGAATCGAACTGCTGCTGAGCCTTTTCCACCAGCGTCACGACGTCGCCCATACCCAGGATGCGACCGGCCATCCGGTCGGGGTGAAACTCCTCGATGTTGTCGAGCTTCTCCCCCACCCCGAGGAACTTGATCGGTTTTCCGGTGACCGCCTTCACCGAGAGCGCCGCCCCCCCGCGGGCGTCGGAGTCGAACTTCGTCAGGATCACTCCGTCCAGCTCCAGGCGTTCGTTGAATTCCTTGGCGGAGTTGACCGCGTCCTGCCCCGTCATCGCATCGCAGACGAGGTAGATCTGGTGGGGATTGGTGGCGCGGGCGATGTCCTCGGCCTCCTTCATCATCTCTTCGTCGATGTGCAGCCGCCCGGCCGTGTCTATTATCACCACGTCGCATTCGTTCTTTCGCGCCCATCCAACGGACTTTCTGGCGACGCGGACGGGGTTCTTCTCACCGTCGATCTTGAAGACGGGGACGTCGACCTGTTCGGCGATGATACTGAGCTGTTCGACCGCCGCCGGGCGCTGAAGGTCGCACGCCACCAGCACCGGGCGCTTCCCCTGAGTCTGGAGGTACCTCGCCAGCTTCCCGCACGTGGTGGTCTTGCCCGACCCCTGGAGCCCGGCCATCATCAGGATCGTCGGGGGCGGGCTGACGAAGTGAATCCGCGCGTCCACCGGGCCCATCAGCTCGGTCAGCTCGTCGTGGACGATCTTGACCATGAGCTGTCCCGGATGCAGCGACTTGATCACCTCCGTCCCGACCGCCTTGGCGGTGACGTCATCGCAGAACTTGCGGACGACCTGGAGGTTGACGTCGGCCTCCAGCAGCGCCGTGCGGATGTCCCGCATCGCGTCGCGGACGTTCGCCTCGTTGATCCGCCCGCGCCCGGACAGCTTGCGAAACATCCCCTCGAACTTCTCCGTCAGTGCTTCGAACATGATTTCCGCAGGATACCAGTTCAGACCCGAATACGGAAGAGACTGGCATCCCCTGGTTCAGCGGCGGGTTGCGGACCCGCCGCATCCCATCCCCTCTGTTTTAGCGGCGGGGCGCGGACCCGCCGCATCCCATCCCCTCTGTTTTAGCGGCGGGGCGCAGACCCGCGGCAACCGGATTATGTTCGATGTATTTCCCGGCCGCGTGGAGAGCGCTGGTGTCGTTGATGAATACCTTCCAGCATCCGCGCGTCCAGGGGGTCTGCTTAAGTCCCAGGGCGTGCGTGGCGGCGCCTTTGAATTGGCCAACGAGATACTCGATGCGGTACTTGCTCCGTCCGATCAACAGGTGAACGTGATCGTTCATTACACTGCAGGCGAAGATATTCAGGCCGAGGCGATCGACAACCTTGGCGAACCCCCGCCCCACCACAGCCCGCGTACGATCGTCAATGAAGTAAGCCCGGCGGGAGAGCTTGGGTTCAGCGGCCGTCCAGAACCGACGCAGGATTGCCCTCCCAGGCTGCGGGTTCCGCCGTCCGTATTGGATCGGGCCCAACGCTTGCAGCGCTCTGCTGTATATCTCATGCGAGAACGACCCCCGCGGATCATTCGGCAGCCACGTCCCGTAGGTTGTGAATATCGTGTGGTGTCCGATGATCATACTGTCCCCATTGCAGGTTTAGCGGCGGGGTGCAGACCCGCCCTTTCCGTCGCCGCCTATTACCATCGCCGTACCGGCGACGGTCAAACCCATTTCAGTTCGACCACTTTCTTCGTTTCGACGGACTGCAAGGCGGCGGCGATGATCTTGACGTTCTTCAGGCCCTCGGCGACGTCGATGGGGACCGGGTCGTCCGCGAGGATCGCCTTTACGAAATCGCGGACCGGGAGGCAGAAGAATCCGAAGTCCTCCCCGGCGATGGGCGTCTTGCCGAGGACGGAGGGGTACTCCACGCGCTCGGAATCGGCGACCATCACACCGTGCGAGGTGAGGGTGGCGTCGGCGCGCCCCCCCGTCGCCTGAAGTGAGACCGAGAAGTCGCAGACCATCGGCCAGGAGTCGGGGAGTATCCAGGACGTCTCCAGCGTCGCCATCCCCGACGGGAACGACAGGTGAATCTGGACGGTGTCATAGCAGTCGATCCCCCGCCCCGCGAGCACGTCCTTTCTACCGTCGGCGAAGACACGGATCGGATCTTCATCGAACATCCAGCAGGCCACGTCGACGATGTGGCTGCCGAGAAACCATTCCGGCCCGCTGCGCCCGGCCCAGCCGAACCACTTGCACGCCACCTCCAGCCGGTCGGAAAGGCGGACGAACAGCGCCTGGGGAGAACCGATCCGCCCGCTTGTCAGCTTGTCCTTGATCGCCACAACGGGCGGGTTGTAGCGGTTATGGAAATCGACCATGCACTTGACCCCGGAGCGGCGGACGGCGGCGACAATCGCCTCGGCGTCGGGGACGTTGGTGGTGAGGGGCTTCTCGACGAAGAGGTGCTTACCGGCCTCGGCGAGCTTGACGCATATCTCGCGGTGGGCGAAGTCGGGGGTGGCGACGGCGACGGCGACGATCCGATCGTCGGCGGCGATATCGTCAACGCTCGTGGTGTGATCGCATCCGAACTCCTCCGCGAGCTTCTTGGCGCGTCCCTCGTCGATGTCGCAGACACTCACCAGCTCGCTCCTATGATAGTTGGCGAACGAGTCCGCATCGACGTGCCCGAACAGCCCACACCCCACCACCGCAACTTTCAGCGTTTCCATTTGAAGTCCCTTTCCCGGGGCGTTCCCGGCCGTCGTGGTCACCCCTTCTTCTTACGCCTCCCCGGGCGGCGGGGGCGATTGGCGGCCTTGACCCGCTCGCCGACATTGAACCTCCTGACGCGGTTATCCACGAAGACCCAGGTGGCGACTTCTTTGGCCCGATCGAGGTCGAAGACTCCGTCGGCGATCTTCCGCGCCAGCGCCGCCGCCACGTTCAGGCGGGCCAGCCTCTGGTGCCCGTAGACCCCGTCAACGAATGCGTAGTCCCCCCCGAAGGCGCTGATCTTGTTGGCCGGTACCGCGTCGAGCCATTCCACCAGCCCGCGCCTCGCCGCCTCGGGGGAGATGATGTGGCCCCAGCACATGTCGATGAACACGTTGCGGAAGTTCTTCGCAAGGTTCGAAAGCTCCATCAGGTACGGATAGCCCATGTGAAAGATGTCGAACTTCACGTTCTCATATTCCAGGAAAAGGTTGGTCATGTGAACGGGGTTCGCGTCGGCGATGACGTTTCCGTTGCCTTCCTGGATGCCCGTGTGAAACTGGAACGGGAGCCCCCTCTTATCGGCCAGCTTGAGCAGATGATGCATCATGTGATCTTCGAACGCCTTGGACAGGCGGATGTTCTCTCGCCACCCGGGCGAGTTCTCGGCCGCGAACAGGCGGTTGAACTCTCGCTCCGCCTCCGCCGCGCCGGTCTTCGCGAAGTAGAGAGTTCGTTCGTACGCCAACCCGCACTTGAGCGCCACGCACCCTTGTTTATCGAACCGCTGCACCAACCGGCGCTCCATCGCCTCTTTCCAGTCGTCGAGGCTGTGGACGCGAACGCCGAGCTCGTCGCCGATTCGCACGACGTCGCGGCGATGCGAGGGGCGGATGAACTCGCCCATCCGCACCGCCGAGGCGAAGTACCTGCGGTCGCACGTTACGTTGGTATCCACGATCGAGAGGGTGATGCGGGACTTGTCCTTCAGGACGTACTCGTAGTGCCCGCCCTTCTCGCGCCCGGCGACGAAGGCTTCGTTCAGCGGACCGATCGTCTTGCGGTTGACGCCGTCGACCCCGTACAGGTCGCGGGCGGCGATGTCCAGCGACCGACCGTACCCCGTGTAGCGGGCGGCGTCCCAGTAGGGTTCGGCGATCTTCCAGCGCTTGAGCAGGTCGCCCGACGGGTCCCGCACCGTCTCCAGCGCCTCGGGCAAAAGGCCGGCCGAGACCAGATCGCACGAGAAGTAGTGCCGCAGCCACTCGCTCAAAACATCCGCGTTCTTGTCTCTTTCGTGCTCGTCGCAGAAGTGCTCGTGGGTATCGAGTATCCGCAGTCCGTCGATGTACTCTTGCAGCTCCTCAAGCGGGTTCATCCCATTCTCCTTCAGACTCTCAGATCTTGCGAGGGCGCGAGGTGCATCTCGGTGTCCCGCAGGTTCGCCTCACAAGTACCTCTCGACCAGCACCCCGTACTTCGCCCTGGTCTCATCCGAGATCATCTGCTTGTTCGACCAGATCGCCAGTTCCAGCGCGCCGTGGGCGGGGGAGGGCAGGTCCGCGATCTCGTCGAAGCGCCCGACCGCCTCCTTAATAAGCTGGATCGCGTTCTGCGTCGCCTCGTTGAGGTTGGCGATGATCTCCTTCAGCAGCTCGTGCTTGTCCAGGTCGTCGGGGGAGGGGCGCCAGCAGTCGTAGTCGCTGGGGAGGCAGACGGTGGCGTAGGCGATCTCGGCCTCTCTGGCGAGTTTCGCCTCGGGCATGCAGGTCATACCGATCAGGTCCCCGCCCCACGAACGGTGCATCTCGCTTTCGGCGCGCGTGGAGAAGGCCGGTCCCTCCATGCACACGTACGTCCCCCCGTCGTGGACGGTCGTGCTCACGGCGTCGGAGCAGTGCAGAAGGTGCTCGCGCAAGATAGGACAAAACGGAGCGGCGAACTCGATGTGTGCGGCGAGGCCTTCGTCGAAGAACGTGGGGGAGCGGCGGTAGGTCTTGTCGATGACCTGATCGGGGATCACGAGGTCCTTGGGGCGCACCTCCTCCCGCAACGACCCGACCGCCCCGGAGGCGATCACGTGCGTGCAGCCTATCGCCTTCAACGCGTAGATGTTCGCGCGGTAAGGAACCTTCGACGGGGGAATGAGGTGCCCCGGCCCGTGACGATTGAGCAGGGCGACGGGGGTCCGGGCCCACTCGGTCTCGATGATGACGTTGGAATGGGACCCGAACGGCGTGGGGACGGTGACGGGCTTACCCGATTTCTCCGCGCAGATCGCATCGCCCAGCCCACTGCCCCCGATGATCCCGACTTTCGCTCTCGCCATGCGCGCCTCTCCTTTCGGCCGGCACAAGGGATTCTCTGCGCGGGAGAGGGGATTGGCAAGGCGCGGGAGAGGAAACTCACCCTACGGCCGTTCCGCCCCGGGACTGAGAAGCTTGCGGATAGCCGCTTCGAGGCTGCCCAGCGTCTTGGTCCGCGTCTCCGGCTTTGTGAGCGTGCCCCTGACCTCGATCTCCATGATCTCGCGAAGGATCCCGGTGAGCAGTTCTTCGCCGAGCCCGGCGAGGCGAGGGAGCTTTCCCGGAGGACCGGCCAGGAAGTTCAGCTCCAGCTTCTGGGTCTTCATGTCCATCCTGCCCGACCCGACCAGCGAAAGAGTCACGCCGCGCAGGTGGATCTCCTCGAAGACCAGGTTGTTCCCGCGGAGGTAGTAGATGAATTCGCCTTCCGTAAAGGCGGTGTCCTGCGGGAGCACGAGGAACACCACGGTGAGCAGGTCCAGGAGGACGGGAAGCTTGTAGAGCTTGGCCCTCGATACCCTCAGGACTCCGGACGCCTGGCGGGACTCGACATCGCCCGCCTGCTCCATCAGCTCGATGCGCCCGTCCAGAAGGCCGGTCATCTTCGCCGGGGCGGTGCTCGCGGTTCCCCCGCCCGGGAAGGACAGCTCCTCCAAACGCACCCCATCCACCAGCAGGCTGATCCTGTAGCGAAGCGGATCGGTGAGCTCCACGAGCGCGAACCCGGCCAACCTCCCCCCGTGCGCCTTGGCCTCCAGGTCCTCCAGCTTCATCACCGAGCTGGTGGGGCTCTTGACTAACCGTCCCCTCAGGTCGCTCACCCGATGCTTGCCCACGACCACGCTTTGCAGGTCGATTTCCGCGTCGAGGCCCAGCCCGCTTCCGTTCCGCTCCACCGTACCGGCGACCCTCCCGGTGATGGCCTTTGTCCCGAACCCGAGGTTGACGGTGGCGTCGCGGAGAGTGACGCTCCCGTCAACTGTCCAGCGCGTCGGGGGGCGCGTCGGGCTCGATGGGGTGTCCCCTCTCACCGGACGCGTCGCGGGGGCGTTCGGGCGGAAGAAACGCAGTTGCTTCAGATCGATGTCGCAGGTCCCCCCGGGATCGAACCGCTCAGCCAGTGGAGCGAACTCCCCGGGAAGCGCAGCGAGGAGGTCGGCGTCGATCGGGATATTGGTCCCGGTGACGGTCAGCTCCGCCCGCTGGCCGTCCTCGCCCATGCGGAAGACCCCGTCCAGCGTTCCGCGCATCTGCCCGAACCTGCTGGTGAGCTGCTTCAAGAGAACCTCCCCGGGCCGGGCCACCACCTCCCCGCTCACACCGCGGAAGCGGTACGGAAACTCGCTGTAGCGTATCTCCATGTCCCGCCCCCGGAGGACGAGCAGATAGTCGTCGTCGGAGTCCGGAAGGTTGCGCCGGAGGGAGAGCGACATGTCGGCCTGCCCGGAAGGTGAAAGCTGCGCCCAGACCTTTTTGAATTTCTCCGGCAGCGCCGCGTGGAGGTCCTGGTCGAACTCGACTCCGGTCGCCTCGACCCGAACGTCCAGCCCGAACCCGCGTTCGCCCAGATGCACCTGCCCGATGATTGAGACCGCCACCTCATCGTGCACGCCGCGCAGATTCTCGATGATCGCCCGCTCCGGGCGGATCGTCACCGCCCCGCTCGTCCGGGCGACTTCGTAGGGAAAGGCCTCCAGGTTGAACGTCACGTCTTCCAGATTGGCGACGATGCGATAATCGAGCGGGTCGGTCCCCGTCCGCCAGATGCGCGCGTCGAAGTCCCTCGCCGCCCCCTTCGCGCGCAGCGCCTTCATCGCCGCCCGCCCGCGCTGCCCGACCGCTTCGGCGAGCACTTCGTCGAGAGGTAAGTCGCTCCCGGTGACAGTCAACTGGACCGACCAATCCTTCGTCCCCACTCCTTTGACCTCTCCGTCGATCTTGCAGCTCGCGGGTCCTCGCTTCCCGACGACCGAATCGATCCGTACGTTCCTCCCGTTGATGTAGATGCCGCCCTTCAGCGCGCTCAGGCGATAGGGAAACTTTTCGTATTGGATTGACGCGTAGCCGTCCATCGCCAGGTGCACGTCCACGTGCCGCGTTTCGTCCTCAGAACGGCGGTAGACGTGCACGTTCGCCCCGCTGCGCCCGGTCGGATCGAGCGCTTCCCAAACGCGCAGGAAGTTAGCGGGAATCGCGCTGCGGAGCTCGTCGTCGAACGCGGCGTCTTTGACGTTGACGGTTATGTCGTATATCCTCCGACCCTCGACGTTGCTCGCGCTCCCGGATATCTCGAACCTCGCCTTTCCGCGCCTCGCGGTGACTTCCCGCAATTCGATCCCGCCGGTCCCGAACGCGATGGTCCCCCGAATATCCTCGAGGGGATAGGGGAAACCTTTGAACAGCGCCGACATGCCCTTGGGGCTGATCGTCCCCTCGCAGATGGTCCGCCCGCTTGTGTCGCGCTCGAGCGTCACGGAGACGTCCATTCGCCCGCCGGGCTGGTACGTCCGACGAAGGTTCTCCAGCGCCTCTCCCAGCGCTCCCGTTATCTCACCCTTGTCGGGAATCGACATCTCCTGGAAAACCATCACCAGTTCGTAGGGCGCGGCCGCGTCGTACCCGAAATAATGACCCGACACCTCGAACCGCGCCCCACCGGCTTGCGGTATCCGCCCGGTGACGCCGTCCAGCGTCACACCGTTTGGGTCGAACGCCAGCTTTCCGCGGACGTGCAGCAGTTCCAGACCCCCCTCGTCTGGGGGGAGCTTCATCGACACGTCGATCAGATCGACTTCGAGCAGGTTGTCGATCGGGGCGGCCTTCGGGACCTGGAACTTCCCGGTAAGGTTGTATAGCTCGCGCCACTGGCGGTAGCGGCGGGGCAGCGCAGTCTCCATGCGCTCCAGGAACAGGTCTCCCGATTCCTGCGCGATTCGCCCGGTCTTTAGGTCCACGCTGATCTGACCCGTCATCGCCTTCTGCCCCCCCGGCGGGGCCTCTTGAAAAGTAATCAGGTACTGATCCCGCCCCCTGGGGATCATGGACAGTTCGATAGGCAGCTCCCCGGCGGGGATGCGGTTCCCGTCCTCGATGTCCACCACCTTGAGCTTCCCGGCCCGGACGAGAATCACCGGTAGGTCCATCGACCGGTTCGGCGTGGGGAGCGGGTGGCGCTGCTGGGCGATCGTAAACAGCCTCCTCATGCTGTACGCCCCGGACTCCGCCTCGTACTCCAGCGTGACGATCGGGTCGCTGCAGACGATCTCGGTGGGCCTTATCTGCCCACCCAGCAGCAGCCCCCACGGGCGGTGCCGCATCAACACCTTCTTGGCGCGAAAGAAGGGATCGGGCGCCCCGGCGCCGGGGACGTGCAGGCTGACCTTCTCCAGCTCGATCCCTCCGAAGAAGCTGAAATGGGCTCTGTGGATGTTCACGCGCAGCCCGGTCAGCTTCCGCAGGTATTCTTCGGCGTTGCGGCGGATTCGGCGGTCGTTAGTCTGGCGCCAGTACCCGTACACGAGCACCGTCAGCAGCGCAAGGACCATCACCCCCGCCCCGCGGCGCTGCGGTGAGACGTAGCGCCAAAACCGCCTGCGCCTCTGCGGGAGCCGATTCCAGATGCTCGTGCTCAATCTGCTCATCCCGGGTTCCGACCCGCCTTCAAGTCCTAACCTACTCCGGCGATGGAGCTTAGAATGCTCCCCACCGCCCGGGCAGGACACACGACGACGGACATTGAGTGCGGAGCGGTTCGTTCTCGGTCATCGCCTCGGATTTCGAGCTTCTTCGCCTTCGCCTTACCGCCCTTTCCGCGGACATTGGCGGTGCACAGGAGAGGTATTATACGGGGAGGGTGTGCGTCAGTTCGACTCTTTCTGGCGGTCGGGGTCCTTGCGCCGTGGTTTCGGCGCCCGGAGCCTGAGGTGATCCCTGGCGACTTCGATCGCCTCTCCGAGCTGCTCTGCGGTCAGCTCATCCCTCCAGCGCAGCATCAGCCCCCTCCGACGGTCGCTGCAAAAGAGATAGTGGGCGATCAGCCCCATCCGCCACAGCTCCGCCGCACCCGCACCAGGGGCGCGGCGAGCGCGGGCCGCCATCCGCCTGAGCGTCCTGCCCAGCTGGGCGGGCACCAGAGGATAGTCCAGCTCCCCCCCGGCGGCGACCGACCCGCCGTTGGTCAGGAAGACCCTCGCCCTTCTCGAGGTCCCGGAGGGCTGGACCAGGATGTAGGAGAACTCCTCCAGCGGTGCGACGTGGGCATAGGCGGGCTTGTCGAGATCGGCGAGGCGGTCCAGGCGGGACTTGATGTTGGCTGCGCGCTCGAACTGCAAGTTCTCCGCAGCCGACTTCATCCGCTCGGTCATGGCGTCGATGACCTCCCGCCGGCGTCCGGCCGCGAAGTCGGCGGCCCGGGCGACGACCGTCCGATAGTCCGCCATCGAGATCGTACCGTCACAGGGGCTGAGGCAGCGATTCATCTGGGCGTAGGGGCAAGGTTGCGCGTTGGGGGACTGTCGCAGGCAGCGGTAGTGGCGGCAGAGGTCGAAGGCGTCCTGGATTACGTTGATGAATCGGCCGGCGCTCCGCCCGTCGGGGAACGGACCGAGATGCTTTCCGGATCCGTGGGTCAGATCGCGGGTACGGACGAAATGCGGGTACTCATCGGCCGGATCGACGCGCACGAACCACCCCGGGCGCCATCCCAGCAGCTCGGTGTACGTCTGCGGGTACATGGGTCGGGCGGCCTCAAAGAACTCGAGGTCGGTCTCGAAGTGGCCGCCCGTCAGCCTCCATGCGACCTTTCGCGTTACGCTGCGCAGGTCCACGGTCCTGCTGCGCTGTCCTTCAAGCGGGGCGCTGAGCCGCGCCCGCAAACGCGCGCGAACGTTCGCCGCCGTCAGAAGTATGATGGGCGCGTCCCCCAGCCCCAACAGCGCCAGTATGCCTCGTTTGCCGGGAACCTCGCTCAGCTGCGAGTCGGTCACGGGCGGAGAGACTTCCAACTGACCGTCGAACCTCTTGCTCCACTCGGCCATGCGGTTCTCGACCTTCGATTGCCCCGGCGAATCCACGGTCTCCAGTCGGAAACCGTCGGTCCCTCAGATCCACATCCCGGTGATGATACCCTCGTAGACCTGCTTCCCGTCCACGTACGCCTGCGTGGCGCCAATGCACCGGCGGGGCTTGAGCTCGAGCATCTTCCCGACCATGATGATGCGTTTACCGGGGACGACCTGCCCGCGGAACTTCACCCCGTCAACGCCCGCGAACCCCAGGAAGCCCTTGTTGGGGATCTCGGACATAGCGTAGTACCCGACGAGCTGGGCGGCGGTCTCGATCATCAGCACCCCGGGAAAGATCGGGCGGTCCGGGATGTGTCCCCGCACCCAGAATTCGTCGTCCCGCACGTCGCGGAACCCGGCCATAATCTTCTTCTCGCGATCGACGAAGTATATCCCGTCCAGTTGCTGGAGCTCGTACCGGTGCGGGTTGACCTGGTATATCTCCTCGCGGGTAACGCCGACGGTGTCGGTGTCGATCTTCGAGATATCGAGTATCGGTTCTGGCGGCATGGGGCGTCGGGTTCCTACCCCGGCCCGGCCGCTTCCTCCTCGGCCGGCCTTTCCGTATCACATGTCAGGCTGAGACGGTATCAGCCTCGCTCCCCCCGGTCAACGACAAATCGCCCCATCCGAAGGTTCGGCGAGCGGATGACCCGACGCTATTGGTCCGGCTGCGCCGGGGGGCGCCTGTAGAAACGATTGGCGAAGAAGGACTCGACGGTCACGAGCACCAGCAATCCGAGCAGGACCGCGACGGCGAGCTCCAGCGGGCGGCGGACGGTTCGTTCCCGCCCGCCCAGCTCGCTGACCTCCCGGGCGATCAGGACGTCGGACGAGGGGAACATCGCGGCGACTTCCTCGGGTGAGAGGCGCTTCAGGTCGCTCTCGGCGGGATCGGGGTTCACGCTGAATCCCCTCTCGACGAAGTCCGCCGCACCTGTCTCCCGGTCGCCCTCGGCGAACCGCACTCTCCATCCGCCGAGCCTGTCGCCCGTGAGGACCACCGCCCGCGTTCGCGGGTCGATCGTGATCGGTTCGTCCGCCTGCGACCCGCCTCTGCGAACGCTCGCGACGGGGCGCAGGATCGAAGGAGGGACCTCCAGCGTGATCGCCTCTCCCCAGTGATACGAGACTCGCTCGTCGAGCGGTGAGGTCAGCAGGCGGACGGTCCGCTGCGCGAGGATCGGGAATTGCGCGAGCGGTCCCAGGTTCGAGAACCCGCGCACGGGGGAAAAGTTCCAGAGAACCACCGTCCCGGAGGCGACGTTGCGGGTGACGATGGCGGGTACCCCGTCGCGGTATCGCACGACGACCTCCGCTGCGGGCGATTGGGTCGCTATCGCGTGACGCCGCGTGCAGCGGATATCCGACAGCGGGGGGTTGTCTCCGTGAGCGAAGGGGGCAAGCATGGGATGGGCGGCGTCGGGGACGTCCCATCCGACAGGTTCGCTCAACTGCTCGGGCGGACCAAAGGCGACCGGGAGCAGTCGCTGGGCGGACGGGGTGTTGTAGGATTCCGGTGACAGCAGCGACCCGCCCACAACCCACAGGCGCCCTCCCGAGCGCACGAAGCGCTCAAGGGCGCCCCACTGCATTCCGGAGATCGCTCCCACGTCGGTCAGCATGACGATTCGCACGCCCTTCAGCGCCTCCTCGTCGAGCCGATCCGCCGTAATCGTACGCCGCACCACCCACCGCCGGGCGCCGCCGGGCGGGGCGACGGCGTTGGCCATCAGAAAACTCACCGCCCCGCGCCGACCGACCGTCGATGGATCGCGGACGATGAGCATCCCCGCGGGCGGATCGACGTGCAACGTGAAATGCCGGACGTTGTCCATCTCCAGAGCGTCGTCACACTGCACCGTCACGCGCCCGTGCAGGACGCCGACCCGCTGCGGGCTAACCTCGAGCGTCACCGCCGCGTCCCCGCCGGGCCGAACCCCGACGGACTTCTCTGCCGCCGCCCGCCCGTCGAGCTCCGCCCGCACAGTCACCTCCCCTCCCAGCTCCGTGCTCCGGAGCACGATCTCGATGGGCACTGTCACACCGACGGGGAACCTCGTAGCGGGGAGGCGCAGCTCGTCGAGGCCGATGTTGCCCAGTTGATGGCCCGCACAGTCCAGGACCGTGACCTGCACCCCTTCGATGTCCTCGGCGCTCGTGTTCGCCCACCCGGGGTGAGTCATGTCGGTAAGGACGTAGAGTTCCTTGCGGGGCAGGTCCGCACCCGCCAGCAGCGCCCGCGCACGTCGGATCGCCGGGCCCACCGACTCACCCCCGTACCCCTCGGGGACATCCGCGACCTGCTGGGCGAGAAGCTTGCGGTCTCCCAGCAGCCCGGCGGTTCTGTGCGGATCGGCGGTCGGAACGACTGCGATGCGCGATCCGGGAGGCAGGGCGTCGATCGCCTGGAGGGCAAGTCTCCTGGCGCGGGTCAAGAGCGTCCTTCCACCACGTCGCCCCGTCATC
>SDBT01011040.1_pt1 | contig 14560 bp, 8 predicted proteins | sample 2277101 | NCBI WGS metagenome assembly SDBT01 (sample SAMN10404973, study PRJNA504765) | marine sediment metagenome | isolation source: marine sediment core GS10_PC15, 103 cmbsf | place: Arctic Ocean: Southern Knipovich Ridge | collected 2010
TGCCGGAGGAGAATATCAGGGCGGCCTCGGCACCTTCCAGCAGGGCCATCTTCCGGGCCGTGGCCGTCAAGGTGGGGTTGCCAAATCGGGTATAGAATGTATCGGCACCGGTACTATACAGCCTGCCCAACTGCTCCCCGGTCTCCACCTGGTGAGTGGTTGCCTGTACTATAGGGATACTCAAGGGGCGGTTCGCCCGCTGACCGTCATGAGAGGTCTGGGCGGCTTTAGTATGAAATCCTCGGGCGTTATCCTTCAGGGTCTGGCTGGCACTCATCGATTGATCCTCCAATATTGGTCAACGGATATTAACGCTGGCGGATAGCAGGAGGCAAACCGATCGATATCCCCCGAGTTGATGGCCGCCACGAAAGAGTCCGCTACTTCCAAAGGAGTCATACGGTCTCGTTTCCATCTTCGGCTATATTGTCATAGCTGTTCAGAATTTTTCCCGTCCATGTTATTGGTAATATTAGTAAACATGCACTATCGATCCAAGTGATTATATTTCAATGTTTATTATTGGATTAATCAGAAGAGGTAATTACATTCTGTCATGGTTACAGACACCATATCAGGTGTCAACGGCCTGAAATGTTTCTTCATAAATAGTAGTTGGGCGGCATTAAATTAAAGAGTAGAAAATGGACGAGAGAATAAGCCGAATAGCAGCTCTGGCAAATGTGTCGGCTTATGACTCAGAAGCGACTAGAAAATACATTGATGGTGCACCACATATTAAACACGCTGCATTAAGACAGCTTTACAGCAAGTTGGTCACGCAGATTTTCGACAGAGCAAAAAAGCATACGAAAACCCCCAAGGTCCTGGATTTGGGTGCTGGCGAAGGGTCAGTTACCATGCCATTTCTGGAACTTGGCGCAAAAGTGGTGGCTGTTGATATTTCCAATAGTCAGCTTGATACGTTAAAGAGCAAGTGTGAACATTTCGGCGACATGTTGGAAGTACGGTGCGAAAACATCAACGATACTCTAAGAAACAAAAGCGAGAAATACGACATTATTGTTGCGAATTCATTTTTGCATCATCTGCCAGACTACCTGTGGATGATTAGAGAAGCGGCAACAGTTCTCAACCCTCACGGTCAATTCTTCTCCTTCCAAGACCCTCTTCGATATGATTCCGTTGGAAAAGCCACCATGATGTTTTCCACATTGGCTTACTTTTGGTGGCGCGTTTTTAAGGGCGATGTAATAGGTGGGCTAAGACGACGAATACGACGCGCTCGTGGAATTTATCTTGAAGATTCGGTACACGATAGTACCGAATACCATGTAACAAGAAGTGGCGTTGACCAGGGCGCCATTCGCGGATTGTTTAACGAGCTGGGTTTTTACTGTAATATTGTGTCCTATTTCAGCACTCAGAGTCGTTTTTTTCAGCCGATAGGCACTGCATTAAGTATGAAAAATACTTTTGCCGTAGTTGCTCACCAACGGTGTGCGAATTGAAGGCTGCCCAACAGGTCGCTGACAGCCGCCCGTCCCGCACCGGCGGCCTGATCATGCCGGGCCTGGATTGATATTCAGAATTTTCCCCGTCCATGTTATTGGTAATATTAGTAAACATGCACTATCGATCCAAGTGATTATATTTCAATGTTTATTATTGGATTAATCAGAAGAGGTAATTACATTCGGTCATGGGTACAGACACCATATCAGGTGTCAACGGCCTGGAAGGTTTCTTCATAAATAGTAGTTATGCCTAAAGGGAAGAGTCAGCTTGTCGGAGAATAAACAGAAAATTGAGCCTGTGTTTTGTGCTGATGATGATTGGCATGCAAACGCGTGTCTAAACGGGTCTCATAATCCAATTGAGCTTTATGCAATAGGATACAAAGAGGCAGGTGATAGGCTTGTTGAATTTGTTCTTGCTAAAGCTCGTTATCTAGATGTTATGGTATTTCCAATATTATTCCTTTATCGGCAGTATATAGAGTTACGTTTGAAGGAAATAATTATGGAAGGCAAAATACTATTAGAAGAAGGCAGTTCTTATCCTAAGCATCACAAGATATCTGATCTATGGAATACAGCAAAATCTATAGCAATTAGAGTCTTTAAAAAAGATAATGAGCCACCAGATTTTGATTATGCAGAACACGTAATCACTGAATTTTCAAAAATTGATCCTGAATCCTTATCATTCCGCTATCCAGAGTCGAAGAGCGAAGAAAATCAATTTGCTGGGATAACTTGCATAAATATCAGAAGGGCTGCAGTTCATATTAATGAGTTAGCCAAAGGCCTTGAAAGTATAAGCTTACGTATATCAGTCCATAGAGATTTTCAACAGGAAATGCTGTAATCGGTATAAAAAGGCATAGCAATCGCTTTCCTGCCGAGGTTGATAGAAAAATGCAGAAACCTAATGCCGCTAACCAATATAATCTTAGGATCAAAAATCGTTAGCTACTATGGTTGCACTTCTCAACACTTATCTAACCAAAACTTGATTTGTGTATAGTTTCTATATAATGGATATAAAATCCATAATATAATCGCAACACTAACTGTTATAAATGTTACAGCTAAACTTTTTGCCAGAGCAAGACTGATCAAATATTCCTCCCAACCTTCCACTGGTACTGCTCTCCAAACCGCACCAGACCATAGTATAGACATGCTTATTGCAATAACTGTCCCAAATACAAGGATTACTTGAATAGCTCTTTCTGCAAGAAATTCTATTTCTTTTGATGCTTGTAAAATGAAATCTTTACTTCGATCTTCGTCTAATATTTGAGAATCAAAAACAGAAAATGACCTAGCTAGAACGATCAGACCAAAAACAATTCCCACTAACAAGGTAGTAACAAATTCCACAATTCCTATTTGGTAAGGATTGTTAATGTTTTCAATATACTTGCTTAGGAAAACAGGAAAAACATAAACTATAATTGCTAAAACTGCTTTTAACACCGCGATTCTAATATATCCAACTAGTATTGCGCAAATTATAAAAGTAATTATAGCCAGATAATCAAATAATACTATGCTTTCTGCTCTACTATGCATTAAGATAAATAAGAATCTCCCAATGGCGAAGAATATGGCAAGACTCATAGTAGTTGTAGGTTTTATAATTTTGTTGATATTTTGATATGTTTTCATGCCACTAAACCTTTCCTTCACATCCAATATGTTTTAAATATTCCTCTAGCTAGAATATTCCGGGTTCGCATAATCATGAGGATAGTTTACGAGATCAGTATTCTTGTATCGTATACTTAACCTCAAAAAATTATGAATAAAATACTTGCGGAATCACTAAAATGTGATTAACCATTAGGATTCATATGCAAGTTCTTTGTCCTATCTATAGTAGTTCTTGAAAGTCTCCTGGGGTAGGAGATTTTGTTCCTTGACAGTTCGTATGTTCGGGCATGAGCCGACCCAAAGAGTCGATTTGCGTCACCATGTGTGCATCCGAACTTACATCCATGACAACCCGCAATCACCTCTCTGAAAAGAGAATTTGTACCAGGGGATTACTTCGCTGCCAGGCTTCGCGAAAGCTTCGCCCTGGCAGTCGTTCGCAATGACGTGAGCCCAAACGGCGGGGAGCCTTTGGCCGTTGACCGGCCGATAAAACACAATAAGGCGGCAGGTAAATATCAGCGTATGGTCAAGCCGCTTTCCACGTCGAACAGGTGCGACTTGTCCGGGTTGAAATGCAGATGGGCGATCTCGCCGACGACGAATTTCTGATCCGACTCAAGCCGCGCGATGTACTTCGTGCCGCCATCCGCCAGGTGCACATAGGTTTCGCTTCCCAACGGTTCGATCAGTTCAACCTCGCCCTCCAGCGATCCCTCTCCGCTTTCACCCGTCCCTGCACGCAGGTCTTCCGGTCTCACCCCGATAACCACCGTCTCCCCGGTCACACCACGCAAGCGCTCGGGCGAGAACCGGCAGCTGAGCTTGCCGGAGGCAAATTCACCATTCGTCATCCCGCCCTCGGTGAAATTCATCGACGGAGCGCCGATGAAACCCGCGACGAAACGGTTGTTCGGGTTACGGTAAAGGTTGACCGGATCATCGATCTGGTGCACCACGCCGTCCTTCATGACCACGATCTTCGATCCCATGGTCATCGCTTCGACCTGGTCGTGGGTTACATACACGACGGTCGCGTCAAGGCGCTGGTGCAGCTTTGCGATCTCCGCGCGCATCTGTCCGCGCAGCTTGGCGTCCAGGTTTGAAAGCGGTTCATCGAAAAGGAACACCTTCGGCTTACGGACAATCGCCCTGCCGAGCGCCACACGCTGGCGTTGTCCGCCGCTGAGGGCTTTCGGCTTGCGGTCGAGCATATCCTGCAGTTCAAGTATCTCGGCCGCCTCCCCGACCCGCTGTGCGATCTCCCGCTTGTCGAACTTCCTCAACTTGAGCCCAAAGGCCATGTTTTCTCTTACGTCCATGTGAGGATAAAGCGCATAGTTCTGGAAGACCATGGCGATGTCACGGTCGCGGGGAGGTACGTTGTTGACCACCTTGCCGTCAATAAGGATTGTACCTTCGGTGATTTCCTCGAGTCCGGCTATCATCCGCAAGGTTGTTGATTTTCCGCAACCCGATGGGCCGACAAGGACCACGAACTCATGATCGGATATATCCAGCGTCACATCCGAAACCGCGACGATTTCTCCCGGAAAGACTTTGGAAACTCGCTCGAGTGTAACTCCCGCCATGAGACCATCTCCTTCCTGCTTCAGCTACCGGACAAATCGTTCGATTTCGCGCAGCAGGTCAATAAGTTACAGGTTACCCGCCTGCAGCGCAATTGATTCGCTCCATTCTGAAACCTCAATTGTGAAACAGCCGCTCCGCCTTGAATTCCTGATTCCATCGAATAACCTTCGGCCATCAGATTCAATTACTCCTTTACGCCGCCCAATGTCAGCCCGGAAACGAGGTAGCGGTTGAGGATCATGAAGAGAGCGACTACCGGAACCGCGACGATCAACGCCCCCGATCCATACAGCCCCCACTCGGTCGCCATGCTCTGCTCGAACTCCTTCAAGCCGAGGGGCAGGGTATACATCTTCGGATCCTGGAGCACCTGGGCCGCGACGAGATACTCCGACCACGCGGACATGAAGCTGAACAGGCCGGTTATCGCCAGCGCCGGAGTAGCCAGCGGCAGTACCACACGGTAGAAAGCCGCGAACCGGCTGCAGCCGTCGATCATCGCCGCCTCCTCGAGACTGAAGGGAATGGTGTCGTAATAACCCTTCATCGTCCAGACGCAGAAAGGCAGCGCCGTTGCGCTGTAGATGACTATCAGGCCGGCGTAGGTGTTCAGCAGGTTCAGCTTGGAGATGATGATATACATCGGCAACAAGAGCATCGTCGCCGGAAACATCTGCGTGGTAAGTATACCCATCATCGCGGCGGACCGTCCGACGAAACGGAACCGGCTGATCGTGTAGCCGGCGGTCGAGGCGAGCGCGACCCCAAGGATAGTGACGGCTATCGAGACCACGAAACTGTTCCACATCCAGCGGAGGAAAGGACGCTCCGTCAGCAGTTCACGGAAGTTGCCGAGTGTCGCATCTTCGGGTATGATCGCCAGCGAGGTACTCAGCAGACGGTCGCCCGGCCGCAGTGAGATACTGAACACGCGCAGCACGGGGTAGACCGAGATGATCAGAAACACCACCAGTATCGCGTAGATCAGTATTCTTGTCAGCAAACGATTCTTCGGCATCGGCAGCTCACCTCAATAGAGCTCTCGTCTGTTCAGTATACCTTCATTATGTGCTCGCCCTTATTCAATACACAGCCTCCGTCGCCCGCGTTTTTCGCATGAAAAAGAGAGCGCTGACCAGCAGGATGATGAAGATCACTATCGACAGCGCCGCCGCGTACCCGTAGCGGTAGAGGTTGAATGCGCTCTTGTAGACATAAGACACCAGGATATGCGTCTGGTCCGAGGGTTCGCCGGCGTTCGAGACCAGCCAGATCACGTTCAGATTGTTGAATGTCCAGACCATCCCGAGCACTATCGCCGGGGTCATCACCGGCCGCAATAACGGGAGCGTGATCCTCGTCAGTTTCGTCCATGCGCTCGCACCGTCGATGTCGGCGGCTTCGTAAAACGACCAGGGAATCGACTGCAAACCGCCGAGCGCCACGACCATCATGAACGGGAAACCGAGCCAGATATTTGTCAGTATGCACGCGGCGAACGCCTCGAACGGCGCGCCGAGCCAGTTGACCACCGGCAGATGGAGGTACTTCGCGATGGCGAGGTTGATCGCGCCGTACTCCTGGTTGAACATGCCGCGCCAGGTGAGCGCGGTGATGTACTGCGGCACCGCCCAGGGGAGGATCAGGATGGTTCGGATGACCCCCTTGCCCGGAAGAACACGGTGCAGCAGAATCGCGAGAAAAACACCGATGGTCACGTGGAAAACGATGTTGACCACGGTCCAGATGACCGTCTTGCCGAAAACGGAATAAAACCGCGCCTCGGAGAAAACCAGCAGATAGTTCTTGAAGCCGATCACATCCCAGTCGAAGAAGTTCCTCAGCCCCATGTTCGACAAGCTGAGAACGACGTTGTATAAAAACGGATAGACGACCGTCGCAAGGATGATCAGGAAAGCCGGGATGACCATCCAGTAGACAAACGGCCTTCGGCGGAGGTCGCGCGCGAATTCAACCCAGCTCCTGCGGCTGAGATAGATCAGCAGCAGGAACAGCGCCGCCCCGGCGGCCTGGAGCACCCCGGCATAGGACGCCGGTTCGAGCACCTCGTTCATCTCGCGTATCTTCTTCATCGACTCGCGCTGCATTCCCCGGGCCGCTTCCTCCGCTCCGATCGTCCCGCCGAGCACCGCCTGGTAATAGGGACGCATCGCGTCCCAGACCGCGCGCAGCTCCGGGACCACCGGCATCGGATGGCCGACCTCGATCTGTTTCAGGCTGTTGGCCATGATTTCGCTGCCGGTGACCACCGAATCCTCGAGTACCGCGAGACTCGTCGGCATCATTCTCGTCGCCGCCGCCAGTCTCTTCTGGGACTCGTCGGAAAGGAGAAAACGGAGGAAATCGATTGTCGGCCCAAGCTTCTCCCCGGCGATGTTGATATTCAGCGAGTAGCCCTTCGGGGAGACCATCGGCGACGGCCAGAGTCCGGTCTCGGAGATCATCGGAATCCGCGCCACCCCGATGTCAAGCCCGGCATCGAGATAGGTTCCCCATGACCAGTCGCCGTTGATGATCATCGCCGCCTTCTGCTCCTTGAACAGTGAATTGGCGGTCTCATAGTCGCACTGAAATGGGGTGATCCGGTACTTGTCGCGCAGGTCGATGACAAACTGCAGGGCACGGCGGTTGGCCTCGGTGTCGAGCGTCGGCGCGTTGTCCGCGTCCATCACCCCTCCGCCGAATCCGCCGAGAAAGGGAACGAAGAAATACGGCTCGGTGAAGTTCCAGACGAGGCCGAAACGGTCGATCTTGCCGTCTCCGTTGAGATCGCGTGTCAACTCTACGCCGATTCGGATCAGTTCGTCCGAATCGGTGGGAGGCTCCGGAACCATCTCCCTGTTGTAGACCAGGGTGAGGTGATTGCCGAGACGGTCGGCGACCTGGTAGAGATGGTGTGCGGTGTCGTCGCCAGCCCTGAACCAGGTCAATCCCTGCGGATTGAAACGCGCCAGCTCCTCCGCGCTGAACAGGTCCTCGAGCGGACGAATTATCCCCATCGTCGCGAAGGGGCCGATCTGGTCCGAGGGGCCGAAGACTATCTCCGGACCGGACCCCGCCAGCGCCGAATTCTGGAAACCGCTGCGCACCTGTTCGGTCTCGCGGTAGACGACGGTGATCTTCACCTCAGGATGCGCCGCCTCGTACGTTGCCACCCGCTCGGCCAGAACCACGCGCTCGGCGTAGAGCATCTGGTGCCAGAGGGAGATCTCAAGCCTTTTGTCAGCCTTCCCGCACCCGGCGAGCGCCAGGACAAGAAGGGCGATCAGACTCCAGAAAATCTTCTTCGCCACATGTTTCATTCAGCCGCTCGACATTCTTCAATCATCGCTTGAACAATTTCCGAAGTGATGATTCAATATGCAGGCCGGGACCACCGCGTCCCGGGATCAATCATTGCTGTTTTCCTTTATCCTGGAACACGCTGGTTCCAGGCTGATTTACTTCAACCACCGCTTGAACAATTTCCGAAGTGATGATTCAATTCAGCCTATTCTCCCCGCGCGGTCGCACCCTGCTGGTCACCGTCCTGCTCCGGGGCAACCAGCAGGATCGGTATCTCGGGCGCTCCCACATCATAGCCGGCCGCCCGCAGGTGAAGATAAACCTGCCGAAGATGCCCGCGGAAGAGCATGTCCCAACGAATATCACCTTCTCCCGCGTTCTGATCGGCTCCATACCACCAGAACCAGTCGGAACCCTCCGCCGCGAGCAACTCCGACCACGCCTTCTCTATTTCAAGATCACGCCGACTCGGGTTCTCGGGCAATTCACGGTAGGGACCGGCGACTTTCTCCATGTCATCGCGGACTTTCTTCAACCAATCCCACGCGCGATTCTCCTCCTCCTCGCCGATCCAGGTGCTGAAATCGGCGTTTATCCACGATCCCGGCCACAGCTCGTCGAGCTCCGGCAATTCTGCTACCGGATGCGGCGGAATCCCGCGCTCTTCGTTGCCCGTGATGTATTCAATCGGGGTCACCGTCACGATCCTCCCCGCCACCTGCTCCTCGGACAGTCTGCGATAGACCGCGTTCAGGAACCGCTTCGCATCGGCATCGAGGGTGTACCATTCCCAGGCGTTCTCTCCGTCAAGCAATACCGTGATCAACCGCGATGAGTCTTTCTCCGCGGATGCTTTCGCGAGAATCCGGTCGACAAGGTCATCCGCGGCCGCTTCCGGCTCGAAGTGCTGGTAACCGAAGCCAATCATGTCCGAGAGTTCCGTATCGCGGAAGAAAACCGCCAGCTCGCCGCCATCGAGCCCTGCGACACGGTATGGGCCGTATGGCTGCATTCCTGATGGAAGGCTGCGTGCGAGAACCCCGTCGCCCGTGGCGATCCAGCGGACGCCCTCCCGGGCGAAGAGGCTCACCACCTCGTGCGAGACCGACCCTTCGGCCGGCCACATCCCGGTCACCGGACGGCCGAACCACTTCTCGAAGGCCTCCGCGGCACGCCGGATTTGCAGCGCGGCGTCTTCCGGCCGGGCGAAGGAAAGGGTGTCCGGCGCACGATCCGTCCCACTTCTGCCAGCCCGGATATCATATAACAGCGGAAGAATCGGGTGATAGAACGGTGTGGTGATCACCTCGACCTGCCCTTTTCGTTTGATGGGATCGTAGAGCATTTCACGGTGCAGTGGCAGGATCGCCTCCATCACCTTGAAGGTCTCCGCGACCAGCCGGTTGGCATCATCCTCGCTGAATGGCCTGCCCCGGGTGAACTCGTCGCGGCTTGTTTCGGCGATCATATCGCTGAGGTCAACCGTCCTGCCGGTCACAAGTTCTACCGGACCCCGCAAAAAGTCCGGGTCGAACCAGGCGAGGAAGAACCAGCATTTCAGGTCCAGCTTGTCCTGCAGGGAGAATTTATTTCGGGATTTTTCGCCGAGCGCGGCATATTCGGGAAAACGCGCTATCTGTACACGCGAGATGCCGAATGCGTTCCAACCGTCGTGGAGCAGCAGGCTGTCCTCGGCATCCCCGAATCCTGCCGTCGGTCGCAGCATCAGGTCGACCCAGGGGTCGGTCCTGCCGCCCCAGCGCTTGAGAAATTTCTTCGCCCGTATCCGGTTCTTCTTCGAGTTATAGAACCGCCCGATCCGCTCGACGTAATAGGTCTCGATCTGCGTCAGCAGCACGGGTGTAAGGTTAACCGTAACATGGACTTCGGGATACTGCGCGACCATCGCGGTCATGTCATAGTAGTCCTTGGTCGCATGGGCGCGAACCCACGGGCCGACGAGGCAATCTCGCGCAGCGTCGAGGTAGAACGGCTGGTGCTGGTGCCAGATCAGCGTGAGATAAACCTTCCCCCCGCCGCGTTCGCCTCTCTCGCTCGCCGTTTCCGCAGACTTCTCCTCGAAGGAGACAAGCTCTATTTCGCCGTCCCTCCCGAGGTGAAAGATTGAATTGTCCTCGCCGTAGTTGTTCTTCACCGTCGCCGGGTTACCCGGATCGGCGATCCACCTCCCGTCGACGACAAAACGGTACTGGTGATAACCGGGCTCTATCTCGAGGATGGTATCCCATGCGCCCTGCTCCCCGCGATGCATGGGAAGCGACTGAGCGTCCCAGTTGTTGAAATCTCCAGCGATGCAGACCGACCGCGCATCGGGCCGGGAGAGGGTGAAACGCACGCTGTCCCCCTCCGCCACCGGCCCGGCGGATGACTGCTGCGCCACGAGTAGAACAAACAGCACGAGGGATGTCAGCCCGTGATACCGCCGAAACACCGTATCCATTTTCACTATTCCTCCACCTCAGGGTAAAGCGTTATCAGGATGTTGTCGATGTGGATGTAGCCCCTATGTTTAGATAAAGCAAGGTGCGTTCCTTTCGCCGACATATTTTCAATGGGCTGGAGAATTCGACCAGCCATAACATGGTCAAAAGGAGGCGCACCTCATGGAATAAGTTACAGTATCAGACCGGTCTTTGACAATGGGTTTGGATGTGGATGCCCGTTCTTCGTTTGGTGAGGTTCGTGATGACGAAACGGGTCGCATGGTCGATCACCGTCGTGTGGGATGAAACCCGATTTCTGGTGAAGTCGGGCCACCCGACGCGTGATTCAAATCCGGGCGGTAAACGGCCCGTCCACCGGATGATGAACGGGCCGCATGATTGGCAGTGCTTTGTCATCCTTCGATCCGCCGGCTGGCGGATTCAGGATGACACCGGTGATTATTTTTCCAGCGCCGCCAGGGCCTTGGTGCGGACGTAAGCGAAATTGTAGCTGTCCTCGTTCCAGTGCCCGGCTTTGGCAAGCAGCTCCTGAGCCCTCTCGTCGTTACCGGCCTTAGATTGCGCCACACCGTTGTAATAGAGCGTGTAGGCGTTCTCCTGGTTTGACTGCTTGAAGTGCTCGATCGCCTTTTCATGGTCACCCGTGTCAAGGTGGATCATGCCCACGAGGCCGTGGTAGTTCTCCATAGTATTGGGATCTTCTCGCGCCTCCAGCTTTGCCTTGTACTCCTCCGCCTTCGCTAGCGCTGTTTCTAAATCCTGGCGCTTGGCTGCGATACGGGCCTCAAAAGCAAGAGCAATCCGGGCGAACCAGTCCAGGGTGGCTGGAGTGAAGTCGGTTGCCTCCATCGACTGGCGGTATTCTGCCAGGCTCTGCTCGGCCGCGTCCAGGTTCCCCATTTCAAAGTGGATTCTACACCTCATGAGGTGGGAGTAGGGAATCCATGTAGGGAGACCAGCCTCGGCTCCGGCCTCGAGCAGTTTCTCCGTGGCCTCAAGGGCCTTCGGGTAGTCCCCCTCGTAGAGATATGACCGCACGATCATGTCCCGATCCTCGATCTGGCTCCAAGGGGTCAACTCCATTTCTATCGCTTTCTTGCAGGCCTCGCGACCCTCATCGTACTTGCCCAGGAAGACCAGGCTGGTGCCGATCTTTTGCTGCGATATTCCGAAGACAGGGTCCAGTTCCACGGCTTTTTGATAGTTCTTAACGGCTTCCTCGAAGCGCCCCATTTTCATATACAGATCGGCCATGGAATCGTAGGGATTGGGCTCGTCTGGGATCAGCCTGATATAGTCTTTGAAAGCCTGTTCGGCCTTTTCGTATTCGCCGATCTCCCGGTAGGCGTAGCCCAGCTGGTTGTATGGCGGCGGATAGTCCTTGTCCAGGGCTATGGCTGCCTCAAGTTCGGCAATCGCCTTGGCATCTTCGTCACGGCCGGAGTACACGCTACCCAAGAGACTACGTGCCCGCTTGTCTTTCGGATATTTCCGCGCCAGCTGCTTGCACAATTCCAACTGCTCGCCAAGATTGTTGTCCAGGTAGTAGGCCTTGCTCTGTTCAATAATCAGCCGCTCGCCCTCGGATACCTTGTCCGCCAGGGCCACGGCCTGCTTCAGGTGACTTTTCAGATCCTCGTTGGAGGTAAAGGCAAAGGATCGGTAAAGGTAGGCCTGGGCGAAGTCGGGGTCCAGCTCGATGGCCTTATCGAAGTGTTCCCGGGCTTCATCCGTGCGGGAATGCTCGAACATCTCGCGCGCTTCCAGGAAGACCGCCAGCGCCTCCTCTGAGCTGGTGGTGATGGGGATCTCCGCGGGCTCGGCTGCGGGCTTGGCTGCGGGCTTTTTCACGGCCATTCCGGTGCAGCCTGGCTGCAGGGCGATAAACAGCGCCGCGACCAGCGTTCCGGCTCTGGGGATAATAGAGTGCCAGTTCATGGTTATACCTCCGTTAGTTAAGTCTGACAAAGCTACAGGTCAGCGGGGAAAATGTCAACTCGTGGGAAAAGAAGTGCTACCGGCCTGTGTGGCGCGGCGATCCCGCATCTGGCGGGACGGGTTTATCATCTGTTCCGTCAGTCACGGAACCCGCAATGTGTCATAGACATTCGACTTGCCGGGCCCTCCTCCGCTTCCCTCCCAGCGCCCCCCTTGCCGGCTGACCGTACGGTATTCTCCGAGCCCCGCTCCGCCGTGATCGTCCTGCGCGCCGACGAGCACGGTCAGCTTCCAGTCTTCGGGCTCGCCGGGCAGCAGCTCCCTCGGCAGTGAGAAGGATATGGTAGCGGTGGTGATGTCACCGAGTGGATAGCCCGGCTCGGCGGGCACATGGGCGGCGAGCACCTCCCCTCCACCGTCGTCAACCCTCAACCCCCCGCCGACGCGGACAAAACGGTCGGCGGCCTGTTTCCCCGCCAACCGCCAATTCGAGTTGCAGCCGACTTCTCTTCGCCGCTTTTCCCCCTTCGTCCCGGTGCGGATGGCGATGGTGGTGAAGGTGAGCTGGTAGCCGTACTCGGGGCGCCAGCCCGGGTCGGCGAGCTCGCGGTAATGCAGTTTGAAATACACCCGCTCCTCGTCCGCCCGCATGATGAACCGCCGCAGGTCGAGGATGCCCTCGAGGAAAACCGGGTCGGCGGGGTAGCCGTAGCCGCCGTCGCCGAGCTCATCACCCTCGGGGTCCTCGAGGTCGAAGATCAGCTTCGCAAGGGGGTTTTCAGCCTTGACTTCCGGTCCGCTCAACAACCTGTATGGCGGCGGCGCGAGCGATTTCAACCCGGATACGATCTTCGGCTCGAGAAAGGGCGTATCCCCGTCACCGGAGATGAAGATATGCGAGCCGCCCGTCTCGACCTCTATCCCCGTCCACTCCCGCCAATCGGTGTCGTCGAGGGTCAGCACCATCTCCGCCTTCGGCAGCTCGATGGTCACCGGTTCCGTTGGCTCCTCCAGCGCACGGACACGGATCGCCGCCCGCCCCTCCCCGCGCTCCAGCCTGATTTCAACCGGTACATCGCGCAACCAGACGGTCACCGTGAAATCCCCCCACTCGAGGGGTATGGCAGGGTCCAGCACCCAGCGGTTGGCCCGGTCAGCAGCGTAAACCGGACGTAAACCTATGTAATCCTGATAGATAGTGCGGATAAACTCTGCCAGTGACCAGGTCTGTGAAATCGTGCCCGAGGTGTATGGGAACTCGTTTCCGTCACGCGGCACGGCATCGAGGTTCTCGGAGATGGTGCCCGCCGCGCCCCAGTCGAGTAACTGCTCGATCTCGTTGGCCGCGATCCCCCAACCCCTGCCCGATGCGCTCTTGTACGGGCCGGAAAGCCATGTCCAGACGATGCCGTTGTGGTAGGCGGCGTCCTTCGGGTAATGGTGCGTCTGGTGATAGGGATGAAAATCCGGGTCGTTCTGCGCGAGGCTCGCCACCCCCCAGCGGTAAACCATGTTTTTCCGTACCGTGGACACAACCGTAGCGGCGACATCATCAGATAGCAGCGGTTCGAACGGCACTGTCAGCGCAAAAAGCTGGTTTGGCCGAAGTTTGGCGTCCGGGGTGTTGTCGGCGGCGAGGTTGTCGTAGAGGCCAAGGCCGTCGCCGCGGACATAGAACCTGCGGAAACTCGTCCGCGCCTTTTCCAGCGCCTTGTTCCAGCCTTTTGACCGCCCCTTTCCGCCGGTCGCCGAGAGCATTCTCAGCGACGCCTCGAGTTGCGCGACCCACAGCGCCTGGACATCGACCGCCCGGTTGCCCCTCGGCGACCATGGGCCTTCGGGGCCGACCGCGTCCATCCACGTATCCGATGATTCATGCACAAGCAGGCCTTTGGCATCCGTTCGCTTTTCAATTGTCCCTTCGTTCGCCCTCTCGACCACGCCGCCGGGCGTAAGGAATTCACGCCAGAGTTCGAAATCGCCGCTGTAGAGGCCGTACTCGTAGAGTTCGCGGACGAACCACGGAGTGCCGTCGGCGGTGTTGTAGCTGATCTCGCCGAACCGGGCGCGGTTCGGTATCTTGCCGTAGTCGGGGGATGCCGGATTGACGTTCTGCCAGCGTGCGAAGCTCCTCAA
>SDBT01011042.1_pt1 | contig 14559 bp, 14 predicted proteins | sample 2277101 | NCBI WGS metagenome assembly SDBT01 (sample SAMN10404973, study PRJNA504765) | marine sediment metagenome | isolation source: marine sediment core GS10_PC15, 103 cmbsf | place: Arctic Ocean: Southern Knipovich Ridge | collected 2010
AGGAGGAGATCGAAGAGGTAAAGCCTAAGGAGGAGATCGAAGAGGTAAAGCCTAAGGAGGAGATCGAAGAGGTAAAGCCTAAGGAGGAGATCGAAGAGGTAAAGCCTAAGGAGGAGATCGAAGTAATTGAAAATATCCAATATATGCTTGAAAACCAATACGCAGATTAATTTGCATAGCATGCAAATTAATCTTACTTATAACCACGTAAACTGTTCTATATACTTTAAATATCTCTTTAATAATACATCTGCTTTATCACGCTTTTCATATAGGTTACTATTCAAAGTGTCAAGTTGTGCTTCTGCTTCTATGGATAGACGATCAAGTCTGAATCTAATCCGGTCTTTTTCGATCTCGGAATTCTTTTTAAGCTCATATATTCGTTGTAGCTTTGCTCCTACATTCGAAATGTCGCGACGGATGTTATAGGCCTCTTTATGTATTACAAATATACGTTCTTTCACTTGTTCTTTTTGTTTATCAAATAATTGTAATAATTGTTCCACCTCTGTTTCGTTCATTTTCTCTTCTGCCTCGTGAATAATATAATAACTTTTAGTGACTTGATCTTCGAAATCTGTTATATTTTTCATAAAGCTCATTATATTAAACACTGGATAAATGTCTTTTACTGGATAATCATCAATCTCAATATCTTGATTAGAATCGTCGCCGTCTGAATCAATGTTATTCAACTCTGAATAAGAATCTGAGTCAAGAATAGAGTCTAAAAGGTAGCAAGTTATAATATTGTCATTTTTTATACACAAATTACGTTCAGATAAACATGCTACATGCTGTAATAGAATTTTTTTCAAATATTCTTCTTGGCGGTAACTACGATAATTGCCTTGAATCTCATTTAAAATATGATCTGTTTTCGTACTATTGATGGAATAACGGCACGGAAATTGTAACAAGAATGGTTTTCGTTGTAAATTAGATTGCAACTGAACAAATTTCACTTCTGTTCCTTGTGTATATATTTTAATAGAAGCATAGCCTTGTTGTTTAATAGTTCCTAACATTTCTTGCAAGGACATTTTTTCTCCAGACATTATTTTACTCTACCATATTTTAAAGCAGCTTAACCAAAAAGTATTGGTTAACTATAATATGGGCAAGAAAAGTCGTGATAGTACAAAACTTGCAGACATGTCTGATGATTCAGATGAAGAGATTGATTCCAAAGAACTTGCAACATTGAACACAATTTTGAACGTTAAAAAGAAATCTCCTGAAGAATACGACACCCTGAGGTACGTAATGTATGCGAGTGGTATATTTGTGTTATTAAGTTTGCCATTTACAGATCGTATTTTTGAGTTGTCATTACCGATGGCCAATAGTTGGTTAATCCTTGTTGGACTCAAAACCATCATTTTCTTTATTGTGTTTTATATCATTTCCTATATGAACAAGCAGAAATAAATTTTACATGATTAGTAAAATTTATGTTACCCAGTCTACTCTTCTTCCTCCTCCTCCTCCTCTTCGTCTTCGTCTTTTTCTTCTTCAGACTCCATCATATCATTGACGTCGCCTTCCTCACCTTCTTCACCTTCTTCACCTTCTTCACCTTCTTCACCTTCTTCACCTTCAGTGGCAGGGAGATCACTGTGGCGAGCGAGACGTTTTTGTGGTGTGCGAGACACTGGTTCAACCGTCGCATCATAAACTTTGTGTTGAAGTGAAATCTTTGCACTAATGTAAAGACTCTCAAAATGAATCGTGGGATAAATATAGATATGTCCAGTTTGTTTTAGTGGATCCATCTCCTTATCCCCGGGTCCATAGAAATTCGTATTCACTTGCTTGGACTTTGCATAATACTTAATTTTTGAATATAGCTTTGGGGACACATCTGTAAGCAGATCCCCAGTCTTATCATCATATTTTCTATAAAGGATATCACTCACAAGTTCCTCAAAAGCGGTATCCTTCTTTTTCATCATACCGAGTGCCTTTTTGTTCTCAGTTGCATAACGTACAACCTCTGCATGCCAATCATCAAAAAATTCCACCTCACGCTGTTCGTCTTCTGTTGGGTCGGGGGTGGTCTTATTTTGACTAGTCATCACAATTGGCACTTGATAACCTCGGAGAGGTCTACGTCGTCCGGTAGTCTTATCTTTCATAACTTTACCGTCCTTATCAACATTGTCGGGTTGTACACCAAAACAATATTTCTTGCTCAATTCAACAATAGCTGGGCCAATGGTTTCGTCATCATACATATATTGTATTCTTACACGGCGATATTGACCGCTACCATCAGGTGTGTCACTTTTTTGTGGTTCAGAATAGACAAGACGATCCCAATCCCAATCATCAATGGGAATTATACGGGTATCCTTTTTCAACTTTGAAAGATCAGTAGCTGGGGTTTTAACGGTAGTAGTGGTGGTGGCAACTTTCTTGCCCTTTGCAGTTGTTTTGGTTTTGGTTTTGCTTGACATGACTATGAGAAATGTATTTAGATTGTTATTTTTGTTAACGATTGAATTTAGAAATCATTTTTTTTCGGCTGTGACCTCAAAATTATTGTCTAACTATAAATGACTTGTATACCACTACTTCTTAGAAAGAAGTAGATCAAGAAGAGTACCCAACCGAAGGTTGGGTACTCCTTTTCGTTTTATTTAAAGATAGGCACGCCGCGGCCTACCGTGGTCCAAAATTCAAATCAATTTCCTACTTTGTAGGAAAAGTAGATCAAAATGGCAGGTAGCTATACAGCCACCTGCCAGCGTGGTTCGCTTCACCAAGCGGGAATCAATTTGTGTTAGGATAATTCTAATACAAATAAAAATGGGTTATATTTAAGCTATATCTCCATGTGAATCAGGAATAATTCTATTAATTTATTGACATTGTATATACTACTGAAGACTATCGTATTTTGATGTACGTTATAATCTGTACATTTCAATTCATAAAGTCTATACTTTTTTCAAAAAGATCAATATATAATTTCCCTTCAATTCATCAATCCTACATACAGTTGCAACATCCATTTAATCAATTTTTACTTTATCAAAATGGCACCCGCATGCGGGTGCCAGCGTGGTCTGCTATACCTTTTAGGAAAAGGTATGTCTAAAATAGGAGGGTGGCAAAGCCACCCTCCTTTCTTGATCTACTCAACTTTTTAGAAAAGTTGGTCAAAATAGGAGGGTTCCCTTCGGGAACCCTCCTAGCGTGCTCTGCTTCGCTAAGCAGTTCTTCTTAAGAAGTAGTCCGCTGAGCAGAAATCATTTTTTTTCGGCTGTGACCTCAAAATTATTGTCTAACTATAAATGACTTGTATACCACAAATTTATTGTATAGCAACTGAAAAAAATCAACGCGATGATATGGAAGATCGCCACATTGTGGCCCAAATTGTGTTACCAAGAAAAGACACCATTGATTTTTTTGCTGTATTTGATGGACACCACGGGCCAGAGGTTGCAATCGAACTATTAACTTTATTTCCTGATACCTTGGCTGAAAAACTTGATGCACTCAAGAATATACATAATCCAAATGCAATATGTAGAGCTTTATATGATACGTTTTTAGATGTTGATCTAAAATTATACCGTGCAGGAACTTTCTTTAATGGTAGCACTGCTACAGTAGTATTACGAACACATGGTGATAGTTATTTATATATAGGAAATCTTGGTGACTCCCGTACAATTGTTTGTACTGGTGATACCCTTATTCTCGAAACTGTAGATCACAAGACTATATTAGAAAAAGAGCGAATAATAACAAGTGGTGGTATTATCAAAAATAACCGTCTTGATGGTATCATGGATATTTCGCGAGGTTTTGGGGATTATACTGAAAATTTGAAATTGCTACATAATCAATACTTGGGGATAGACGCACCTTTATCGTCGAAACCGGATATTTATATGCTCAATTTGAGCAAGTGGCCCGGACCAATAAAATTGGTAATGGCTTCTTATGGTCTATGGGATGTTTTTTCCAATACACAAGTAGTGAAACATTTTGAAACGGAAAACTGTAAACAGATAATTTCACAGGCTAAAAGCAATGGTTCCACAGATAATATCACTGTGATGGTGATTAATATACTTCGTTGCTAGCCGCTTTTGCGAAGCGGACCACGCTGACAGGTGGCTGTATAGCCACCTGCCATTTTGATTTACTTTAAAAAGGATAAACTAGGTAATCTAATTTATTTAACCCTTCCCCAGAAGATGATGAGGGATGTATAGAGTACAAATGGAACTTGTCGACAATTGATCGATACAAGCGTAACAAATTAACAAGTCAAATGAGATGGTGAGTATGTCAATCTGAAAATTATTCTGCGCTATATATCATTGGTGTTCATGATAATTGGGCAAGTCACTGGTCTCACATTCGATGATTTTATCACCATATATATAAATTTGTTGGATTGTGCGAATGCATCAAGATTGTACGCCTGTTTACTTTTTCTGCGTCGGTTTGAGGGTAGCAAATCATACTAGGCTGTATTACAAGTATTTAGTTGCATCGCAACCCAAAAAGAAAATATCTCTAGATTCGGATTTACCACTATTCCAACTTATGAAATACCTAAGTTGAATCTCATTAGCCAGGCGAAGATGGGATGATCTAATAATTGTACTGTATCTCCATCGGTAATCTTCACCGCAAAATTTTTAACAGAGTTCAACCATCCCAAAATCGCGAATTTTTCTTGACTTATTCTTATTGGGCCAGTAAAATCAGCGTAATTTAATTTCAATGGTGTCAGGTTCTATATACAGTACCTTTTCTAATTCAGGAAAATTTGCGACACAACACATCTAAGCAGAACATTCTTGAACATGTTCATCGTTCCTGATTGGAACAATTATATTTTTATATATAACTTTGACATATTCGCTTTTATCCAACATATTATTTTCTTCAAGTCTGACATATTGATCATAAATCTGAATAGAATCAGATTCTTTCAAGTATGTGGATGCAGAATAAAAATCTAATATTGTTAATTTATTAATAACATTTTCTAGCTGAGTGAGACTTTCAAGTTCAATCAATGATCTACATAAAATGGTGTACCTGGTAATGGATATCTCAATTTGAACTTCATATATTATATGTATATATTTTCTTTAAATTAAAATATTGGTATGCAATAATGGGTAATCTTGTTTCTAGAATGGGAATAGTTTTCGCAAATATGGTTATACTGATACCAGTATTTGCAGTATTATTAGCGTCTGCAATAATGTCTTCAATAGCGGCGGTAAAAATAAACAAATTACAAGATCAAAGCGACTCTGTTAAGAAGGCATATAAATTTACAACCGGTTCAACAATTACCCTGTGGATTTTATCTGTGGGTAGTTTAGTATTTTCTTTTACAATTGGTCTCTTTATAATCCCGTGGTTAGTAGGAATTCCCTACTTGTATGGTGCAGTAATGTTCATATTTGCTATCATAAATCTAGTTATGGCGGGTATCTTCTTTTACAATACAAATGCGATCCGTAAAAGCATAGATTACAAAAATGCCGAAGAAAACGCAAAGAGCGCCTTTAAATATTGCCTAAGTATTGGACTAATGATGCTGTTCGCTGCATTATTTATGATCGGGTATGCAATTTGGAGCGTTTATAAATATCACAAGGGTGGAGGACTCGCAGGAGATATCAACATAGCCCTAGAAGTGGCGCCTTTATTGATACCAGGTGTTGGTGAGGTCGCAGTAGGTTCCGAAGTGTTGGGCGGTATAGCCAAAGGCACATCAGTTTTATCCAAAGTCCCACAATTGGCCAAAGCATTTGGCGCACAAGCCGAAGATATTGGGAGAATCTTTCAAGTAGGGCAACAATTAGGTTTGGGTGGTAAAAAACCTACACAACCTACACAATAGATCCAAACCATATTTGTTTTATTCAAGTGTCACCTTTGAATAAAACTTAAAAGTTCTCTACACATCTATATTATACAATATGCTTTTTAAAGTCTTCAGTGTATTGTCAAATGGAGCATTGAGCAATTTTATCACATAAAATTTTTTGAATGGCTATTTTAGAGTACTTACTGGAACTTAATTTTCAATGTGTAACCGTGCATTGTTAAAATATATCTCGCGTATATTACTGGTTCAGATAATATTTGTTCATTGGGCAATCTTGGCAAGACTCTTATCATCCCAAAAGATTATGTGATATGGACTTTCTCATATGAAATGTAAATGTCTTGAATTAACATACGGGTGGTCCTGGGCACCATTTATTCGGTGAATAAGCACCACTGTTGGGACCAAAAACTGGTACTGGATAATCATATTTACAACTCGTGCGAGAATATTGACAAGGAATCGGACAGGGTACCGGTTGTCCTGATTTATCAATACAGTACGGCTGGGTATATTTTGGTACCATTCTTGGTTTCCCCGGTGTTCTCCTCAAAGATTTAAATGGGAAGCCAAACTTTTCAGTCTTGGTCGTAAAAAATATTATCAATAAAACGATAACAATTCATAATACTATACCACTACTATTACTCATCATATTACTTTATTACAAGATTTATCTACTTTTCTTATAGTAAAATTGATAATAAGAAACTTTCAATGAAACGACATCGCGATGAAATCACTTGCAAATATGTATAAACTCTTAGTTAATGAAATGTGGAATTTCGAAATATTAGAGATATCTCTACCTCACAACTCTGCCAGGACTTAATTTATGGTTGGAGTTGGCGATGGATGATTAATCATCATTATCTCGGAAAATTCCTCCGTCTTTCTGCACGAAAGATTGGTTTTAAATTTAAGCAAGAGTTGCTCATACCCTTGTTCTCGCTAGTTAAGTGGGGTACATTGTGGAGGTAAAGGTTTTTCAGTGTATACTGGCAATCTTTGAAAGATGGGCGTCAAGGTTTGTCGGTCAAAATTTTGTGTCTCGTCAAGGGGTACTAATTCTGGTTGATATAAACCCCATTGTCCTTGAGTTATAGGGCTACGATTGGGAAGCCAAAATCTGGGATCTCCCAATGGCCGTTGTCCTAAACTTGTAGAATGTGCTAGAGCCATATTTGCATCAACATACCTCGAGGCGGGTACATCAGTAATTGACCCAAAAGGTCTGTTTACACATAATTGCTCTGTACTGAATTGGTATAAAAGTAACAAGATAAGAATGACAATTATAAAAATAATGATTGTGTTATCCATTAAGGTATCTCAAGAAATAGTTTTAAAAAATTGATAATTTATTGTAATTACAATAAATTATATAAAAATGCCAGTAACATTTGAAGCCTCAAGTAAGCAAAAGACCATTGAATCGGTAAAGGGAGAGTTTAATTCTTCCCTTAATAACACCTTGCAACAAACTAGTCAATATCGTAAGAATGCGGGGGTGAGATTCTTCAATCATCATCCACGCAACATGATAATCTTCCAGAACGTACAAGTTTTAATAATGGGTTAGTGGCTGGAATTCTAAAAGCGTATAATACCCACCATCACCTGATCTTACGCCCTGACGATATTTGGATCGCAGTACTAACACAATTCTCCTTGTACATGAATGCAAACGCCGAAAAGCTACGCAGTCATTTTGTTAAACACGAGGGTAAGAAAGAATTGGTTGTACATGAGCTTGCGGTATTAAGAACCGCACATTATGATTACCTATCACAACAATTAACGGAAGAGATTGCCAAACATCTTATTGACAAAACTGTAAAAGAGTGGATCATTCCCGACTTTACCACCAGTACTAAAAATGACAAAGTTGTGGCCTCGGTGGTTATGATGTCCGCAATGCAAAAATATTTTAGTTACACAATGTGTTTGTCTTGCGGAATTCCACGGGTTACCCTTGAAGGAGAATTGTCAGATTGGGTAAACCTCCGGGAGAGAATACAACGTTTAGATAATTACGATATTGGGGATGGTACGATTAATAAGTGGTCAAAGATGCTTGAAGCAATTTCCACAGAGTTTATCAATTCTTTTCTGGGACCAGCGAACCTGGAGTTTTGGGATCGGGTTTGCAGTCATAGATCAACAGGGTCTGGTCCGTCTTACCTAAGTGGGTGGATCACAGCATTCTGTGCGTTTAATGAACATGGTAAATGGCAAGCAACAAAGTCAGTAGTTAAGACTTGGAATGGACACACAATTGAAAATGGTGGTTGGCCAGTTATTGATACCAAGAACGTCCCACCAGGCGTGGTATCCGTACCAGTCACTATTGATGATAATGGAGTGGAATACAAGTGCTGCATGTTTGCGGGACACATGAGCTACACTGTGGACGGTGGCGTCGTTCGTCCGCGCGTTGATTGGGCAATGGCGTTGGTTGATGCGAATGCTGTGCAAAAAGCTCGCAAACAAATGTGGTAAATGCTTTTTGCGCACTTTAGGAAAAGCGCAAGTTTCTTAAATTGTAAATCTAAGAAACTTAAAGTGTGGTACCTGCCATGGTTAACAGTGGTACTAATCTAATTAAAAGATCTTGTATCAGTTTTTGCAAGTTCTTGCCAAGGAGCATTTTTATTAGTTCCGTTATAAACGGGGCTTTTACAAGTATCTCAGTGGCGACCGTTTTCAAAATTGGTAAGATATTATTTTTGAGGAATTTTACAAACTTGCTATTTTTCAAGTCTTTTTTCCATATCCTTCGTCTCTTGCTGAAATATTCCCAATGTTGTTTTACTTCATTAAATATATAAGAACTAATCTCAGTTCTATTATTTGTCAAAATCTTGAAAACTCGCATTGCGAATTTATCAAAGTTGACTAATTTTTCAGGTTTCAGGTGAATTAAGTTTTTTTTTTATCGAGGGGTTGAACTTTAAGTGCAAATGATTTGCGCATATCTTCATATTGTTGGCTAAACCCGTCGCGCATTTTTTCTAACTGAGTCTTTAGTTCTCGCTCCATTTCAGCTCTCATTTTTGCAAGTACAGCTTCATTATCAACGGTTATTTCTGGAATTAATGCCGGTTTATCCACAGGTTGAGCCGTCTTCTCCAATTCTTCTACTTTATCTATCAAATCACGCTTTTGTCTTGTGAGTTCGGTGTTTTGTTTTATAATGGTTTCCATCTTGTCTGATACTATATTAAATCGTCGCGTTTGTTGATTATAATTATCAGTCAACTTGTCATAATCTGCACACGCGGTCAAATTTTCCTCAAGCCCTTGAATGCGCTCTTTTTCGACACATAATTTTTCTTCATATTCAACAACCAATTTTGTATTAGCCTGTTTGTGGGTTTCAATAGTTGCTTCTAATTTTGCGGCGGTTACTTTTAGACTATCTTGATCACTTTTGAGACTACGCACATCTTTTAGGGTTGCATTAACACAACCCTTTATCCCGAAAAACGCTTCTCTGTGTTTTTCCAAAAGATTTAGCTTCCCGCAGTATAAGCACACATGCTGGAAGTCCGTTTCTTCGATTTTTGGTTCCACAGACATCTTATAATATGATAATATAAAAATAACAAAAACGATAAATTATTCTAAATTACATACCTTGTGGGATCGCTTTACATTTTGTATTACTTTTATTTTGTTGAGGATGTTTAATGGATACCGTAATAGTAAATTCGTTAGTTGATGGAAAAAAGAAGCGAAATGTATGTTCAGTTCATAGGAGATTTCACTATATATGCAATCCCTGGCTGAGTAGACGTCAAAAGCCACGAGCAACGCCACAAGCAAAGCTAAGAGTAAAACCACCGGCAATGCCAAAACCAGTACCGAGAACGCCGAGAGTAAAACCACAGACAACGCAAAAACCAGCGCCAAAAGCAGCGCCAAAACCCAAATCAAGAGCAACACCAAGAGTAAAACCACGGACAACGCAAAAACCAGCACCAAAAGCAGCGCCAAAACCCGAATCAAGAGCAACACCAAGAGCAACGTCAACACTAAAACCAAAAATAGACGAAAAATATTGCACTTTGCCTACTCCATCCAAACAATTAAAAAGACCACACAAAAATTACACTTGTTATTCAACTGATAAATGTGATTACATTATTTATACTGATAAATTCGGTAATGAAGTTTTTTATATTACTAATGACAAGAATGATATCTTTTCCACTGAAAGCGTGTTATATCAGCAACTTAAAAAGAAATGAAATAGTTATTAATGGGTAAAAAACATTATTCTAAAACAGATAATAAATTTCGTGTCCGAACCGGCTTTTTTCAGGAAGCTAGAGTTAAAAATCACGAAAATGGTAATATGGATCTTCTTCTTCCGGAGATCGAAGAAGAAGAATTGCGAAACCAATTACCAAACGTTTCTGTTATCACGATTACGAACAATCGGGGGAGCTTTGCCGGATTAATGATTTATAACTGGATCAATATAAAGTATCCTCGTGATAAATTAGAGTGGGTTATTCTTGATGACTCAATTGAAGACCCTCTTCAAGATTATATCCCCATGGATGACCCAAATATCCATTATGTTAAACTTGATCATTGGATGCAAGTAGCTGAGAAACGAAATAAAGCTGTATCTCTCGCTAAATATGACTATATAGTTCATATGGATGATGACGACTATTACTTTCCTGATAGTGTCTTGGCGAAAATAAGATTAATGCTTCATTACAAGGTCCAAGGTGTCCATTCAATGCCCATCGGGGTATATGATATGATGGAAAAAACTAGTTACATTTTTAATCCAAAAGGGATGGATACTAATAATGTCGCGGAGGCTACCCTCGCTTATCATAAGGATTATTGGCGAAAACATCCGTTTGCCTCGCAAGATCCAAAAGGGATGACAGAAGGTCGGGCTTTTATTGGTAAACGCTTTAATCAATGGCTAAAGGTGCACTTTTTATTTAACATGATTAGTATAACCCATGCAAAAAATATCACTGGACATAATCGTCGCTTTATAAATGAAAATCAGAAAAATGCCAAGACTGGAAAATTTGAAGACGTATTTCCGAGTGATTTTAAATATATTCTTGAGAATATTCGCAAAATCCTTGCTGTAGAATATGTTCAACCAGAAATTTAAATACAGGTCCAGAAGAGTAAGCGGTATACGCCATACCTTATCGATCTACTTCTTTAGACCTACCTTTCAACTTTTTAGAACAGTTGGTAAAAGATAGTGTATGCGGGTGCCATTTTTTGCTCTACTTTAAGAAATTCATTTAAAGCTGACCCATAAAAAGTAATGGGGATCTCCGAACTGGAAGATAAGTCAGACTTTAATGAGGCACTACGATCAGCAGGCGATTCATTAATAGTGATCGATTTTTTCGCTACATGGTGTGGGCCGTGTAAAAATCTGACACCACAATTAATAGAGTTATCAGAAAAAAGTCCCCTAGTAAAATTTTACAAGGTGAATGTAGACAAGAATGAAGAAATCTCTAAAAAATATAAAATAACTGCAATGCCTACAGTCTTGTTCATTAAAAGTAGTAAGATTGTAAAAAAAGTTATTGGTGCAAATATGACCGAAATAAAGGCTACACTGAAGAAGCATGCCTAATTTATCAGTACACTGTACTATTAAATTTTGACGTCAAAATTTAAATATTCACCTCTAATAATGATTGACTGTAATCGTTTTTGGATCAATCACGATTTATATTATCGACTGGATGATTTAGCTAATCCCTGTGGCGGCAAATGGCACGGAAAAGTAGAACCTATAGGTAAGGGAACCGTTGGGAATACATACAAAGCACCGATTACTTTAAAGGGGATTCCAAAATTGCGTGAATATTACATTATCAAGGTTCAACCGGTTAATGAACGGTCAACTAGAGAAAAGCATATTATGCAAATGATTTCTACTGATTTACTTACTGGAAGTGCACCATTATTATTCCCATTCTTGTACTTGAACTATGTCTGTGAAAATGATTTATTTTTAGTTATGCAACCAGCGGAAACATCACTCTTAACAGCGATTTCACAACAGAAACACTCCGTAGAATGGTGGGCTGAGGTTCTATATCAATTAGCAAAGGCAGTGTATTATCTCGAAGAAAAAATGATCAACCACGACGACCTTACCTTTGAAAATATAATGTTCCAGTACCAAAGCAAGGATTATAAAGAACTAGCACTGATGCTCATAGATTTTGGTTCTGCGGTGCAGGGAAAAAAGGGTCATTCAGGATTACCACCTTTTACCCGTGGTAGGGATCTAAACTATTTCTTATACATATTGATATATGATGGTGTCCCCAAAGAATATTTCCCTAAAAAACTTGCTGTTCAAATACACCCTTTCTTGGTGTGGGAAAGCATCCCGCCGCTCCACAATGAACCGCCATATCTTTATGGACTACGTCAAGCTAATATTAATCATCACAATTGGAAAACATCCGGAAAATATTTCTCACGTTGGTTGGCAAAGGAGTATCCATTTGTAACTGATCGCTGCAGTTCAGAAAGACTTGACAAACTCTTCGGATCAGGGTTTGGAGCAGTAATTGGCGACGCTTTAGGAATGCCAATCGAGTTTGACTATAAACATAAAATCATCGTCAAGAAAATGTATCCCTCGGCAAGCTTTGAGGGATTATCAGCAGCGTGGGAATTACCCCCAGGAACCTTTACAGATGATACACAAATGGCTCTAGCATTAATTGATGCAATCTTTAGTAAAGGAAGGGCAATAGTTCCAAGCGCAGTGGCTCGTGAATTTAAAAAGTGGGGTGATAGTAATCCTATAGATGTTGGTACCCATACCTCTGCAGTGTTCAACTTGATGGAAACCGATGGTAGTAACTGGCAAGAAGCATCGTATACTGTTTACTCTAAAAAACCAGACTCAGCCGCAAATGGTGCTACAATGCGCACTTGGCCAATACCAATTCTACATCACACTGATAGCCATACAACAGTTATAGAAAGTACAATTAAACAGGCTCAAACAACACATACGAATACTGACGCTACCTATGCAGCGGTTTTTGTTAGTTGTCTGATACACAAGCTAATAAATGGTGGTACCATTGATAAATCTATTAAAGAATGTTTAATGTTAGTAAAAGAGTATGTCACTCCAAAGTTGTATGATGCTCTTAAGAATGGACATTTACAACCCTATAAAGAACTAAACGGTGGCCATGGTTGGATTGTACATACAATGTCTGTAGTAATGTGGGCAATAAGAAATACGGGCAATTTTAGAGATGCATTGATACGTGCCGCAAATGTTCCCGGCGATACAGACACTAATGCCTCTATAGCTGGAGCAATTGCGGGGGCGCTGTACGGATTCAAGGCCATTCCTCCGGAATGGATAAAGGTTTTAGACCAGAAAAATGGTTGGAACGTTTGGAACGGTGTACAGGTTACCGTTCCAAAGTTAAAAGATATAATCGCTACTCTTGCGGGATGTTAGTTATTTCTATACATCTTTAAAGATAGAAATAACTTAAAACAATAATTATAGTTCATTAATGAACAAAGTAATAGAAGAATATAATGAAGAAACAGACCCCGTGACTTGCTGTAAGATTCATTTAGCAACAATCAAACAGCTCAGGTTTGCGTTACAATCTGTAGCTGATCAGACCCCTGAGAGTTGTTTAACAGCAGTCAAACAGCACGGGTTTGCGTTACAATTTGTAGCTGAGCAGACCCCTGAGATTTGTTTAGCAGCAGTCAAACAGCACGGGTTTGCATTGCAGTATGTAAATGAGCAGACCCCTGAGATTTGTTGGGCAGCGGTCACAAAGTACGGGGATTCGTTGCAATATGTAAAGGATAAAACCTATTATATCTGTATGGCGGCGGTTACAAAGTGCGGGGTCGCATTGAGGCATATAAAGGAACAAACTCCAGAGCTTTGTTTGGCAGCGGTCCAGCATCAATGGAATGCGTTGTATTCTGTAAAGGAGCAGACCCCAGAGGTTTGTATAGCCGCGATTCAGGAAGGGCGGGGGGCATTGGAATGTGTGAAGGAGCTGACTCCAATGCTTATTTGTTTGGCAGAGGTCTGTGCGGATGGAACTACGTTACAATATGTGTGTGAACAGACCCCTGAGATTTGTATGTCGGCGGTCCGACAGAATGGGAATGCATTAAAATATGTACATGAGCAGACACCAGCGATCTGTTTAGCAGCAGTCAAACGAGCTGGAAAGGCATTGAAATATGTACATGAGCAGACACCAGAGATTTGTATGACCGCAGTCATAAAGAGGGTCTGGGCCATGCAGTATGTAAAAAAGCAGACCCGACGGATCTGTTTAGCATTGTTTACCTGCGGACACGATTACTCGGGGGTGGGGTTATATTATGTAAAGAAGCAGACCCTAGAGATCTGTTTAGCGGCGATCAAGCTAAGCGGAAAGGCATTAAGATATGTACATGAGCAGACCCCTGAGATTTGTTTGGCGGCGGTCCGGCGTGGGGGGGCATTAAAATATGTACATGAGCAGACCCCTGAGATTTGTTTGGCGGCGGTCCGGCGGGATGGGGAGGCATTAAAATATGTACATGAGCAGACAGTAGAGATCTGTATAGCCGCGATTCAGGAAGGGCGGGGCGAATTGGAATGTGTGAAGGAGCAGACC
>SDBT01011043.1_pt1 | contig 14559 bp, 9 predicted proteins | sample 2277101 | NCBI WGS metagenome assembly SDBT01 (sample SAMN10404973, study PRJNA504765) | marine sediment metagenome | isolation source: marine sediment core GS10_PC15, 103 cmbsf | place: Arctic Ocean: Southern Knipovich Ridge | collected 2010
GGCATGAGTGGCCCAAAAAATGACTACACTGTTCAGAAGGACTCTAATCTTACGCCGGAGCAAAGGCAGCTTGACTGGCAGAAGATGAAAAAGTCACAAAGTGTCCACGGGGAGTGGATTGAAGATATTTCGGTGCGCAGCTCGGAGATACCGGTCGGGATGGGCGAGCCGGGGCAGAGCAGGCCTGGCCGGATTTTGACGTTGTCCGAAAAGCAGCTCGTTTTGCTGGACTGGCACAGTTCGAATAGAAGCGGCGCTCGTGTGAAGAGTAAAAGGATTCTGGCTGGTCAGGGCGTCGAATTCGACATCTATTTTCCGAGCAATAATCCCGGCAGTTGCTCGCTGGACTTCGTCTCAAGCGGTGAAGGGGGAAGTGGAAGTTTGGTGGGGACCGATATACGCGGTTATGGGGCAATTGCCCTGAAGTTCACTCTGGTTTCCATCTACGGACAAAGCGAACCTGGACTAAAGCAGAAGCTCGTAGCCGGTGCGGTGATCGGCCCTACCGATGCGGGCCGGATATCTACCTATGAGCCGGTTACGCTGGGCCTGGCAGATTCAGAAAAGACTGTGATTGCGAAAACATTTGTGTCGACGGATAGGATCTATGAAATCGGCTTTCATGTTCATATGCTGAATCCGCAGGACTGGGACCGGTCGGGGAGTATGATAACGCTCCGGGTAGAACCCGTTGAGGATGGCGGGATTGTTCCGTTTTAAATTGACTTAACGATGATGTCCACAATCCTCTTTGCAGCTTTTCCATCCCAAAGCGGAGGAATCTGCGGCTCTCTCCAATTTCCACTGGTAGCGTTACGATATGCAGCGAGAATCTTCTGCGGATCTGTGCCGACAATTTGATTCGAGCCGATCTTTGCCGTAATCGGCCGCTCCGTATTTTCTCGCAGAGTGATACACGGAACTTTGAGCACCGTTGTTTCTTCCTGGATACCGCCGGAGTCGGTTAAAACGACCCTGGCGCAGGAGTTCAACTTCAGAAAGTCCAGATATCCGATTGGATCCATCAGATGTATGTTTCGTAATGAATCCATACGATCCTGTAAACCAAGTGCGGCCAGATTTCTGCGTGTTCGGGGATGAATTGGGAACAGAATAGGCAGATCTTTCTGAATGATCTCTAAGGCATCGAGGATTTGCGAGAAGGTCTTCGAGCCATCCACATTTGAAGGTCTGTGCATGGTGAGCACGACAAATCCATCCCCGCCGATATGGCCTTGCGCTTGTAATTGCTCGATTATTTTTGATTCCTGGGCCTTCTGAAGATTCTTCAGAAGTGTATCGATCATGACATTACCAACCATGTGGATTTTTTCGGGCGCAATACCTTCTTTAATTAGATTATCTACGCCGCTTTGTTCGGTGCAAAACAACATATCACTAATCGAGTCGGTCAAGACCCTGTTGATCTCCTCCGGCATAGAGCGATCGCCGCTGCGTAATCCCGCTTCGATATGGATAAGCTTCACGCTGAGTTTGACGGCGACTAATCCGCACGCAATTGTACTGTTAACATCGCCGACAACCAGGACGGCATCCGGCTCATGTTCGAGCACAACCGGTTCAAAGGCCTTCATTATCTCAGCCGTCTGAAAAGCGTGTGTGCCGGATCCAATTTCCAGGTTGATATCCGGCTCCGGAATCCCGAGCTGCCGGAAGAACAGATCGCTCATTTTCTCATCGTAATGCTGACCTGTATGAACAAGCAACGGTTCGATGTTAGAATGATGTTTGTACTGCTCCATCAAAGGAGCAATCTTCATGAAATTAGGACGCGCACCGACTATGTTTATTATCTTCATAAATGCTCTCATAGAGAAATGTAGACAGAATTGCGGGTGGCCTGAAAATCAGATTAGCAGACTATTGTTGTCATAGCCTGTTGCTTTGCTGGAACAGTACCCCATAAATCTACAGAATATGTCAACTGCTGGTAATTCCCCCCACCTGGAATATTCTTACTGACGAAATGAATGTCGGCTATATGGCACTCAAGCATATTTACGCAATTTCATGCCGGCCACACCCATACCGAGCAGGCCAAGCAAAACGGCCCCAGGAACAGGAACGATGTGAAGACTATCTGGGTCAGTTCCGAATCCAAACGCAACCTCGGACCCAATACTAAATCCGCTTAGAGTTTCGAACGTTAACGTGAAGGTAGCAAGGTCTTTGACAAGCGGCGTAGCAGGATCGGTTGTCAGGTTATTGGTTGTAATCTCGCCAGCGTAGATCCCAGCAGCGAGACCGCCCAGGCCTGGGAAGTTGTTGTCACCCAGAGAGCTGTTACCGACCGTGCCGATGCCAAGACCAAGGTACGGAATCTGTTCTGCATCCATGTCGTCCCGAGCGATCCACCATGTCGGATCGGAAGTGGAAGTAATGTCGTCTGGTCCGACCCCATCTACGGCTATGTCTGGACCAGATTCCACGCCCACGTACAATTCCCCGGTCGCAATGAAAGCAGTTAACGTGGGACGGGTGATGACGCCACTCATCTCCTTGGAAATGTCAAAATAGAAGCTTCCCAAGACATCAGCAGGGTGAAGGGAAGCTGCCGAGGTGTTGGCAAGTACGATCGTCAGGGTGTCACCAGCTATGGATAGATCGGCCGTAACGCTAACCCAAGTACCTTCTCCTGAAAAACCCTCCCACTCAAACATCTCTGCCTGAGCCTCAGTTGACAGAAAAATCACAAAGACAAGAGCGAGAATTCGAACATTCACAAGATGTTTTACTGTACGTGCTAACATTACCCACCTCCGTAAAAAATTGAATCCATTATGTTTACAGTACTCCTGATTCGTACATCTATTCCCTTGATTGTACTTCAGAAGATATTTACCTCATCCAAAGTGGTACTATACAACTACTCAATCCTATTATTCCTACTATTCTAATGGTAAACGTCAATAATGTCAAGTGTTTTCTCAAGAAAAATTATAAAATAGTCAAGTTTTATATAAATTTTTGATTATAGTTTGTTGTGATCCGCGTAAGTGCTTTGTTATGAGGTATTTATGGGTTTCATGCGAGTCTGCATGGAAAGCTCAGTTTGCATATTTTTTTGAAAAACCAACAATGAAAACTGAGATTGTAAAATTAGGGAATATCCACAATTGTCTGCCAGACGGATATTTCAGGTTGCCTCCGCTCACGGGCAGGTCAGTCTCCAATCATAACGATTCGTTCACTAAACTATGTTGGTCTTTCTTCTGAGGAAATGTTTTGAATGGCCTGTACAACGGATCGCCTATCAGGATCATTTGCCACGAATTGACTGGCTTTGTGCGATAGTATGCCTCAACAAGGCAGTTGCCTTCATAAAGTTTCGGGAAGAACGCTCTTGGTTCCGGAAATGTATGAAGATAAGGTTCGGCCACCGGTCCTAATGTTGCGGTTATTCCATCCATGAGCATGGACGGGCACCATTGACTGCTGTTCGGATCGCGAAGACTGACAGCTTCAAAGCTGGCAATGTGGTACCCTATTGCTCCGTCGATAAAATCGAAAGCATCGACATATTTCTTGAGACTGTACCAGCCACAGTAGAGAGCTGTTTGGGGACAAGTGCCGGGTGCAAAAAGTTTTGCCGCTCGCTCTTCTATAACGGGGATTTCCGTCTCGGATTTTGTAAAGGCCGCCAAGTTGCGCAAAGACTGGTCAAAATGACCGTACATATTCCTGCTTGTAATGCCCCGCGAATCGATATAAGCGATGCCTTTTAGCCCATTTTTTTCTGCGGTTATCGCTTTATCGATGAGGCCCTTGATCATATCATAATCCGGCCCATCAAGGCGACTTACCATTAGCGTTATAGAGTTGTGGCTTCTTACTTCATCCTTGAGCATATTCGGCTGCCAACGATACAGATCGTACGAATCGAATAAGACCAGCGATAACTCACTATCCACTGAGGCATGCGTTTCTTTGCCGTTGATACGATCAATTGTAAGTTGTAATTGAGCCAGTCGCCCATTGACTTGTTTGTACTCCGCCGAGTCCGTCAAACCAGCCTGCTTCAACTTCTCCAGAATCTTTTTCTCTTGTTCAGCCAGCCTGTTCAATTCTTTTAGTTTACCTTCCTGACCCTCTAAGATGCCTCGACCTCCTACCTTTATGGGCACGCCGTAAGTCGTAAGCAGGCATTTAATTTCTCCCAGGAGCCGGTCAGTAAAGAATTTTTTGCGAATCGGCTCGGCAAGTTGCTTTTCGTAATTATCCCTACTGATCGTGTCTTTAAGACTTGCACCTAAGGGCAATGCGAGAATATTTTTATCAGGCACGCCGCGTTGTCCGCAGTAGTATCGAGCAAGGCCCATGGATTCTGCTATGTCCTTATTTGCTATGATCAGAATTTCATCAGGCTCCAGCGCAAAGACTCCCCTGCAACACAGTAGTGTAAGTAAAATCACTGCGAAGGTTCTTACTCTCCTTTGTGTTGCTACATTTCGATTTCCCATATATTCATAAGACTGTTGAGAAGATTTATAAAAACATCTTTTTTCAATTGCTCGGCAATACACCTTGTAACTTTCTAAAGAATTCAGGTTCGAGCTTTCAATTCCAGAAATCTCAAAGTCGGACTGATTATACTTGAGCGTGATTAGTTGGCCGGATTAGCTGCGCCCGTTCGGGATATTATCCACTTTACTGGAGAATTTTTGTGATCTCCGTTCGTTCGTCAGGTGTGAATACGCCAATTTTCCGATCAATTTCCAGCGCCCTCTCCAGGTGCTGTTTCGCCTGGGCGAGGTTGAGTTTTGCACAAATGCGGCCCAGTTGCAGGAGCGCCTTTGCTTGCCGGGGAGGATCGTCGGATGTTAAATTTACAAGCCTTTGAAAGTCCATTTTCGCATCAGCAAGCCGGTCCGGCAGCTTTGACAGAATCGTTCCTCTCGTATCGAGTAGATGCCATTCATTTGTCGCAATTCTTAAACCTTTATTCGCATGTTTCAGCGCTTCTTCGTAGTTTTGATCGTGCTCCTGGAGAATCCAGGCAAGGTCGTTGAGACTTTGTATGTCATTTGGGTATTGCTTGAGCATTTCCTGGTAGACATTCTTTGCACGTTCGGCATCACCTGTCTGGTAGAGGGCGGATGCCAGACCGAGTCGCGCATCTTTCGAGGTCGGTGACAGTGTAACCGCATGCTCATAAAGTTTCAATGCTTCTTTCTTGAGTGTCATCGAATCCAATGCGTTTAAGACCGTTGCTGCTGTAAGGACTATCGTTGGATTCTGTTCTTTAGCCGAAATATATGCAGAACTAATATCTTCGAGTTCCTCATATCGTTTCTGAGCTACCAGCCATATAAATCGGGCATGGAGGGCTGTTTGACCATTCGGATCTATCTGTTCTGCTTGGTCAATCCAGGAATTTGCCTGGTCAAAGTCGCCGCTGAGACGATACAGGTCCGCAAGTGTCACGAGGGCGTCAACACTGCCGCTTCCTGTCTGGCAATAGGTCTTCAGTTCAGGAATGGCTATCTGAGGACTTTTGAGTCCAACCATGACACGTGCCCGAGAAATCAGCAGTTGTTCGTCTGCCGGGCCGCTGCCGAGTGCGGATTCAATCAGCGTTCGGGCTTGTTCAAGGAGGTTGCGATCCTTAATCTTTATCGCAGCCGACACTAGCACATTACGGGCTTCGGCGTTATTCGGGTCTTCCTGAAGAGCCAGTTTAGCCAGCTCGGCGGCCATTTGAGTATTCTCGAGCGCAAACTCCGCCCTGCCTCTGGCCGAAAGCAACGCTGGATCATTAGGATTGGAACCGAGAGCACGAATTGCATAATTACGGGCGTTCTCGTATTCTTTCTCCTGCATAGCCATACGAATCAACGTGAGATGAGTATCAATCGCAGTCGGTTCCAATTTGATAACATCTTCCAGCTTATCTCTGGCATCCTTAAGTGACTGTGGCGTCTTCTCCTCAAACAGTTGCAGAGCCCGGAGCTTCATCAGTTCAGGATCCGGTGGCAGTTGTTCTTCAAGTGCTGCAAGGATTTCAATTGCCTTTTCTTTGTCTTGCGCATTGTCTTGAGCTTTGGCCCGCATGAACAGCAGCTTCATCAGCCCTCGCTTCAATCTTAAATTCTCAGGATCAGGATACGCCTTCAATCCCTCTTCAAGTGCCTCTACGGCCTTGTCGAACTGCTCATTGCCGGCGTAGAAATTGCCCAACAGTCCATAGCCTCCTGCACCTTGATCGTTATCAGTGAAGGTCGTCAACTTCCTGTAATCCTGCTCGGCACGTTCAAGTTCACCTTCAGCGGCTAAGAGTACCGCTCGCATCCAATAGGCATTGAAATCATTAGCATCCGCTACATAATCGTTGAGGATTCGCCAGGCCTCTTCTTCCTGGCCTTCTGCCCTGAGGATTGAGACTCTCGCCGCTGTTAGCGCCAGCGAGCCCGATGTTATCGCTTCGGCCTGGTCCAGGTATTCCAGGGCCTGGTCGACATCCGTGTTTTGCTGGTAGATCAAGTGCGCTAGCTGTATTCGCGAGCTTGCATCCTGGTCGTCGGACAACCTGAGTTTCAACTCTTCGATTGCTCGTGAAAAGTCGCCAGCTTGAAGGGCCGTTCTGATACGCACAGCACTATTGAGCCGGGCACCCACTGTAGTCTGCTTGAGCATATTCTCGGCCTCTGGTAAGCGATCTTGTTCTTCAAGGATGGTCACTAATTTTACTGCGATATCCGTGGCCGAAGGATTGCGGACCAACGCCTGGCGGCATATATCTTCGACACGTTTGGAATCATTCAACTTCTCATACATATTTACCTTGAGTAATACAGGTGACGACCATTGGGGATCCGCATCAATGCAGTATTGAAGCAAGCCGGTAATATCCTGCTGCTTCGAACGCCAATCGTTAGATGCCAGCCATATGTTCACCTGATGCAGGCGCCATTGAAGCCCGGTTTCCCCCTCGGCCTCTCTCAATTCGTCGATCAGTTCTTGTGCTCTATCCTGGTCTTCCTGTATTTTACGGGTGGCCAGAAGCAGTGTGCGAGCGCGGATTTCATTTTTATCCTGCGCTGCCATATCACTTAAAATGCTTATCCCAATGCTTATCCCTTTGTCCCGTTCTTCATCATTTTCCCCATGCATAAGCTCCAGCAAGGCAAGATTCATCGATATAGACCGCTTACCCCTTCCTTCGACAACAGTATCCAGTGCTTTCCTGAGGCAACTGAGAGCTGAGTCATAATCTGAATTGGCCACATGAAGCTTCGATAGAGAAAGCCAGGGTTCCGCTATCTCGGGATGCCGATCACAAGCGTTCTTGCAGGTGCTGATTGCCTCGTCCATCCGTTTGGCCCGGCTATAGAACCTGACGAGCTGGATCTCAGCCCTGAGCGGTTCGGCGCACTGTTCGATGGCCAGTTTCAGCTCCGTTTCAGCCGTATTAGGATCTTCAAGGTGAACGGCAATGATCGCCTGCAATATGCGGATATCAACACGATCTGAATGCTCCGTACGCAGTTTTACTAATTCGGTTGCTAAAGACTGGAGATTCGGCGTGTTGTTCTCCAGATCCCCCGCCGAGATATTGACACTCGCCTCGATGCGAAGCATCTTGGCGTCAACGTCCGTGGGATTCAGAGACTCAGCTATTTTCGCGTTCTCAAATGCCTTGTTCCAATCTCCCAGCTTGAGGTACTCCTTTGCCAACTGCAATGTCATTACTGGGTCTTCGGGAGTAAGGCGAAGATACTGGATCAGGGCGCTGATCGCCCTTCTGCTCTGGTTTGTTCGGACAAAGGCATCCGCCAGCATCCGCCACACTTGGGGCGACGAGGCACCGCTCGTAACGAATGGCTGCAGGATATTGATGACACCATATGAGTCGCCATAACCACTTGCCACCAGGGCTTGAAAATAAGGCAGCGCCTGCCTGCTCGCTGACTGCCCTTGTTGTGTATAAATGGCGTCAACATATTCATCCAGGCAGTCATTCGCATCCGAAACTCTGTTTACACTAACATAAACCATAATAGCAATAGGAAGAATCTGGGCTTTATAGCTACTTTCATTCAGTGCTTTTAGTGCATCATCGACCAGAACGACAGCGCCCGGTGTGTCTCCCCTAAGTCCCGACAGTTGCCAATCCACCATGAATTTTCTTAAGGTCCATTCATTTATGTAGAAAAAGTACTCCTCCAGCGTTTCCTGGGGGAGATCCTTAGCAGCCTGCAGTTCTGCATCAGCCAGGTTAGGCTCACCGTGGGCGATCCATTCTCCAGCAAGCAACAAGCGGATGCGAGGATCTTGCGTACCCAGATTGTCGGCTTTCTTAAGATCATCGAGAGCGAGCGCCAGCGTATCGTTTACATCTTGTGTGCTTTGGCCCGGATTCTGAGAATCTACGCGGTAGAACCGTGCGCGATAAGCCAGTGCCTCTACGGATTCCGGGGCGTCATCCGGGGTGTCATCTATGGCCTGGGTGAGCCATTTCAGGGCTTCCTTTTTATCTACGGTGGTAACATCGTCGAAGATTATCTGGCTAATCAGTCCACAGGCCCGCACATATTCTTCGATATGCTTGGCCGGGAGATCCGCTTTGAGGTTGTTTATGAGTTTCTCAAGTGTCTCTTGAGCCTCCTCCTTTTTGTTTTGGCCGTACAACGCCTCGGCGAGCTTGAGCGTGGCTTTTCGGTCATTCGGATTATCTGCTAACCGATTGCGGGCGATGTAGGCCAGTTCCTGGAATTGGCCTGTGCCGGCGTAGAGCTTGATTAATTCGTCATAGGCGACCTCGTCGAGAGGGTCCAGTTGCATGAGACGGCGGTAGCCCGCGATGGCCTGCATGATGTTTGGGCCTTCGAGCGGCCGGACGGATATGCGTGATTTTGCGTACTTCTTAAGGATTTCAATATCATCGGGATTTCTGCCGAGGTACTCCTGGAAGTTTTTATATGCAGGCTCCCAGTCTTCTTTTTCAAAAGCAGCGTTCCCCGCGTTTAGTGACATTTTCGAGAGAAGGGTCCTCCGTATCTGACGAGCTGCAAATAAAGAGGCTCCAAGTGCTACCATTACAATTATCAGGATGATAAGCACTTTTACGTTGATTTTCGCACATCTGTTCCTATTGAGCATGACGCATCTCCTTTGGAATATCACAGACTTATCTATTTGTGAACTTAACCAGCTTAACATGTATCAATGCCATTTACAAGGTTAAATTTATCAACAATCCGTTCTGTTCGCTGCCCATTTTAGCGGCGTGCCTTTTCGGCTAATTTGGGCCTTTTGACCACGATCACCCTTCTATTCCACTTTTTGTCATCCTGAGCGCAGCGAAGGATCTCAAAGTTATCGTTGATATAGAAATGTATCGGTTAATTTTGGGCCTACTCCATTTAGATTCTTCGGCTGCGCCTCAGAATGACAAGAGGCAAAGATTTCCATTTTGCTAAGCCTGTCCATGATCGCAGTAAATCGCTCAGAGCTTGCACTGAGCCTGCGAAGGGACAGGCTGCGCAAAGCATCTGGGATTAAAGCGGAAAGGAGAGATTCTTCTCCATGCTGCTAAAACGAATAATCTGCCCGGCGAAGCCCTTTTTAGCGTAGATTTGCTTACAAGTCTCTTATTGCTGAATTGTATGATTGCCTGTCAAAAGGCTATTATGTAAATCTACGTAATTTCATCCCAGCTACACTCAAGCCGAGCATACCAAGCAGAACGGCCGCCGGAACTGGAACCGGAATAAAAGTAAAATTATCAATCGTGAAAAGAGAAGTAGAACTATCGGGGCTGAATATCACATAAGCGATATTCGCAGCTCCAAATTGTAGAAACATATTGGAACCGATGTTGTTTCCACCAGTTGAGTCAGGTCCTGATAGGTTAACCAATATAGTATCAGAAGAGTCATACGCTGTCAAAGTCACATTCTCTGCTCCGGTAACGTAGCCACCGGCCTTCAGCCATTCTGGACCGACAGCATTTACTTTTATTTTGTAGCCGGAGGAGTTAAAAATAACCTTGGAACCTGATTCAGTGGGAAATGAAGGGCCAAGTGAACCAGTAATCCATGCGTCATTGTTAAAGTCTGCTCCAATCCCTGAGGGCTGATTGGTATAGATTACACTTACTTCCCCATCATCCAAAGAATCAAAGTTAATCATATCGGCATGAGCATTGCCGGCGGCCAGAATTAGAACCGTTGCGGCACAGAATGTTATTAGCCTTCTCATTTTATTCATCCTCCCTGACTTGTTCATAGGTTTAAGATCAACAGGTATTTCATTGGGTTAATTATGAACTTCAATTCGTTAATAAACTCCGTGTTCAAGGTGAGTTCAATGCAATATCACCTCATCAATTAATCCACCAAACCAGAACAGCTTAATTGTCGACCAATCACCCCCACAAGATTAAAATGAGGGGCGAAGCCCCCTGTTAAAGGGCTTCGCCTCCTCCAGTTTTATCGTTGCTATCACTCTTTGGCTGCATGATTACCCATTATAGGGCTATCATGCAAATCTACGTAACTTCAAACCAGCAACACCCAGACCAAGCATGCCGAGCAAGATAGCTCCGGGCACAGGGACCCTAACGAGCTGATCCTGTGCATATCCAGTGTGATCCACATTTGTCCATAGGTTCATGACACGGATGTCGCCGATGGTATCGCCCCACGTCGTAAACCAAGTGCCGCCGGGGGCGGCGGCGGACGTAGCCCAGCCGATGTAAGTGCCGCTCAAGCCAAGACTGGAGCCCCAGGTCCCCTCATTCTCAAGGAACCATATTGCCCTCTGTAGAGCATTGGCTGTAATTAAGCTATGCGTGATGGAATTGACACCGTCCGTTCCGTCAAGCCAGAGACTATACAGGTATGCGCTCTCGGGTGATAGCGGATCAGGATCCGGGTGAAGGTAACCGCCGAGCGATGCGGCAGTGTCGATGGTTACGTAGTACTCTCCATTGTAAGAGACGTACTCATTCGTTTCAAGACAAAATGTCATGAACTGCGAGTTCAAGGTCTTGTCGTAAATACCAATGGGTTCATCGAGAACCGTTATCAGGAACTCGCCACCACCAGTGTTCCCGTATTGCCCATCCTGGAGTTTGACACGCATATCCGCTATAGCCGGGGCTGCTACGAAAAGACATAACAAACATACTACTATACTTAAATTTCTCAAACTACCCTCCTCTCCCTGACTTGTTCACACATCATTTTCAGGTTCTCCTTGACTTGAAAAATGTCAGGATAAAATTTTAATTCTTGGATAATCTCCGCGCACAAACAGAGCTTCGTGCATATACAGAACACACAAAACCGCTGTATTCGGTCTTAAAAGCACTTAATCAATTAACCCAATCAAACCAGGATGAGGTTAACTGCTCAAACTCCACCACGAAGATCAATGCTACTGGTACTGGCCGAAGCCGGCCGAAGCCCCATACAGCCGGAACTTCGGCCTCCTCCAGAAGCCTAATAACCAGATTGCCCATTCATTGAGCAATCAATACTCTTATGCAAACCTGCGCAATTTAATACCAGCCGCACTCAGACCAAGGATACCAAGCAGAATAGCGCCAGGAACAGGAACGGCTGTAATATGGAAATTGTCTGGGTTTGATGGATTAGGTGACACAAATGGATTTGTCATATTACCACCGACCTGGAAACCAAAGTTAGTCACATGGTTTGTGAAGTTAACACCCAGGTCACTGAAATCCAATACCAACGTAACAGTTTGGCCAGGTACTATCTCGGTCCAACCATTTTCAGTAAACTGGTCAGCCTCAGACCAAGGACCATCCGTCCAGCCTGTATTCATGTAAAGATTCACCAACCAGTTACTGTTGTTAGTATTCTTTAAAGTCAATTCGTATCCAGTATAACCCGAGAGATCGTTGATGGGCGGCGAAGTAGGCCAGGGATAACCTATGCCCGTTGCGGCCCAAAACGTGCCTGTCTGGGTGCCGGGATCTGCTTGCAGGTTAGCTGCAAAAACCATGCCACCACTGCCATTGGGTGTTACAGTTAGCCCTGAGGAAGTACTTCCACCTGCGTCCCAAGTCTTAGTCATGCCCTGAAGCGTTGGCAAATCCGGGGTATAATATAATTCTGCCATTGACGCGGGTGCAGCACTGAGACATAATGCCGCAATACTTAGAATCATTAATTTTGTTTTCATTTTTATTTTTCCTTAACATGTCAATTTAATAACTTCTCCGTTCGATTGAGTAAAATACTCAACCCGCAATATGATTGCTCCCGCGACTAAAACAGAGCGAGAGAATCTTTCTCTATGACATGTTAGGAGGGCCCCGGGATGCTATTTCATCGGGTGTAAATTGTGATTTTCGCCAGAGGGACATAATTGTCTTCTGGCGGTATTGTGGTATAAGAGACTCCACCTTGCAGGCCGGCTGAGCAAAACAACAAGCCGGTGTGGGGTAGAGAGTTTCCGGCGTTACGGCGTGGCTGTGTCCGATTTGGAAAGGACCACCATCGTGGTACCATTCCGGAATGAATTCAAAGGACAGCTTTTTAATCCAGGGAGCGGCCTGGCACAAACCGAGGCCTACAAGGGCATAAAGGCATAAAGCAAAGCTGCCCGTGCCGTCCGTAAAGCTTCGCAGATTCTGCAAATCAGAGGTTTTCCCGGTATCCGCAGTTGGCTCGGGTAAAAGCTCAACAGGCCATAAATCCAGATTGTGTCTGTTGGTGTAATTGAATGGGCCTGACAAATCTGCGTAATGGAAACCGCTCTGGCCGCGAGGGACATATGACGACTTCTCGCGCTCAGCGCTCGATACGGGTACTGGCATCATGTCGGCATAAACAGAAGCCGTACATACCATTACCACAAACAAGAATAAAATGGTTCTCTTGCCGTTCATTATCAGCCTATTCACCAACCTTTTTTATTCCACGCACTACTCCTCTGTAGGGCGCTTAGCTCCTTATTTGTATTAGAATATCAAAAAGACCGCTTTATGTCAAGAAGAATTTTTCAAAAAAGTGTAACTTTTTTTTCGTTGATGATTTCAAATTTGGCGGCATTGCCCATAACTACTTTGTTAATATGGGCTTGTAATCCACATGCCAATTTGAGGATCTCAGTTTTTACCCGTGATTTTTTTGATTTTTGCTATTACTTCATCCTGTTCTTGATTGGTTTCCGGCAAAGTCAGCTTTTCCATCAGCCAAAGCTCGCCGAACATGAGCAAAACAGCGATCGGCATCATGACCAGGCCGGCAAAGTCGTGGAAGAATTTGTCTGCCGCTTCCGAGCTGACCTTAAGCATGAGAACCGCCGTGACGTAGATTCTTACGATGTTGCATATTATCGCCACAGGGATACTCGATACAAGCAGGACACCTTTCTGGAGCCGCGAACGCTTCACCATGTACGCGATGAACGCAGCGACAATAACGAAGGCCGTCAGCATCCGCAGGCCGCTGCAGGCCTCTGCGATCGCCAGAGGGGTATCCTGATTCAGCATCATGGTATTTCCCTGCTGGCTGACCCTGATACCGAATGCCTCCATAAGAAAAACCGAACCCGTTGTCGCCATATTCTGCAAAGGTCCGCTAATCATGTTATGAACGCGTCCTGGTAAAGGGAACATAAGAAAAAGGAACAATAGTATCCACGAGACACAGCGAAACACCTGCCGGCCGGCAACCATCAGAACCAGGCCTGCTATGGTCAGGGCCAGCGAGTAATTGTCTATCGATTGAAACATGAACACCAATCCGTAAAACCGTGCTGCCTGTGCCAGTATCAGCAGGGCTAAACCACCCGACCAGCACGGTTTTAGCAGGCACTTTCTGAGGTTCTTTCTCTCACGCCAGACAAGAAATAACGCAACGAGCGGAACGAGCTGGCCCGCAGAGTAATCATCATTTCTCTGCCATTCCCCGAGAATGGACGCTACTATACGCCAATACGACCACGCAGTCACAGCCAGCAGCATAAATATGACTGAGACAAGCATCAGGAGCTTATTCAGCATCTGTTTATTGCCGGATATTTGCAGAGCATGCCTCCGGCGAATACGGTTTTCAACCATTCTCCGCTCCCTCAAACACACTGCTGGTATTAAGGCTATCGTCCGATTGCTGATCCTCTTCGACATCTTCGAACAGTCGGGATATCAATAAAGCGGATTCGACAGCAAAGGTACTGACGGATTTCGTTGCCGAATCGGCAGTCTGATTCGGCGAAATGGAAGTGACTATTTGTACTTGAGCGACGTAACGAACCGTACCGGAGCCTCGCCACGCCTTCGATCGCAAAAGCGAAACGTCACTGCAATACTCGCCGTCTACAATATAATAATCCAGAACGACGATTTTCTTTTGGGTCAAAATGCCGCGTGAAAACTGCATGACGTTGCACGGCAGTTCTGTACTATCACTTAACGGTAATTCTATAGAATCCTTATCGTCTAAGTCCCAGCCGGCCCCTGTATAGCATACTTCCGGGCGATGCGGCATCAGATCACGTGCATTGACACCGGTCGCGACGTATAATGAGACGAATTCCAAACCATTGTTTCGAGAATAGCTG
>SDBT01011044.1_pt1 | contig 14558 bp, 14 predicted proteins | sample 2277101 | NCBI WGS metagenome assembly SDBT01 (sample SAMN10404973, study PRJNA504765) | marine sediment metagenome | isolation source: marine sediment core GS10_PC15, 103 cmbsf | place: Arctic Ocean: Southern Knipovich Ridge | collected 2010
CATCTCCTCGAACTCCGCCTCCACTTCCTTCAGCTCTTCCGGTAGACCATCATTCAGCTCGGGATACTTCTTCTCCAGCTCCTCCATCTTGGGCTGCAACTTTTCCATCGCCTCCACGTACCCCCGAAGAGCTTTGGCAATTCCCTTACCATCCGCCGCTTTCTCAACGTTGTCAACGAAGCTCTTCGTCGCATCGACCAGGTCGTTCATCGTCTTTTTTAGATCGCCGTACTTACCGCCTCCGCCGCCGCAACCCAGAAGCGCGAGCGCAAGAACAATAGAACCGGCGAAAAAAAGAGATCTCTTGAGTCGTACCGTCATTTAAATCCTCCGATTGAATGGTTAGTAACCTATATTATAGCCGGGATTATACAAGCAACTCGGGATAATTACCCGACTATTTCCACTCAAAGAGCGGCTCTTGCCGCTGACGCTCAGGGGCATCCCATAGGCAATCTTAACATCCTTGGTGATAGATCCTATAGATTGCCCGAATATTACGGAAGTGCTGAGTGGAAGCGGCGGATTCACAATTACATACATCGATATACACTGGTTTAGGAGCCCGAAGAACATATAGATCAGGACCACTGCCGTGACTTCCATGGGACCATCTGGCAGCGAGGCGACCCGATCCATATCACCACACCGGCATTGCAAACGCCAACAACAAAAGGGAATGAGACCCCCTCCTATCTTCCTTACCTTCAACAGGACGGTTATAAAGTTATTGATTCCACTCACGGAGGGGTGCCCACATTTCGTTACAGAGAGCTCGAGAAACACCCGGTTGGCCGGTGGCTGCCGTTATTGCGATTTTCATCATGCATTCCTTTTTTTCATTATCTTTCCGACCAATCTCCTGATATCGACATTCACCAGATACAGCGAGGGTGTGAAAACCAAGGTAATCAATGTGGCGAAAAGCAGGCCGTACGCAATGGCCATGACCACAGGTATGATCGTCTGCGAGGATCCTCCAATACCATAGACAGTCGGCATCACCGCGGCAACGGTTGTGATGGTGGTTAAAACCACCGCTCGGAGACGTTGCCTGGCTCCTGCCGCAATTATGGCGGTTATTTCTTTCCTGTCCGACACAGAACTACCGGCAAACGCCTTGTTTATGAAATCTACCATCACAATACTGTCGTTCACCACGATTCCTGAAAGGCCGATGATTCCGATGATACCCATGAAGGATAACGGGATGCCGTGTGCCGTGAAGGCCGCAAGAGCGCCGACCACTCCGAAGGGAATCGTTGCGAGAAGAAAAAACGGCTGCGTTACCGACTTGAACAGCAGCGTCAGGATGAGATAAATCAATACCAATGCAATACCAAAGGCCAGTGCGAGATCACCGAAGGATGCAAAAGTCTCCCGTGCTTCACCCCCGACCTCTCAAGTTATCCCGGGGAAACGTTTGGGAATATCTTGGAAGTTCTCCGTAACCATGCGGGTTAGCTGGGCGGATGTGATAACCTCGTCGTCGACATCCGCAGTGACGGTGACCGCCTTGGTACCGTCGTAGTGGTTGATATTTGCCTTGCCTTTCTTCCTCAAAATGCTGGCAACCTCACCCAGACGGATCAAACGACCCTGTGCGTTGAGAACCAGAAGCTGCAGCAGAAAATTCTCGTCGATTTGAAAAGCATCATCCACCTGCACGCGGAAGTCGAGCTTCTGGTCGGTGGTCTGGATGGACGTGGCGATTTTGCCGTCATAGGCTATGCGCACCTTGGTGGCCACATCTTCTACAGTCAAGCCGAGAGCTGCGAGGCGTTCATAGTCAAATTTCAATACGAGCTCTCTCTTGCCCTCGAGCTGGTCGCTGCCTATCTCTCTCACTCCCGCGATAGTTGCCAGGTAGGCTTCCAGCTCTTCTCTCACTCTATCAACGGTTTGTTCCTCGTCACCCGTGATCTTCACGTTAAAAACCTTGCCCAGAGGCGGACCAATAACTGCCTCCGACATCTGGATATTCGTGAACTGCGACAGGATATCCACGTTGATAACTTTGCGCAGATCATCGATGATGTCCCGGGCTGTCAGCTTTCGCTCGCTCTTTGGTATCAAAGTAATCTCAATGGTTGCCCAGTTCTCGTATCTTTCGTGGGAGAACAGTTCGTTTCCGGAATGCTTGCCGATGGTCGCCATGGATGAGACGAGCAGTTCTTGCGGAATCGTTTTGAGCACCAGATCCTCGACATCGCCGCTCAGTTTGGCCATAGCCTTAAGGCTGGTGCCTTTTGGTGCATCGATATCGACATTGATCGCCTCGGCCGAATCGTCGTAGAACAGCACAAAATCTTTGAGTGTATCGGTTGAAAAGGCAAAGGCTCCTATGAGGATCCCGATGAAGAGAACAACAATCAAATAACGCCATCGAAGCATCCTCTTCAAGAAGGCTTCGTAGATCTGCGCAACGGGCTCAAACCAGTCCTTTTTCGCTTTAGTTTTTGTTTTGGAGTGGGCAAGGTGATTCGGCAGAACGAGGGTTGCCTCCAAGAACGACGCTATGAGCATCGCGGTTACAATGACAGGGAATACGGAGATAAACTCCCCCATTACTCCACTGATCATCAACATTGGCAGAAAGGCGAAGATTGTCGTGAGGTGCGATGCGGTTAGCGGCGCGATGACCGCCATCGTTCCCTCCTTGGCCACCTGCAGCGGCGACATTCCCGTACGCTTCTTCGTATAGACATTTTCTGCGATCACGATGCCATCATCCACGAGCATACCGAGTACCATGATCATCGCGCTCAGGGAGATTGTATTGAGGGTGTAGCCGGTAAGATACATGAAGGCCATAACCATTAGGACGCTCATGGGCAGACCGAAGGCAGTCCAGAACGAGGTTCTGAAATCAAGAAAAATCAACAGAACGATTATCACAAGGATGAAGCCGATCATGGCGTTGGATTTCACAACTCTCAGCAGTGAATCTATGGATCGCGAATCATCGGAAACAACCCTGATGTCGAACCTGTTAGAAGTTATCTCACGGTCTTTCTCCAGAAGCTGCTCAATTCTTTTTACAGTTGCCGTGATATCCGCATTGGCATTCTTGAGAATGCTCAGGACTACGGCCTTCTCTTTGTTCACCCACACCTGAATATTCTCTTCTTCGAACCCGTCCTCGACTTTGGCAATATCCCTGATGCGAACACGTGTACCGGTGAAGGTGGAGCGGACGATTACATCTCCGACATTCATGGGATCGTCGAACTGACCTATGGTTACAATCGACTGCTCGTCGAAGAGGGACTGAATCGTTCCACCGGTGGAGCGGATATTTCGTGTTTGGATGCTGTTCACAATCTCGTTCAATGAAACCTGCAGTTGTCTTGTCGTATTCGGGTTGATTTTGATGTGGATTTCCCGTTCACGGTAGCCCGATTTATTGACATCACTGACACCTGATACTTTGAGAAGCATCTCTTCCAGCCTATCCACATAGGCATAAAGCTCAGATTCAGTGCCTCCGGCATTTTCCTTGGGGAAGACGGCGAGCTTGTAGATCGACTTGACTTTGGGATTGATGTCCAGAATTCGTATATCCTCGACCTCACTCGGGCATATCGGGAATATTGCCCAGAGTGATGTTGCGAAAGACTTCATCCTTGACGCTCTGCTTGTCATCTACATCAGAATCGATGCTTATCACAATCGTGCCGCCATTCTCGAGGGAAAGAGAAGTGTACTCCTTTAATCCCGAGATCTTCGCAACTTCGCGCTCCACGGGCACAATGGCGTTCAACTCTACATCCGAAGGGCTTGCGCCAGGGTAGGTCACGGTGACGCGCATCATGTCCAGATCGGCCTGAGGCATCACGTCTTGCTGAAGGTGCAAGACACCGTAAATGCCAAACATCACCACGGAAATCACAATGACGTTGACCAAGAGTTTGTTCTTCACAAAATACTCTAAGAATTTTTGCATATATTCTCCTTCGTGTGCAGCTATCAACGGCTAATTTCAACCTTTGCCTCGAACCTGCCTGATTTCCTGTATGTGAGGCTCCTCAGCCGGACAGAACCGGATGCGGCTCCGCTTTTTCTTATACCTGGCAGCAAAGCAAAGGAAGAAGGCTGATAAAGGAGCTTTCCCTCTATTGATACCAGGTCGGAAGAGTGAAACTTGAGCGTAGTCGTCTTTTGGGGTGTTTTCTTGCCTGCGCGGTGATAATCGGTTTCGATCTCGTATCCGTACAGGGTGAGTCCGTTCAATCGATCTTCGAGCGAGAGGTGGTAGAATTGTTCCAAAAAGATATCGTTGGGCGCCTTATCTCCAGGTAATACGAGATAAGCCTTCACCCTGCCCTGCTTCAACCGGTTCTCCTCAGAAGCGCCTCCTGGGAAGAGAGGTCCGGCGCTGAGGCAGAGAGAAAGAAGAAAAAGCAGCAGCCGTTTCGACATAGATGTTTACCTCTTTGTTTTGATCTTCTCCCAATGTACCCTGAATTCGGTTCTTCGACGATGGTCGGATTTAGACAGTTGGCTGGCTGAATAACTTGACCATTCCTCTCGATTAAGGTATAACCGGCGGCATCCCGCTACAGTGGAGAAAATCCGCAGCGCCCAGCTTAGAGAGGAGAAGTGACTATGCAGTACGTGCCTCTTGGTAAAACCAGCCTGGAGATATCTCGATTTGCCATGGGATGCATGCGTCTTCCGCAAATCCAGGCAGCCGACGGATCGACAATCGTGAATGAGGAGGAGGCCATCCGCATGATCCGCCACGCCGCCGATCACGGTATCAACTACTTCGACACCGCCTATGGGTATCACGGGGGCACGAGCGAGATCATACTCGGAAAGGCATTGCAGGACGGTTACAGAGAAAGGGTGAAAATTGCCACAAAACTCCCTTCGAGCAAGTACAACGACTACGCCGCCTGCTTTAGCGAGCAGATTTCAAAGCTTCAGATCGATCATCTCGACGTCTACCTTCTTCACGGATTGAACAAGAGCCGCTGGGAGCAGGTAAAAGAGCTGAAATTGCTCTCGTTCCTCGACAAGCTGAAAGACGAAGGCATGATCACCTGCGCGGGATTCTCCTTCCACGATGGCACCGATCTCTTCAAGGAGATCATCGACGCCTACGATTGGGATATGTGCCAGATTCAGTTCAACTACGTTGACGAGAACTACCAAGCGGGCATGCAAGGTCTGAAGCACGCAGCCGCCAAAGGGGTATCCGTCGTGGCCATGGAACCTCTCAAGGGTGGGCTCCTGGCCCAAAACGTCCCTGATGAGGTTAGAGATGCCTTTGAATCGGCTCCTGTCAAACGAACTCCGGCGGAGTGGGGACTCCGATGGCTGGGCAATCTTCCGGAGGTGACCATGGTGCTGAGCGGGGTCAGCACCATGGAACAGCTCAAAGAGAATATAGAGCTTTTTCAATCTCCCCTTACAGGAACCGCGACTGATGACGAGGCAAAGGTCATGGCGAGGGCGAAAGAGATCTACGACGAAAAGATAAAAGTGGGATGCACGGCCTGCGGGTACTGCATGCCCTGCCCTTCGGGGGTCAACATTCCGAACGTTTTTAAAAGCTACAACTCCGTTGCCATAGGCGGCAAGGTGGAGTCTTACAGAAAGAACTATGCCAAGTTGATCGGGAGGAAAGCCGATGCCTCGTGCTGCACCGAGTGCGGCGAATGTGAAGAAGTCTGCCCTCAGAACCTGCAGATCATCCAGCAGCTGAAGGAAGCCCACGCCGTGCTCGCCGGATCCTGAACCGGCTCAGTACACCGACTATTTTCGGTCAAAGAAGAGGCCTACCAGTCGACCGAAACCGGGACCGAGTCCATGAAGAAGAAGTTTCGCGTCGCCTCTGTGTCGAAGAGCCACCTGAGATAGTGCCAGTTGATCTTTGTCGTGGGCTGTAAAGAAGTCTTGTACATCCACTTCTGGACGAATTCACGCTGGAAATCCGTATTCATATAGCGAAAAGCACAGTGGTAACGCTTGCCGCCGACTGGTCGCTGTGTATCAGCACCTCAATTATTTTCTTCCAACCCGCTTTTCCACGGTCGATCTTTAATGGGCTCGAGGATGCGCCTTACATCCTGAAGCAACTGCTCGTCCATAGGCTCCGCGAGCCACGCGACGTTCTTCTTCATCCTATCGGGACTGGCCGAACCGACGAGTGTTGTCGGTATCTCCTTATTGCTCATCGAAAAGTGCAGGGCAAGTTTTGCCAGGTTTGCCTTTCTCATCCTGCAATATTCCGCCGCCCGGCGGCATGCTTCCTTCAGCACGTCATCCGCAGGATGCCATGGGAAAGCTCCGCGTTCGGTGAAGAGTCCCATGCCGAATGGTGAGCCGCTTATGAGCCCGACACCCTTCTCCCGGATAAGCGGCAGTATATCGTTCAACGTGGTATCTGCCAGGTTGTAGTGGCAGTAGGAGAGAATCGTGTCAATTTGAGCTGATTCAAAAACTCTTCGGAATATCTTTAACGGGTATCCCGTAACACCGCAGAACCGGATCTTTCCCTCTTCCTTCAGCCTCAGAAGAGCCGGGATAGATTGCTCTATGATGAAGTCGAGCGGTGAGTACTCGATGTCATGAAGCTGGAGTATATCGAGGTAGTCGGTCTTGAGCCGTTGCAGGCTCTCTTCGACGCTCCGGCTGAGGCGTTCCGGCGAGAAATCGAACTCCTTCGTGTCATACCGTCCGGCTTTGGAGGCCAGGATGTAGCGGTCCCGCGGTATTCCCTCGAGCCCCTTACCGACCAGCTCCTCAGCCCTGGTTATCCCGTAATACGGAGAAACATCAATCAAATTGATGCCCAGATCGAGTGCCACCCGCACCGTTTGATTACTCGTGGCATCGTCGATCTGCTTGGCTGCGGTACCGAAGGAGGCAGCACCGAAGCTCAGCTCTGAAACCCTGAGTCCGGTATTGCCTAAAACATTGTATTTCATTCGCCGATTATTCCTTCAGCACCAGGTAGATGATCAACTTAAAGCTGGCGTCGGAACCCTTTAGGGTGCCTCGCAGCCTCAGCCAGTTCCCAAAGTTTTGAATACCCGTCGAATAAAGCTCCGACCCTTTATCATCTGCTTCGATAACGCGGATAAACCAACGCGACTCACCTGCCCAGCCGCATTCATACGGCTCGGTTTCGAAGTCATTAACAACGTCTCGTTTCTGGATATAACTGCTGTAAACGAGTGTCTCATTCTTTCCCCCTACCCAGACACATGAATTTACGCACCTGGGTATGGGTGCGTACATCTATAGAACGCTTCGAACCCACGCATATTTACGATTCTATCTATTGCTTTTGTCTAACCTGCTCATAGAGCCTGTAATAATTTTTATAGTCGTCGTAGATGAGGAACAGAGGCTCCTCGTCCTCCTCGATTGCGGAGAAACTGCCGATGGAATCGTAGAAATGGTTGTCAACGTGGAGCAAATTGACGCTGCTGACTTCACCTACTAAAACGGTTCCTTTGCCCTCCTCGCCCCAGAATTTGTGGTACTGCCTCTGTTTGATGCAAACAGATTCCCCTGGCTCCAGGACGAGGACACCCCCTGCAGGTAGCGTTCTTTGCGCCCCGTCAACACTCAACTCTACTTCGGTTTCTGCCAGTATATCATCTTCCGTAGAGTTCCAGAATTGAATCTTCAGCGCACCGCCGCCGCGATTGATGATGTCTTCCATCTTCTGGTAGTGAAAATGAGTCGGAGTCACCTGTCCCGGCTTCACGATGAGTATCTTTTCAGCGTAGAGCTTACCGTTTTTCTTTTTCGAATCCTCCGACGTTCCGTTACGCAAAGAAAATAGAAGCAGACCAATTTTCTCGAAATCTCCAGAGCCGAAGTCCGTGATATCCCAACCAAGCTGCTGTCTGATGATATCCTGGCACTCATCGCCTTTGTCTATCCAACCAAACGAATTCCAAGTAGCGAAAGGCGGTAGAAGAAAATTCATCCTCTTCAGGAAATCGAGCCCAGCCTTCATAACCTGATTGATCTCCGATCGTTTCACCTTAACCTCTCCAGCGTCACAACAGACATGATGGAAACAAATAATAGCAAAAATTGTCTCCGGATGCAACGCGGTGGCTCGTTGAATGGTTGAAAGTGCAGACCGACTGGAGTCCCTGCTCGGCGGGAGATATGGCTACGTAGTCGCAGTAGTTTCAGGAATCGCTGTCAATTTGACAAATTACCTTCTTTTGTGCTAGAAAATCCAAGTGTATAAACAAATAAACTTTTCAAAAATTAATATTGGAATTATCGTTATTACCTTTCATTTGGCTGCACTCATTCAATTTAGACTGATACCTTTTACATATGATAGCTATTACCTCTGGCCGTTACAGTTTCATCTACTTTGGAGCCTTTCTCTCCTTTTGGCTTTCATTCAACTTCTGGTAAAGGATCCTGTACTTGCTGGTATTATCACATCGGTGCGTTTTATGTTCTTAATGATCATGAGTCTGCCCCTTTCTACTCATACCGGGTTGAAAATGACACTGTTTACCAGTGTTCTACTTCCTACCGGCTTGACCTTACTTGCGCCGGCTAACATGATTTTATCGGTTTCAATGATACTGCTGATAATGTTATCTCAGAGGTCTGTCTTTGTTTTTGGAGAACAGATTGCGGCTCTTTCACTAAATGACCTCATAGTCTTTGGACTGCAGATGGCCCTCGTAAGCCTGGTAAGCTGCTCGATCAATACCAAAAACCAGCAAATCTTTCGGCAAGAGCAAACCATAAACAGGCTCAACGATTCGCTGTCAAAAATTTCCAGAAGCAACATCGGATTCCAACAATTCGCGGCGAAGGCGAGCAAAAAATCTCAAGTCACAGAGCGCAAAAGGCTGTCTCGGGAAATCCACGATTCGGCGGGATACGTTTTAACGAATATCCTGATGATGATCAAAACAAGTCTGCTACTCGTTCCCAAAGATAGTCCAAAGGTAAAGGGTCTTTTAGTCAAAGCCAAAGCTCAGGCTGAAGAGGGTATCGTTGAGATCAGAAGCACGCTTCACGAACTGAGAAGCCAAAAAGTTTCAAGAGAAAGAGGGTTGTCGGCTATTCACAAATTAATCAAGACATTCTCGGAGGCGACGGGTGTCAGGGTGACACCGGAATACGGAAATATACCAAACAGCTTTGGACCTAAAACAGATCTTTTCATCTATCGGATGATCCAGGAGGGATTACTCAATGCCTTTACACACGGAGAAGCAGATTATATAAGAATTCATTTCTGGAAAAACGATCATCAGATCCAAGTCAGCCTGTTTGACAACGGCAAGGGAAGTCAGGATATAACTAAGGGGATAGGGTTGCGAGGCATGGAGGAACGAATCAACAGGCTGGGTGGCACTTTGACATTGAGGAACGATCCAATGGGCTTTGAAATCATTGCTTGTATCCCTGAGAGTAACGGGCAGAAGAAATTCTTATGAACCGAATAAAAATCGTACTGGCGGATGACCAAAAGGTCTTCATAGAAAGTCTTAAGACCTATCTGGAGGAAAGCAGCCGGGAGCTTCAGGTCATTGGTCTGGCGGCCAATGGACAGGAGGCAATCGAAGCGGTCGAACAGGAACAGCCCGATATCGTACTCATGGATGTCAGGATGCCCATTGTAGACGGGGTAGAGGCAACGAAAGTGATCCATAAGAAATTTCCAGATGTCAAAATACTCATGCTCACTACCTTCGATGATGAGGAGTATCTGCATATGGCTCTCAAATACGGAGCCGCCGGTTATCTTTTAAAGGAGGACATCGATGCAACCGAACTACTCGATGCCATTAAAGCCACCTCGAGCGGCTCGGTTCTTTTTTCTCCGCACATAGCCTCTAAGCTCATCAAGTCTGAAGTAAAACCGGATAAGAATAATTTGTCTTCGGAAAAACTATCGACTCTACCGAGCTGGTTTTACACTCTGAGCAAGAAAGAACGGAAGATCGTGAAGCTGATTCTGGAAGGCTATGATAACAAAGAAATTAGCGAACGTATGTTCCTTGTCGAGCAGACGGTCAAGAACTACATCAGCATCATCTATTCGAAACTCGGCACTCATGACCGGGTGCAAACCATCAAGAAGGCTCTCGAAATACAGGAGTTTCTGTAACCTGTTGCCCCTACAAATCCAATTCGATTTCGGTACTCCGGTACAGTACAATATCATTACCAATTGATTACCAAAGTAACTTGTTTAGCAGGGAGGCATAATGTACAAATGGAACTGTCCTGGATAGATCAGCGAACAGGATAGACTGTTCAGGATAGACTGTTTAAGCGAAAGGTTTGAGTTGACTCACACGAAGTCGTCTGTTTTTAGAATTAAATTATTCATTCCTTACCTCCTGTTACTTCCTGCCTTTGCCATCCTGGGCATCATACTCATATTTCCTCTACTCAAGAACGTCTACCTTTCCCTATGGCAATGGCGTCTGATGAATCCCTCCGATACTGACTTTGTAGCCCTACGGAACTACATCGAGATGTTCAGCGATCCCCTCTTCTGGCAGGTTGTGCGTTTCACGCTCGTTTTCACGGGCCTGACCATAAGCGGCGAATTTTTGCTAGGTCTCGGCAGCGCCCTCCTGCTGAATTGGATGAGAAGAGGAAAAGGCATTATCACTACTCTGATGATTCTGCCTTACATGGTGGCCCCGATCTCGGTTGGTCTTACCTGGCGGCTCCTATGGTTGGAAAACGGCATCATCAATTATATTCTCAGTATATTTGCGATACAACCCGTAGAGTGGCTCGTAGACAGAACCGGAGTGCTGGCGGCTGTTTGCATTTCCCAGATATGGAGGTTTACCCCCTTCGTCACGATGATTCTCTTAGCCGGGCTGACCTCGATGCCAACCGAAATATTCGATGCGGCAGAGGTCGACGGAGCGACGAGGTGGCAGGTCTTCCGGCGTCTAACACTTCCTCTCTTGCGAGCCTCCATAACAGTGGCTCTACTGTTTCAGACAATTTTTACACTTCGCGTTTTCGACATCATATATATTCTTACCGGCGGCGGACCCGGTACGGAAACGCTCCCCCTCGGAATTTTGATATATAAAACCTATTTCCGTTACATGGAGGGAGGCTCTGCGGCATCTCTATCAGTCTTTCTCTTGATCCTTGGTGCATTGGTCAGTTGGTTCTATATCCGGTTCGTATACAAAGAGCAGGAGGCGTAAGGTCGGTGAGGAACAGAAAAATCCGATTTCTTCTTCACAGCGCGATCATAGCCGTTTTGCTAGCTCTCACGCTGTTCCCGATCATCTGGATAGTCATGACGTCTCTAAGAACCAACGCAGAGACTCTGGCCGTTCCCCCAAAGATCATATTCAGACCAAAGTGGGACTCTTACGCATTCTTCCTCAGTTTGAAAAGTCCTATTATATCCAAGCTGTACAACAGTATCATCATAGCCTCCGGAAATACACTTGCCGTTATCTTCATAAGCAGTATGGCCGCGTACTCCTTCTCTCGCTTTAGATTCAAAGGACGGTTTTTCCTGTTGTTCATGATCCTTGCCACCAGGCTTCTACCCCCGATCACAGCCATCGTTCCCCTGTTTCTCCTAATGAACTCCTTGCGTCTCGTAGACACCCACCTCGTTATGATCATTATCTACAGTGCGCTGAATATCCCCTTCGCAATCTGGATGATGAAAGCCTTTTTCGACGGAATCTCGAGTGATCTGGAAGAAGCGGCAAAGATAGACGGTTGCTCCTGGTTTCAGGCTTTATACAGGATCACCATTCCCCTTGCAGCACCGGGCATGGCGGCGACTTCGATTTTTGTCTACCTGCTTGCATGGAACGAGTTCATATTTGCCCTTATCTTCACGAGAACCGTAGCCGTGACCATGCCGATCGCGATAGTGCACACAATCGGGGAGTTAGGAATCTACTGGCAGGACATGGCTGTGCAGGTCATCATCGTGATGCTTCCGGTGTTTCTGTTCAGCTTCTGGATGCAGAAGTATCTCGTAAGAGGACTGTCGGCCGGAGCTCTGAAGTAAGACCAATTGAGTGTAAAAAAGAGGAGCTGTTAGCTTTTCTATAAAACTGTTTGAGGAGGAATGACGAAATGAGAAAGATGACTAGGATTCTTATCGTCCTTGCACTGTTTGGCATCATGTTGTTTCCATTGTTCGCCAGTGGGAGCTCCGCTCAAAAGGAAGAGAAAGGAATGGCTAAGAAGATATCTATCCTTATCCATCCTACCCTCTATCTGGCAACCGGTGGTGATACAGGAGTGATCACTCAGTTCGAAAAAGACACCGGTACGGAGGTGGAGGAGATCAAAATTGGACCGAACCCGGCTATATTCGAGAAGCTTATGGTCGAGTTCGTCGCGAAAACCGGACGCTATGACGTGGTTATAGTCCTGACCCATTGGTGGAATGAAGAAACCTTTCAACACCTCGAGCCACTGGACGATTACATCGCCAAGCCCAACCCTGGATGGGATTTAGGCGATTTGATCAAATCCCTGGTCGATGCAGGCAAAGATCTCAGCGGCAAGCAGCGCACCCTGCCCTTTCGTATCGGAACCTCGATGCTTTACTACCGGAAGGACATTTTGCAAAAAGTGGGAGCCGGTGGACCGGAGATGTGGGATGATGTAATTTCGATTTCGGAAAAACTGAAACCGATGAACATCTACGGTGTCGGCCAGACCCTCTATCCTCAAGGCGATGACTTCATTCGTTTTATCTATTCGATGGGCGGTAACGTGGTGAACAGGGATATGACGAAGAGTATGCTCGACAGCAAAGAGGGACTCCGCGCGCTGGAGGTTGTGCATACCCTGTACAGCAAAGGTTACATGCCAAAGGAGGTCCTCTCATGGCAGAGAGACCAGCAGATCCCCGCTCTACAAAACGGACAGATAGCTATGGGAGTGTTCTACTCACCCTACTGGGGCCGCATCATCGACAAGAAGGCGACCGAGAACTGGGATAAGATGGGATGGATGGTTTCTCCTACCGATCCCGGCGTACCTAGAGGACGAACCCAGAATGTCGGCTGGGGACTGGCTATTGACATCAATAGTAAGCACAAAGCCACAGCGTGGGAGCTGGTCAAAAGACTGACCAGGAGCGATAACCAACTAGACATGGCGCTAAACTATGCAAACGGACCGGTGAATGCTTCAGTGTATGAGTCGGCAGAGTACCTCAAGAAATTCCCTCTGTCCAAAGATTGGCTGATTGCCACGGCCGCTTCCACCTTCACCCCGCCTCATCCCAGAATTGAGGAGATCAAAGATGCTATAAATGGGAACTTCAGTGACGTCCTTCTCGAAAAAAAGAGTAATGAGGCTGGGCTGAAGGCCGCGTCGGCCAAAATAGACGCCATCCTCGCGAAGAAGTAGACTCGCTAGTTCAACACCAGGATCCGAGGGGCCGAGTTGCTAATCCAACCCGGTCCTTCGGTTTTAATGGGGAGGAATAGATGTCGGTTTTCTCTATAGATAACAAAGTGGCTGTAGTTAGTGGTTCCTCTCGCGGAATCGGCCGGGCCACCGCGCTTCTGCTTGCCGAACACGGTGCCGATGTCGTCGTTAACTACGTTAAAAACCAGGAAGCCGCTCAGAAGGTTGTAGATCAGATCACTACAATGGGAAGAAAGGCCGTTAGTGTTCAGGCCGATGTCTCGAAACCGGATCAAGTCGAAGGATTGATCAAGGCAGCATTTAAAGAATTTCGCCGCATAGATATACTGGTGAGCAATGCGGGTACCGGTACTCCCTATAGTATCACTGAAACCACGGACGAAGAGTGGGAGAGGGTCATCCGGGGTAACATCGCCAGTTTCTTTAATCTGGCTAGAGCCGTCATGCCTCATATGATGGAACGAAAATCCGGAAAGATCGTGGCCATAAGTTCTATCGTTGGAAAAACGGGAAAGGCCTTCCTCTCACAGTCAGCCACCTATGCCGGTGCCAAGGCAGCTATAGTCGGTTACACACGGGGACTGGCGCGAGAGGGCGCCCCCTACGGCATCAATGTCAACTGTGTACGTCCCGGCTGGACCGACACCGACGCCACGGCTCGAGCGTCTGAGGAGGTGCGGGCCAGAGCCATCAAAGAGATACCTCTGGGACGGACCGGTCGGCCCGAGGACATTGCGGCGGCCGTGCTCTATCTGGCTTCGCCGGCGTCCGACTACATGACCGGCCAGGCACTGGACGTAAACGGCGGGCTTTTTATCGGATAACACGGAGTCGAATGCATTGAGCCTGCGTGATGATACCCTTAAGGTTCTCCGTTTTGAGGAAGTGCAGCCGACGCCATCCTGTTCTCCTCCGCAGCGCCTCCTGGAAATAGAATACCCTGGAAATAGAATACCGGTGCTGAGACAGAGGAAAAAAAGAAGAAACAGCAGCATCCGTCTCGACATAGATGTTACTATTTCCGGTCGAAAAAGGACCTCTTGCCGCTGACGCTCAGTGTTACTTGTCCCCTTCACCTCTGGCCAGCTTGACGTGGGAGTCGGCCATCTCGTATCCGGCTGCCTGAGCACAGGCGGTGTTCAGGTCCAGAGCGGTTACCG
>SDBT01011045.1_pt1 | contig 14558 bp, 12 predicted proteins | sample 2277101 | NCBI WGS metagenome assembly SDBT01 (sample SAMN10404973, study PRJNA504765) | marine sediment metagenome | isolation source: marine sediment core GS10_PC15, 103 cmbsf | place: Arctic Ocean: Southern Knipovich Ridge | collected 2010
GATCTATTCCATCCATATGGCTGGTAAAAAGGTGAGAGACTTTATTTCAAACTATTCCAAGCGATTTAATTGGCAAATAGATAATATTTTCCCATATAAATTAAGTTTAGAGAAGTCCTTTCTATTTCACCAACAAAGAGTGAAAAATATTGATGTTGATATTTATAGATTTAAAAAAAATAAAAAATAAAAATAAAATTTATTGAAAGTCTTTCCATGAATCCAATTTAGTTGGAAATTTAGCGTTATCCCCAAGAATTTCTTGAATTCTTAAAAGTTGATTGTATTTTGCATTTCTATCGCTTCTACAAGTAGCTCCTGTTTTCATTTGACCAGTACATAGGCCAGTTGCTAAATCGGCAATGAAAGGATCTTCAGTTTCTCCTGAACGGTGTGATACCATTACATTAAAATCATTTTCATACGACATTTTACAAGCTTGAATTGCTTAGGATTAACTGCTTGGTCTGCGGGGTGAACTAAAAACTGATCCCCCGCCTTTCTACTGTAACCGCCGTACTCAATAACATTACCATTTATTGTCTGCCCGGTAGCACTTTTTAAGAACGCTCCGTAAGGCGCCCCTTTTACTTTTCCTACAGGCCAAAATTCAATTAAGACAAGTTCATCTTTGTGAGCCATTGATTGCATTACTCCTTTACCATTTAGTATTACCTTATTTGCTGGTGCTTGACCACAATTACATCCCACTGCAGCGCCCTCCTTTTCGTACTTAGCTCTCATATAATTAATGCGGGCCTTGTGCCGTTCCTGTGAACCTATATCATCTCGTGTAGGAATAGCTTGCTGCCTTCGGAAACCTGCATCAAAGTCATATAAGAAAAGAGGTTCAACAATCCTATGGAAGCAATAGCCTTTCCTTGCTAAACGCCACATGTAGTCTACGTCTTCCCAGGTATCCATTTCAGCATCAAAACCATTAATAGAATCATGCCACTTCTTTGGGATAAGAATACTTATAGCAGTCCATAAGTAATAAGGCATGTTTGGACTAGTCTTGTCGAGCTTTGGTTGAGCTAAGGCTTTTTCACAATCAAAGTCTGCTGCTGAGTACTTAATGATTGCACGACCTGACTTCTCATTGTAATTCAGGACTCGTTCTTTGAAAGCCTTTTGAAAGTCCTTAAGTTCACCTGTCGCTCTGCCCAAATAGTCTGAATAAATTATTTGTTTGTGCTCGCGCCAGGCATTAAACATCTTTGTGAGTGCATTAGTAGAAGTAAGAATGTCATCGGCATCTAGGAACAATATGAATGGAGCCTTTGCAACTTCAACACCTCTGTTACGTGCGTAACCTGCCCCCTTGCCTCCTGAAGTAAATTCCCAATTCACATAAGGATATGCTCTGACTAACCTGGCAACTTCAGGATCTACTTGTACATGTATGTCTGTTTTAGTTGAAGCTGAGATACCAAAGCCGTCCGGAGAATCCCACACAACAATGGCCTCCCAATCTCGAAAACTCTGGGACTCCAAACTGTCTAATGCATCTTCAAATTGTGTTTCGTGCCCAGGACCTATTGGGATTATAACACTAATTAATGGCTCATCGTATTGATGTACTGGATGAGCTATGTTATTCTTTGGTTGTGCTAGGCTGGCAAAAGGATGTATATCGTCATGAACCCAAGGATACAATGCCAACCAATCAATCTCCTGATAGTCTGACTTTGATGTTGCCCCTATACCCATAGAGTAATTAAATAGGGGTCGCTTAGTTGCTTGAATAGCGTCGTAACTAATTGCCCCGAAGACAGTCCAGAAGGCGGCATCTTCACTCCCAGCTCCATCAGGCCCGTATCTTTGTTTATATCCACCTATCCGAGCCCAGGCTTCTTTTCTGAAGACACAGCATGTTGGAATTTGGTTGTGCTTCTGAATTTGAAAATCATAATTGAAGTCGGAGGGCCACTCACTTTGACCTGACGTACCATCAGGAAAATGTGTTTTAAGTCCAGTAAATGAAATACCTAAGCCTAGACTATTTTCCTGATTAAAAGGGGTCGCGCATGCCATAAGGAAATCTTCTTCAACCCAATCATCAGCATCCAGACAGGAGATATAATCTGAATTGCTATGCATTATACCGATATTCCTCGCATGCGCAACCCCCTTATTTTCTTGTTTAATTACTTTAACAAGTCCGGCATCGTCATCAATATCAATGTCGTAAGGGCAAGGACCGTCTAATACAACTATGATTTCGTTCGGTGAAAGCGTCTGGCTAAGCATACTTTGAATAGCTCGATCCACCAATTCTTTTGGTTTGTTATATACAGGTATCACTACACTAACTTGGAACGTATGCTTCTTCTTTTCAAAAGCCCGTTCCCATACTTCAAGAACTTTTTCACACTGTTCTGGCCAGGAATATTCAACACTGGTAATTTCTTTCTGCGCCTTAGGAATGATGTATTCTTGATTGACTTTGTCTAAACAATAGGTAAGGCCTTCAAAAAGATCTTCATGGTTTGTAGTAGGTCTGTATAAGTAGCCTGTTTCTTTGTGCTCCAGGATTTGTTTATTTCCACCTTGATTGACCGCCAGCACAACTGAGCCAGATGCCATTGCTTCAAGTACTCCAATCCCGAATGTTTCTTTAGTCGAACTTAAGTACACAGATGCCTTTTGAATGACTCTTTTCATTTGTTCGTGCTCAAGAGTTCCAGTCACTAAAAGATTAGGGGGGATTGGGCCAAGCTTGTCATCTGTAGGGTATGTTGAAACGAATTGGATATGAGGAAACGCTTCGCACAAGTCAACGAGTATAGAGTTGTCACAGACATCCAACGTTCGGTTCTTATTCCACAGGACGTAATCTTTTTTCTCATACTTGTGCAACCATTCGTTAGCGTCAATCCCATGCCCAATAATGTAAGGGCTGAATCTCATATCACGTTCAAGTGTTATTGCTACCCACTTACTGGGTACTACTACTTCATGAGCTCTTCGGATAGCTGTAATTACATACCTGTTGGTATGATTTTCCCATGCTGGGGCTTCAGGAAAATCATAAGTCCAGTGTAAGCCATGGCAGTGCACAACATCTGCACCTGGATATGTTCCGGCATGAGAAACAGAAATGTCTGCCACTTCTTTCGTCTCTACAAATTTAACCCCCATCTGGGGCAGGTATTTTTTATACGCTTTTACTACTGTAGAAATACCCCCCGGACCGAGTGCTTCTGCTGTTGGAGTCATCCATACTTTAAGAGTCATGAGTGGCCTCCAATACTCGGAATGAAATTAATGAATCTGTATGTTTGTATAGTTCATATTTGTCAGGCTGTGCAATAAGTAATTCATCTACTGCTTTGTTTACTCCAAGTAATGGTATTGGGTGGGGGCCGTTAAGATCCAAAGGCAGTAATTGCTTATTATAATCATGAACGCATATAATGCCCAGTCCAGGTTTAATATAAGGTGTCCAGCCTAGAATATCATCTCGACATTCTGCATAAGAGTGCCCACCATCTACATACACCATGTCTACTTGACCAATATGGTCATAATACATTGGCCACCGCTCTGCGAATAGTTTCGAAGTCATGTGGTGTTGGCGGTTTCGACATTTGAGTTCTGCTATTCGAGGATGCCACAAGGTGTTTTGCCAAAGACCTGCACTTTTCAGGACTGTTCTTTCTGCTTCGAGGCACCCTAACGGGCTACTTGTATCTTGAACATCTACTGTAAATAAAAATGAATCAAAACGAGCTTCTAGAATTGCCAACCCTGAGGTGCCAGCCCCGGACCCAATATTGACTACGACTGGATAACTTTCAGGTAATTCACGCACAAGAGATTTGAATGCGGGCAGTTCAGCCGGGTAAAAGTAATGGAATGAATTTCTTAGAGATTCAGCCGTATGTATTTGAGTCATCTTGTCACCCCATAAAAATGAAACAGATTGTCAATTATTACATCAAGATCAGTCATCTGCAGATACTGATGGCACCCAATATAAAAACCGTGTTCATTAATAAAATGGGCAATAGGGTAATCTTGAGGCTTCCACAAATCTAAACCTCTATAACATTCTTGCTCAGTGAGAGGTAACATGTCTCGAACCCCAATGCTTTGATGATTTAAGAAACTCATGACTCGCTTTTTTGATTCCTTAAGATTTACAATTGGAAACATCATCCAGCTATGGGCAATGCCTTCTTCATATAAGGGCAGTTGAATTAATCCCTTGTCCTGTATAGGTTTAAGTTCACGCAGTAGACATTGTGCATTAAGCGTGCGGCGTATTATTTGATTTTCTAACTGGCCTTTTGATATTTGGGCTACGCCTAGCGCTGCTTCTAATTCAGTAATCCTTGCCGAGTGCCCTACACTACCAAATCGGAAATCTCGAGATAGTACTACAGGGTCATATACTGGTGAACGGATATCCGTAAGTTCATCATACGCGAGCCCATGATTTACAAGGCTTCTCATTCTGTTTGAAAGGGCTTTAGAATTTGTGATAGACATTCCACCAACACCACAAGTTACGTGGTGAGCATTGTAAAATGAGAAGCAACCAATGTCACCAACACCGCCTACAAACTCGTCGTCGTTTCGTTTTATAAAAACTGCTTCACAAGAGTCTTCGATAATTTTAACATTCTGTGGAAAGCCTCTAATGGAAAGTAAATGCTTCAGCTCTGCAACATTTACTGGATAACCGAACAAGTGTACTGGAATAACTGCCACTGTTTGTTCTGTAATTACCCTATCAATAAGATCCAAATCCATGATGTAAGTATCAGGATTTATGTCTACCAAAACAGGCTTAAGATTATTATGCAAGACTGCGTTAACTGTCGCTACAAATGTTAAGCTCGGGCAAATTACTTCACTACCATCAGGCCATCCATGATGCTCTTTAAGCGCCTGTATTGCTACTACGAGAGCACTTGTACCTGAGTTTGACAAAACTCCAAACTTGCGATTGTGCAATGTGGACCACTCATCTTCAAACCTTCTTGAGTATGGTCCATAAGAAAGGCGATTACTTCGTAGTACATCTAAAATATTGTCTTCCATTGCTTGGGTTGTCCGGAAGTCCCCGGTCGTTATTGTCATGGTCGATCCTCCTATGACGTTGGTTTCCAAGTTAAGGCCTTGATTTCTCTTAATCTTATTTCATCTGATGTAGAAAAAGACTTAACTCCGATATTCTGACCGGTATTCCACTGGCCAGATTGAATTACATTTGCATGCATCATTGGTGCTTGTCGTGTACCTAAGACTAGAAGTTCATCGCCAAATTCTTGTAGCCTTGTTGTGCCATTCAATTCAATTTGCTGTGCAGTCTCGCCTGGAATTAAGATTTTCTTTAAGTTTGTATTATTCCAAAACCCACCCCACAAGCTCATGTGGTAAGCTGAACGGAAATTCGATTTGATAAGGTCTAAGTAACCTAAGTAGTCATAGTTACCATTCCCGTACGTGTATTTACCGCCGCCATCTGCCCACATTCGTTCATCAGTAACATCAAACTTTAAGACGTACTGGTAAGTTTCCATATAAGAATGCATCATCCTAAGAGCTTGAAGATCTGGTCGACGTAACAACCAATAATCGTCAAGGAGTAAAATGAAGACGTCATCAGCAACTTCATTTAGAACTTGATGTAGTGCATTGGACCACATCGGATGTGGAAAGTCTTCATACTTTCCAATAGAATAAAACTCATGCGTCACATTGAAGGAGTCGAATTGCCCGTTAGGGGGTGTAAACCCACATAAAACAATTCGAAATAAGTCAACATTAAAACCTACATGCTGTTCCCATTGTGAGAAAAATCCCGTCAGGATTTTTTCTTTCTTATCGCTGGTCATTACGATTACTTGTATAGTCATGTTTACTTTATTTACATCGTAGTCCCTGTCCGGGACTACTCATTAGGTTCAAGGTCAAGCTCAATCTTAGGCCCAAACAGCGTTGGTATCGGAGAAGTCAGTTCGAGTTGACACTCCACCATTCACAAAGTACGGGCTGTCAGTGTACGGGCTTCTCAGATGCTGCAGAGGCTCGTAACCTACATTACTAATACGTCCAGCCAGGTAAGGAGTTTGGCAAATGACTCGCATTTCCGTACGGCCAGATACATCAAAGCACTCACGGGTGTCTTGAACGGTCCACAGATAACGACCTGCGTTAGTCCAGAAACGTAAGTTGCTTTGGCCAATACCCATCGCGCTCAACGCACCAGGAAGATCTGAATAGTTCAGGTATTCCATTCGGGTAACTGAATAGCCGTTCACAGTCATCGGAATAAAGTAGATGTCCGAAGCATATTGTCCAGCAGCCAGGCTACCAGTAGTGATGTTGGTTTGCTCATTAATACCATTGTCCAGGACTACTTGGTAGGAGTGGGCATTAATTTCGATGGTCATGCTCCGGCGCATTTGATCACGTTGAGCAATCATGGTGTCGCCTAACACGTTGACTTGGGTGTTACCAGAGAGAAGTGTGCCGCGATTGGTGTTATAACTAATAGGCCACACGTCGGTCAGCTCTTGCCACAGCTCTGGGCGCATTGAGATTACCCATGTAGCTGTAACATTTACGTCACGGGCTATACTGGTTACGAAAAACTCCAGCATTGATAAGTACGTTACAATGTCACTCAACTGGCCTGTCTTGCCTAAGATAGAGAAGTTAAAATCTTTAACGTCACTGTCTGCAGCGGGGCACAAGGTGTTCGTTACACTGTCTACGTGGCCGGTAGTGATTTGGGCGTCCAACCCTGGGAACTCTGCACGACCGTTAGTGTTACCAGTCACTGTGCCTTGCCAAAGTTGTTGACCTAAATCACGGATGAACGACGTAGCTACCGCACTCAAGTTTGCGGACATCGAGTTATTCAAAACCGCACTTGGGTTATTGAAATTCCCGGCTGGCGCAAGTCCAGTGTTGTTATTCACAGCGTCGCCTTGCAACGAAAGATCAGTGAACTCACTCCGGTTCAGAAGCTTGATAAGATTTGAGGGGTCAATCGTGTCCGTAGCTTTACGTAGAAAGCCGAACTGTGCGGTCTGAGAACACATCTTACGGAAACCGGCCCGAACTGGGTCACCACAACTATCAGTGGGCTCGGTGCCGCTATCTGCTTCTTGACCTGCCAGGATGGCAAACTGAGGATTGGTAAACACCGTTCCTTGCGCGGGCAGAATCGCCCCTAGTCCGTACGGTTGTAACATTGCTGAAAATACTTCTGGGTTCAATCCTCGTTGTGAAAATAACCCTGTAGGTCCATGCATTACTTGCCCGGATTGGGAAGCCAGCGGGGCTTTAGTAACTAAACCATTGCCCCCACCTACATAGTGGGATTTTTCTTTTGCTTCGCGAAATGCTTGGAACTCTTGAAATTCATTGATGAGTTCCGCTTGAATTGCAGCCATTATTACCTCCTTAAAGGTTTATGTTATGCTGGTTACTAATTGCTAAATAATTACTGGGTCAACGCCTTCGAGTTGGCATCAACGGCCGACTGGAATAACCCGTAAAAGCCTTTGCCTTGTTCATTGGCGGGTTCTTCTTCGGGGCTATCTTTCTGCGCCGTTTTACGCATGTCTACTTTAGCCGCCGTGTCATTTGACGTGCTGTTCATCTTCAGCAACTCCATCAACGATTGTTCGACTTCTGGCGGTTGAGCGGCCTGCTCTTTAACGGCAACTTCAATCAGGGACAAACGTTCATTGAGATTTTTTAAGACCTCTAAAAGCTCATCTTTTGACACTGACGGGGCTTCCTCGGTGCCGGCTGCTGGAGCTGCCTTTGCGACAGTGGCTAAAGCTTCGGCTGCGTCTGTAATAGCTGCGGCTGGCGGGGTGGTTACTTCTTTACTTTCGGTTTGATCTTTAGCTGCTTTAGCTTGTGCGGCGTCTAAACCTTGCTCAAGGCGTTGCACAAAGGTTTCATCAAATTCGTCGACGAACGCAGCACGTTTGGAACCCAAACCTTTTTCTGCATTTTCTTCTGACATAGCTGTCTCCTTAATAATATTGAACGCCAACTTATTAGCCGCGCTCACGGTTGGTAGAATTGAAATTTCTTTGGTTCTGTGTTGAATAATTATAGTAGAGTCTTCTTTAGAACGAACGATTGACTCTATAGGCATCCCGTGAGAAACGCCTTTCCAAGTAACGCTTCCTATAAGGGCTTCTGCAACCCAGTCCATTCCTTCATCAAAGTGCCCGCCAGCAACTACAAAGCCAGTCTCTTTGTTGAATTCATGGAGTGTCGTTGTACCCACTTTATAATCAACATGGAACATCCACAATTCGGGCATTGGCCACGTACCTTCATCCAATTGCTTAGCGAAGTACTGATGACTTTCTGCCGCAATAATTTCAGGGATCGCATCATCATCCCGAAAGTTATTTGAATAACTTACAAGCCATCGATACTGGCCTGTTGTTGCATCCTTCCAGACCATCTCTGGGGCAGGTGAGGGGGCAGGGGGGCTAACTGTACTTAAAATCTTCTGAGCAGCTGCCTTAACTTTGCCTACAAGAGTTTTGGTCGCGAGGACTGCTCTAGTTCTGGCCTCAAACTCAAAGCCAAGATTTTTAAGTGCTCGCGGTTTATCCAGGTCAAGGTCGTCACTTCCCATGATGTTTTCAATCATACTAGTGTATTGGTGAGTCAAGGTTCTCATATCACTTGCAGTCTCAGCTGCAACTTTAAGAATGTCTAAGTCTGTGAAGCTCATAGTACCGTACGGAACCCAGTACTCATAATGTGCTTTTTCTTCACCCTCGTCTTTTTCTTTTTCTTTTTCTTTTTCTTTGTCTTCAGTCTCTGTGTGCCCCGTGGTTATCAGAGTGTCCAAACCTGGAAACGTGTCTGTTTTAATAGGTTCAACTGCCATTTAATTACTCCTTATTTTTATCTTTAGGTTAAGAAAGCCTTGACCACGTTCGAGGGCTCAATTCGCTGCCCTGCTTCAAAGCTCCAAAGCTGCGGTATAAGCTCATGCGATATTATAACTGATAAAGTGATTTTCGCCAAACCATCGCGGGATTCACCTAATGTCTCTTGGGCCTCTTTCTTTGCCCTTAAGATAAACTTTTCCCAAGCATCTTTTTCCAAGTTGCCGTCGCTATCGTTCATAATGTACTTACCTTTCTACGTCCCCTGTATGCCTTATGGGATCCCCTTTGCATAGCAATATTCATATTCTTACTATATATCGGTTGTCGTGTCTTTTTAATTTTTTTAGTCCAGCCACGCGCTGCAATACCACTTCGAGGTCGGATGTTTCGCTTTTTCATTGCACTCCGGCCCCTGATGACTGTCTTACCACTACCAAACCGAGTGCGGAATGAGCCTGGCTTTGTTTTAGCGGAGAAATTCTGGCTCATCAAAGCCCATCGAATAGACGTACCTAGATCTAGAAGGCTCCACTTCCTTATCCCATGTGAATTTCCAGAGGGGATTGTAGTTACGGACATACTGTTAAGGGTGTTTTTTCTTATTGACTTAAATGACGGTTTATCTCCGCGCCATGATGTTACTGTAGTACTTAGTATCTTACGTTGCGCTTTACCTTCTTGTCTCTGAGCCTTGTGCAGCTCATTAAAGATCAATTTGATCTGTAATTTCTCAGGCTTGAGTACTTTGATTACCGCCATGCTTACTCACCAGCTAAGTTAGCATCTAACAAGAAAAATTCAAGTTGGGCTGCAATTTTTGTATTTGCATTTGACGCATTGGCCCTAAACCATATATCAGTAAGAGCTTTAATTTTAATAAAACTACTAAATCTAATTGGTATTTCACCTTGTACTTCAACAGTATCCCATATCATTCTCCGAGGTAAAAACGGGGCAGAAGTTGTTAGTATTCCTTCACGTTCATATAAAACAATATCAGCTGTTTTTACCCCAGTTGTATTTATACTGACTTCCCCCCTTGTTAGATAAGCAACTTTACCTAGGGGCACAGTGTAAAAACTATTACCAGCTTCGCCAGAGCCATATTGAACAGATGAATCAGCTACGCCTTCAACACCTGTCATGGTTGCAAGCACAACACCTGCTCCTGTGGCTCGACAGATAACGTCTCCCTGATGGCTACCACCATATGTACCAACTTCTTCGTTGTGCATCTTATTAATACGGATATAGTCTAAAGTGCTTTGGACAGGAGTCAAACCATTTGTAGGTATAACTTCGTCTTGATCTACTCCTGTAGCAGATAAACCGTGAATCTCTACAGAACGAACTCCTAGACCTAACGCCGTATCTGCAGCATTTGTACTTAATATTTCTACTTTCGTGGCTGTAGTAAGCCAGTTAATATTACCGCCGGGGGCCCAAACATCCTCCCACACTCCAGCATCAATATCATTATTAAAACCAAAAAAGAAAAACGTCCTTTGACCTGTTATTTGCCTTCGTGCTAAATCAAGTTGTATATTTGTAACTGGACGAACTAGGGCAACATCACTAGTTGTAGTCAGTTGCTGTTCCATACGACTAACAAGAGGCATACTGTTGCTAACATGATAAAGAACTTGCAACCTAAAGTTATCTTGGGCTACTGGCCCATTTGTAAAAATTACTCTAAAAAATTCAGCCGTAATTGAAAGTCTATGGACTCCGCCAAAAGCAACTTCTGATGCAGTGGCGTGAGACTCAACTGGTATACTTTTATCCCAGTTTACATTATCTGTTGAAAATTGCATCAATACACCGTTGTCTGCTGAATCAACATCAGCAGACCACGTTACTGAAACAGACGCATATTGAGTTACATCCTCTCCAACCCCATTAAAAACACCATCTATTCCAAGTGGTGTTGCACTAGAATTATTAACAGACACAAAACCATTTGCAGAAGATGCAACCGTTGATACAAACTGTGGGTTATCACTAGAATTTACGTCGCCCTCAGTATTTATGGTAGCTACTTTACTTACTGCGCCTGCTATATACTTTGGGGGCACTTTAATTTCCTTCTATAAACTAAATACTGGTATTGCTGCCCCGGCTGACACATCGTTGCCAACTGTTTGCACAACAAAAATTGCATTTGCAGCAGATTGAACTCCGCCTGGATGACTAGCCGTTACCAACACCATTGGAGTTGAAGCCCCGGCTTCGATAGCCTCAGTCGGAACACTTATGATATGCACAGGTAATGCTGCGCCGGCTCCTATCTTTCGGTTTGTAACGGTTTGAAATTTTCTCATGAGTTTCTGCCCGGGGGCTCAGGCGCTTGTTTTGCGCGGTTTGATCCTTGTACGATTTTTTCCGTTAAGATGTTTTTTTCTGTTAGGTTCTAAAGTAGGAAATACAATAAAAATATACCTGACACAAAACTATTGAGACTGTATATACTGTTTTGTACTTTAACAGCCAAAATGTCTCCCTAGTGAAATATTTAAGGTCATATTAGGAGTTTTGTCCCTGCCTTGAGCTTTGTCCGCCAACAGGGTTTTTTTGTGGTTGAGGATCGTTTCCTGGCTTTGGTATGGGATCTGTTCGCCGTGGCCCGGAGCCAGGACCTCTACTCGCATTAGGATCGTTTCGTGCCTCGGCACTAGCTATTTCAAGTTCGTCTCGTTCTTTCATGATGTAAAAATCTTCAAGACTATCTAAGGCGAAATACGCTGGCGTAGCCTTCTTTATCATTATTGTAGAGGTGGAATTCGCCATGATGTCCGTGTCAATTTGAGTTCGTACCTTTTGAATTTGTGGTTGGATCGACTCTTTTGACTGGTTATAAAGCTCTGCTACTGACGTAGTAAATACTCCCCACCATTCAAGATATTGGGAGTCTTCTGATTGGAATAACGTGCGAAGTGGGAGGCCTGAGGGGAGACGTCCTTGTTCCAATTCCAATAGGGCGAACTGATCTACAGTGACTTCTTGTTCTTCCAACTGTTGCTCATGTGTAACGCGAGTTGTGGTCGTCCCGGCTTTAAGATCTCTTGCACGTGTAGTTGACCTAATATCACGGATATTCGCGCGATGTTGATCTGCGAGGTCATCCTGGAACCCAAAGTCTAATTGGAACTTAGAGGGAATAGGCTTGCCTAAAACGTCAGCGGATTCATCCCCGCCAAGCATTGCTTTAATTACGTTAATCATCTGCCCCAAGCCACACCCTTGTCCAGCCACGTGCTGCACAAGAGACTCACTGCGGGTTGCCGCAACACTTAGGGGCCATAAAACATTGGGGTCGACGCTTAGAGCTAAGGAGATTAAAGCCATTCCAAGCGATACATCGTCAGGCTTATTAAAACCGTCAGGAACGCCTGAAAGATCCATCATACTTATCGAGATAGGATTCGACGCTTGGGGTCTTACTTTCCCACCCACAACAACAGTCTTGGAAAATCTGTTCAAGTTCTGGTTAGTATCACTAGCGTACGCAGTAGCGAATGCGCTAGCAATTTCTTTTCCTGTGATACCAGACTCACCAATAATTGCTTGACGCGGTGGTCGGCTACCTAACTTCTCACTTTCATAAGTTTGAATATCTGTTAAGTGCTGGGCGGTTTCCACCATCCTACTGAGGGCACAAAAACCTACGCCGTTCAATAATACGTTTGTGCTTGGCAGAGACGAGGCAAACTGAACTCGAGTATAATGTAACTTAAACCATGACCCATTTATGTCTTGATATCTTACTGGGAAGATAGGGTTACGTGTGCGTGAACATCTCTTGGGCTCTAATGTTGAAAGACTAAGTGGGAGACCCTTGCGCGGTAACATTGTTGCGTGCGGGTGTATTAATCGACCTGTGAGGGGGTCAATTAGTGGCTGTGTCTGCCCGATAACTTCAAAGAAAGTCCCGTTGTCTTGACTTATATAAGAAAGGACAAGTTGTGATATGAAATCATACCATCCTTTGCCAAAATTAGTGAGGGACTTGAGCATGACAGTCAAAGCTTTAGCTTCTCTAACATCGCGTTGGTTGAGTGGATTTCGAGCTGTGACATGGAAAGGGATGGTTGCGATCTTCGATATAAACATCCCAAATGCACTTGACACATGATTTGACTGGCGCCAAAAGCCGTTCAAATCACTGTCGCGCCTTTGGGACCAATACGGACTTATAAGATCACCACCTGCAAGGAGAAGAGGGAAAATATCTAACGCGTTAGAGGAAGATATATCAACATCTTGTCTCGGCGTCGACTGGATCGTAGAGGTAATGATCCTATTATATTGAGTGTTGCGACCGTCATTAACGCCCTGTGGAGCTGCTTTGGTAAGGGGGTTACTTAACAGGTCATCAATTTGTTTTGTAGTATCTGCGTGATTATTGTATGTCATATTGTTATTTGATCGGGGGCTAATCGGGTGGAAACAAAGTCTCCTAATGAGATTGTCTCTAATTCAGATTCGAATAAAGCATATACAATTGACCACGCCCAGTAGGCCCCGTCTGCGAGATCCATTGGTTTCTTTGGGAATCTCCTCAGAGCCTTTTCTAACTGCCTGGAGCCTGGCGCGTGATACACTTCATGACGCTCGTAACTTGCGAGCATCATCGCATTCCTTTGTAACTTGTTCCCTGTGCTACTGGTTGCTGTCACACTAATAAACTCAGGCAAAATTTCGTAATATCTAATTCCTGGCGTAATGGACTTAGCGTGCCTAATTACTTGGGCCCAGTCTGGGAGTGGCACAATCGAACGTCCTTCTTCCAGTGCCTTAATGTTAAACTCTTCGAGAACTGTAAATTCCTCTTCAAGGTTCTCACAACTCTTTTCATACACTGTTTCCCAGGTTAGTCCACCTTGGTTAGTTTCAATCGCAATTTGTTGTGCCCCGAAGACCAACGATTTTTTGATCGCGCGAGTCAAAGTACCTTGAGGGGTGTTTTTTTCCTCATCGCTATATAATTGAACGATCTTATTACCTGTAGTGATACACGAGATCTGAATCCCGTTAGAGTCACTATGATCAGTAGTCGTAACTGCAGGATCCACAGCACAAACACATGCGAGCACATCTGAGATGTGAGGGACTGAAACTCGTTGCCATACTATATCAGTCCAGATACCACCATCTTCGTCAATTTCGTGTTGTGCTTCTCTAAGGAAAGTACTAGGGCCCCACTGATTGATTTGGCGTTCACAAGTCTCAAGATCCTGACCTTCGGGCCAGGTTGCTGTCCCTGAAGTAATAAAATACTTCTTTGTAGTGGGATTGTAGTCGTAGAGAAGATCTGTAACGGCGGGATGGGGCCCTGAAATCTGACGGCCGAAAAGGAAGTCCGCTTTGTCTGTTACCAGCTGATTGAAGATTGAATTTTCATGTATCAAATTTTGACACCCAATCACACGCGTGTTTGACGCGCCTGCTGGGAGGATATCATACTTTAGGGTATTGATTTTCTTTTCAATGATTAGCGGACTGTCTTTCTTATCGTCAATATCATCGAAGATAATAACGTCTGGTCTATAAGAATCTAAGCGAACGCCTCGCACAGAGGCATCAAGACCTAGTGCGACTACGTTAAAATCCTTTGCTCTTAACTTGGCCATTTGCTCCGCCTTGGCTGGGACTGGGACCGGGGGGAAC
>SDBT01011046.1_pt1 | contig 14558 bp, 16 predicted proteins | sample 2277101 | NCBI WGS metagenome assembly SDBT01 (sample SAMN10404973, study PRJNA504765) | marine sediment metagenome | isolation source: marine sediment core GS10_PC15, 103 cmbsf | place: Arctic Ocean: Southern Knipovich Ridge | collected 2010
CAGTTGCAGGCACACGAGCAACAACTGATGGCTGCGAATCAGCAATTAGAAGCACGTGAGCAACAGTTGAGGGCCGCCAATCAACAGTTGCAGGCACACGAGCAACAACTGATGGCTGCGAATCAGCAACTGCAGGCACGTGAGCAACAGTTGAGGGCCGCCAATCAACAATTGCAGGCGCACGAGCAACAACTGATGGCTGCGAATCAGCAATTAGAGGCACGCGAGCAACAATTAAGGGCCGCCAATCAGCAGTTGCAGGCGCACGAACAACAACTGATAGCGGCTAATCAGCAATTAGAGGCACGCGAGCAACAATTAAGGGCTGCTAACCAGCAGTTGCAGGCCCACGAGCAACAACTGATAGCGGCTAATCAGCAATTAGAAGCGCGCGAGCAACAGTTGAAAGCTTCGAACCAGAAATTGCGAACGTTGATAGATAACCTGCCCGATTTGATTTATATCAAGGACGCTCAAAGCCGGTTTACCGCCTGCAACCAGGCAGTTGCTGAGTGCATGGGTGCCGCAACACCTGAAGAACTTATCGGCAAAACCGATTTGGACTTTTATCCCAAGGAGCAGGCATCACAATATTATGCTGATGAGCAGAAGATTATCCGTACCGGTCAGCCACTAATCAACAAGGATGAGCCGCAAGTAGACAAGAATGGTAATATGAGATGGATTTTAACTACCAAATTGCCGCTTTACGACAGGGAAGGGAAAGTCATCGGGCTTGTCGGCATAAGTCGCGATATCACCGAGCGCAGGGAAGTTAGGGAACATCTGCGCCAAGCCAAAGAAGCGGCTGAGTCTGCGAACAAGGCCAAGAGTCAGTTCCTTGCCAATATGAGTCATGAGATAAGAACTCCTCTGAACGCTATCATCAGCATATCGAAGACACTGAGCCGATCCGACACCGACAACCTCATACACAAGCAGTTCGAAGGATTAGACATTATATATCGAAGCAGCCAGAGGTTATTGTTGCTGATTAACGATATTTTGGATTTGTCGAAAATTGAGTCGGGTAAGTTGGAGGTGAAATTAAGGCCGTTTTCTTTAGAGGCACTGTTAGCGGGAATTCGGAGTATGGTGTTGACTCTTAACGACAATCCCGCGGTGGATTTTCTTATTCAAAAAGCAGAATCGGTCCCTGACAACGTCATCTCGGACGCTCAAAAGCTCCATGAGATTCTCACAAATATTATAAGCAACTCGGTAAAATTCACCGACCATGGCAGGATTGAGCTGAAAATATACGCTGAGCAGGGCCGGCTGTATTTTGAGGTTTCAGATACGGGTATCGGAATCGGCGCATCCAATATCGAGCATGTATTCGATGAGTTTACACAGGCGGACAGTTCGACGACAAGAAAATATCCGGGTACCGGCCTTGGATTAGCTATTTGCAAGAAGATGGTGGAGCTGTTAGGCGGCAGTATAGATGTTGACAGCAAATTAGGCGAAGGTACAACGGTCAAGTTCTATGTCCCCATCAGCGCTGCTGCGGTAGCGGCAGGTCAGGATAGTGCAAAATCAGATGCTATCCCGCAGCTGCTTGACACCGAATCTGAGTTGGGCTCTGTTGAGCTTTTGCCGAAGATATTGATAGCTGAAGATGATGAGTTCAGCAGGGCTGCGGTCAGAATGATGCTTGAGAATCGATACCAGTTGATATTTGCCAGGGACGGCAGAGAGGTTATTGAAAAGTACTTTTCCACATCTCCGGATATCGTTTTGATGGATATTATGATGCCCCATATGGATGGATATGAGGCTTTCGATGAGATTACCCGAACTGCTTTAGATCCCCTGGTGCCGATTATTGCACTCACCGCCAAGGCCATGAAGAACGACCGCGACGAGCTGATGGCCCATGGCTTTACAGATTATATCTCCAAGCCTATCGATGATGAGATTCTCATAAAGACCATAGACAAGCATCTGGCAGTGTAGGTGCGATGAATCGCAGCAATTATGGCTTAACCACGGATGACACGGATTAACACGAATTTAAAAAGCCACAGAGGACACAGAGAAACAGATATTTAAGTAAAATCCAGACACAGATTAACACGGATTTTATTCTTACCGCGGAGGGCACAGAGAGCACAGAGAAAAGAGAGATTCTTAGCCACGGATTAACACTGATTAACGCAGATTTTAGTTTTGGTTTCACCTGCGCGGTTTTGAAAAACCGCTGATCAGTCAAAATCGCCGGCTGCTTTTTATGCGAGCATAAACACAGCCTGCAACTTCGACTGTCGGCTGACAGGCCCCTTAGGGCAGGCCAGCCGGGGTGAAACCGCGAGTAAATAGAACAGTAGACAGTGGATAAGGAATGTTCCTAACCACGAATTCGCCGTCGCCAAGGCTGTGGCGGACCAAGGAGGGCACAGAGAGCGCAGAGAAAAGAGTTTTTTAGACGCAGATTTCGCAGATTAACCCTTCGACATTGCTCAGGGTAAACGCAGATTTTAGTTTTGGTTTCAGCTGCGCGGTTTTGAAAAACCGCTGAATAGTCAAAATCGCCGGCTGCTTTTTATGCGAGCATAAACACAGCCTGCAACTTCGACTGTCGGCTGGGCAGGCCAGCCGGGGTGAAGCCGCGAGTAAATAGAATAGTGGACCCCGGCGCGCCGGGACTTCGCTGCGCTTAGCAGTGGACGGCGGACAAGCGATGCTGGATGCTCGATGCGATATACGCTTCACGAGATACGAATTAAAGCCACAGAGGGCACAGAGAAATACAATAATAAGTCGTAAAGAGTGGTGAATATTGTTTACTTTGCGGATATTCAGTTAGACCCGGAAAAATCAAAAAACAGGCAGATTTTGTTTGTTTTAACGGTCTTTGTATGTTATTATGGAACAAAAGCTTAGATGTGCGGGTTTTCGACAATTGAACCCCGTTAGAAAGCTCGGATGTGGCTTTCTTTCTAACGGTGTGAATACGAAACTGTATAATTCAGAAGTCAGGCAAGAGAAATAGAAGTGAAATTTACCCAGTATTTTCTTTATACAAGAAATCGACCGGATCGTTCATGTATCAAAGAAGAATGGATTCAGAATGCCATAGATAATCCCTTAAGGACAGAGGCTCAGAAAGACGGAAGAATTCGAAAATGGATATACGTAAAAGAAATCGATAAATATTTGCGGATCATTCTGCTTTCGGACGGCATAACCGTACACAATGCCTTCTTTGATCGCAGTTTTCAGGAGTAATGTTATGAAAATCAAATACTTTACAGATACGGATACTGCTTTGATGGAGTTTTCAGGGCATCAGGTGGCTCAGACCAAAGAGATAAACGAGAATATATACATTGATCTGGACGCTGACGGCAACCTGGTGAACATGACTATCGAACATGCCAGCAGCCAGGCCAATATAGCAGAGATAGCCTATCAACAGATCGAAAGCAAGAGCGCCTAAACAGCGGACATTGGGAAGATGTTGCAACCGCCGTTATTACAGATGCCCAATTCGTCCAACAGCCGAAAGGCAAAGAACTCGGATATTCAGTTAGACCCGGAAAAATCAAAAAACAGGCAGATTTTGCTTGGGCCTTATCGGGATTAAGAAGAAAACGGCAAAATATATATTCTCTTGATTATCCGTCCAGAGCGATATACAATCTCAGCAACTCAATTTCGGGATAATTTTGGAAGGTCGGAAAAGTGAAGAAATATTCTGGTCCCTTGCTGATTGGCTTACTTTTTTTAGCTTCTTGCCAAACAACGCAAATTGGAATTGGTAGCTCCAGAAGTTATAAAGCCAAGAAGGAACTCAAAGCATACAAAATTGATTATAAAACTGGGTTTAGAATAGCCCGTCAAATTTGTAATACGGTTTTTGACCAATCAGCAATTACTGGAGATGGTTCTGGTATTAGGATCTATCATGAGGGCAATTTCTGGACAGAAGGGACAGCCGGTGCAACTATATATCCAAGGCTGGTACAAGATGATAATGACAAGAGCAGGACAGGAATTATATTTAAGGTTGAAGCATTTGGCGAGGGTTATAACTATTCCTTTGTTCCTGGTTTTATGGCCAATAAGTTTTTCAAAGAATTAGACAAAGTAGCCAAGAAAGAAAATCTTCAAACAATTAATTACGAAAAGTATAAAATACTCGAAGACACATCAATTGCAGATAAAATTGCCGATTCAATCCCAACAACTTTAGAAGGCTACAAAACTTTTCTAAACAAAAAACAACACCTTCATCCTTTTGAGGGCATTTGGAGTTCAGACAATGGTGATTATGTGCTGGGTGTTTTATATGACTCGGATAATCCTCAGTTCAAATACAAAGGATTTATAATATCTGCCGAGATGGGAAATTGGAAACAAGGTGAAATTAAGGCTAAATGGCATTCTTTGGAAGATGATGACCTTTGTATGGGTGATTGGTATGCAGGTAATAAGCTAAAAACAACCATGGTCTTCAAGGTAAGCAAGAAACTGATTATGTCCATCAATGCACCGAAAGAATGGGATGCACAGATAGTTTTGTTAAAAACGTATCCAACGTCTACGTCTCAGGATATAGAACGTAGCGGAACTGGATTTGCAATTTCTGAAGATGGCCATATCGCAACTGCATATCACGTTATTAAAGACGCAAAGACAATAAAGATTCACTTAGCGAAAGATTCTTTTGTTTCTGCAAAACTTATTTGCGGTGACCCTGTGAATGATTTGGCAGTATTAAAAATAGAAAAATCCACTCCCAGCTTCCTGCAACTTGCTCCAATGCGGTCTGCTAAAGCGGGAGATAGAGTATTTACTATAGGCTTTCCCGTAAGTTCTGTTTTAGGGAAAGAGGCAAAATATACCGAGGGAGTTGTCAGTTCTCTCTCTGGTATTGAGGGTGCTTCATCTTTGCTACAAATTTCCGTTCCTGTACAGCCAGGAAATTCGGGTGGAGCGTTGGTGAATGAAAGAGGAGAAGTCGTTGGCATAATCACGTCCTCAGCAGCAATATTGCCATTTATCGAAGAAAGCGGCACTTTACCGCAAAATGTAAACTGGGCCGTCAAAGCGGATTATCTGAGACCTTTAATCGAATTACCAAAAGCCGAACAGAAAGAGTTCGATAGAGAGCAACTTATAGAACATGTAAAGAAATCGACGTTTTTTATTGAAAGCGAATAGCTTCTACTGCTCGGTGTGGGTGCGGTGATTTTGAGAAGGAAAAGAGTCAGTAGATAGGAAGTAGAAAAAGAAACAGTTTTTGTTTCCCGTTTTACACAGACTGTATAATCATTGTTAGGTTCCAGAAATAATGTTTGATCCAAACTCACTTCTTACTACAGAGGAATTGACCACACCGAGAACTCCGATGGAGTTGGCTCGTTGGGTAGAGGGGAAATGCCGCCTAATTTCAGATTGCCGTGAGGCCAAGGAATGGGCGTTGCTTCGCAAGGGGCTTTCCAAAAAGTTCTATGAAGAGGTATATCCCTTGAGTCTATTCGTCACACATCTTTACGCAGAGCGTTCTGACGTTAAATGCGTCCCCAATTTGGACAACAGGGACTTTGACGCAACTATCTGGGATTATTCAACGTCTCCTCCATCTGAACTCAAAGTCGAAATTACCTCTGCAGTTGACGGATACGACCAGTATCTGCGGATGAAATATTTTGTGAAACATCGCTCCGTGCCTGTTTGGGGCACGTTGTCAGCTTCGGGAACCGAGAATGTGGGCCACAAGATTGATGTTGAAAAAGAAGGAATTGATCATACTGTCTTACTGGAATGTACCTTCTCATTAATCCGATCAGCTTTCAAGGGGAAGTCAGTAATTCCAAATAAAACACAGAAGTACGGCCAAGGACATGTCTTAATCGTCGCCTTTGACGACTGGCAGTGGTTCAATCCAGAGCAAGATATGGCAACTCTGAAGGCATTCGTGAAAAAGGACGTGCTCACACTCCCGCTCGATTTCGCCGCTCTTTATGTGGTAGGACTATCAGGGAAGACTTTTGTGTATTTTGAACCGCCCAAGATTTAACACTCTCCAGCAGTGCTAAAAGCCCATGGGGGCGGATGTTTTGAATCAAAAGGTGTCTTTTCTTCGGCGGAGTTGGGCGAAGACTTCATGAGGTTCTGCTTTTGTCATATTGAAGGTCTGTCTAATCTCGGCAGAATCGGTCCGCAAGAATGGATTGGTCAGTTTCTCCTGCTTTATGGTGGAAGGGACGGTAGGCTTTCCTTGTGCAGAGGCCTGGTTTGCTTTTTGCAGGAGTTGCTTGACGGTGCTATTGCTCGGCTCGACGGTCAGGGCGAATTCGTAATCTTCTACCGTATAGTCGTGGCCGCAATACACGCGCGTATCGGCGGGGAGGGCGGCTAATTTGCTTAAGGAATTGTACATTGTAAGTGCATCGGTCCCGAACCGCCTGCCGCATCCTGCGACAAATAATGTGTCGCCGGTGAAGAGGGCGCCGTGCGGATTATCCGCCTGGGCGGGTAGATAGTAGCAGATGTCTTTATCGGTATGGCCGGGCGTTGCGATTATGTGGATTTGTTCGGCAGAGGCGCTAATTATATCGCCATCTCTGACAACACGGTTTAGGCCCGGTATGCCGCGGGCATCTGCACCGATGACCTGGCAACCGGTCGCCTTCTTTAATTCGAGATTTCCACCAACGTGGTCGTAATGGGAGTGCGTGCTAAGAATCATAGTAAGTGAAAGCCCATTTTCTGTGAGCGCTGTTAGTACGGCTGAGCTGTCGGCTGGATCGACGGCAAAGGCCTTGTCCTGGTCGTATTGATACAGATAGATGTAGTTATCCGAAAATGCCGGTATGATAATAACTCGGCCCATGTTTATCGACCTTAAGATAAGCGAAATGCTGATTCGCAACCTCGCCCGAGCGCAAGGTGAGCTACCTGTCAGCAAAGAGCAAATTGAAAACACTGTAAACCGCAAAGCCGATCACGGCTACTGTGACCACCCCAAACAGCCCGTCATATTGCGGCATTAGTGCAATTTGTTTTGCGATACTGTAAAATAAACTTTGAAGACCTGTCCATGCAGTGGTCAGGATCTGTGGATAGGCAAAGATTGCAACGGCTGCGGCGAGAGGGACTGTTATGCAGGTCGCCAAGGCCAATCTTTCCTGTAAGATGACTTTTGCAAGAATCTTTTGCTCGTCGAGGGCCTGGACCTGCTTCAATACATTATCTGCAAAATCACCGGGGACGTGCTCTACGTGCGCACGTAAAGCAGTCTTGAGCATTTTGTCAAACCTGTCTTCATATTGCGAATTATTAGCTGACATCGGCATCCTCGGCGATAACGTTACTTAAACGCTCTTTTAACTTCTTTCGGCCTTTGAACAAATACGTCTTAACGGTATTTTGACGTTTGTTCATGATTTTTGCAATCTCTTTAATGGTTTTTTCCTGACGATAGAATAATACGATTGCCAAGGCCCACAGCCTCGGCAGTCGCCCGACCGCCCGCCAAACGGTGTCAGCCTGCTCTTTGCTTTCGAGTGCGGCTGAGACCTGCTCAATCCTGGCGCCGGCGAGCTGCCCGCTGAGGCCGCTGAGCAATTCTTTACGGCGTCTGTTCTTGCGAAGATAATTGATTCCTTTATAGTACGCAACCTTCCAGAGCCATGTGCTGAGCTTACTTTTTCCACTGAAAGTGCTGATTTTTTCATAGGCGGTCAAAAAGGTCTCGGCGGCGACATCCTGGGCCTCGGTTTCATTTAGCCCCAGCGTTCGGCAGCATAGAAAAACCGTTTGCTGGTACTGCTCAACGAACTCCCTAAACGCAGCGTGGTCGCCGCTGACCAGAAGCCGTAACCAGTTGCCCTTTCGCTGTCGCCGTACCTTTCCCGTCAAAAAAACTCCTTTCCTATGTTAGTCGCTCAAAAAGTCTAACAGGTTTCAGATTTTTTTGAAACCTTTGGCTAAAAAGATGCGACTAATAGATGAAAAGGGCATATAATAGAGGCTATGCGGCGCAATCTGAGCAAGGATATACATTTTTTATGGGAAATCCCAAAACAAGAAGAAAGGAGCCAAATATGAGAAAAGTCCTTCTTACAAAACTGTCATTTCCGGCGGTAATTTTGCTGTGCGTTCTCTTAGCGGCGGGCTGTATTCCAACCGCCAAATACGAGAGGGTAGTCCAGATGTCCGAGCCTGTGGGCTCAGCTAAAGTGTTCGAGGCCGAAACACACAACGGCTCGGTGACGGTGAACGGCACGGCGACAAATATGTGCGATGTAACAGCGACAATTACCGCTCGGGCCGATACAGAGGAAAATGCGAAAAAATTGGCCGACAAGGTGCGGGTCTGGCTTGACGCATCCGGCCCCAAGATTGCCGCCCGGATAGAAAAACCCGATCCTGTCGGCTGGCAGCACGTAGGGGTGGCCTTCGATGTTAAGATCACGAACCACATAAATCTTGAACTCGTTACGCACAACGGGTCCGTTGAAGTCAGCAATATTACGGGTGAGGTGGAAGCGACGACCCACAACGGCGCTGTGACGACGCGGGATGTGACCGGTAACCATAGGCTTACCACACATAACGGCAGGATTAGCTGCCAACAGATTTCGGGTGATGTAGAGCTTGAAACTCACAACGGAAGCGTCGATGTGGTTTATGCCGACAATGCTCCAACTCCGGGCAAAGTGGATATCGTTACCCACAACGGCGGTATTGATTTTACATCACCGCCGAACTTATCCGCCAAGGCGGACATCTCAACGCACAACGGCTCAATACATACCGCCCTTCCGATAACGGTAGTGGGCGAGGTCAGCAAAAGAGAGCTTCGAGGTACAATCGGCTCCGGCGAAGGACGCCTGCACCTCGAAACCCACAACGGCTCTATACAAATAAGATAGAAGATGATGATTCGGATCAACAGTTATGGGCGACAGAGAAGTCGCGAAATAGCCAATTTTATTGGCCAAAAACGATTTTGAGATTAATGGGGTTTTGAAAATGCGAAAGACACGATTATATGTTAAATGCTTGCTATCATTGACCTTACTGACATTTGTCGTCGGCTGCGTCGGCTGTGATATCAACTTTGGCGACTTCGGTGGCTTCGGCGGTGTTGAATTCGAAAGAACAGAGCAGTTAGCCGCGCCCATCGCAGCAGGAGCGACCTTAACCGCTGAAACCCAGGTCGGCTCAATCACTGTCACCGGCGCTGATACTACCGAGTGCAGTGTTACAGCTACAATCACTGCGAAGGCGCCCACGCAGGAAGAGGCCGAACAATTGGCCCATGCGGTCAAAATCAAGCTTGAAGTTGAAGGTGACGACCTGAGGCTCCATATTGAAAAACCTGCTAAAAAAAGGAGACGCTCGATTGAAGTCAGCTTTGACATTACAATTGGGGTCGAGACAAATCTGCAGTTGGAAAGTAATGTGGGCGAAATTGAGGTTTCAAATATTGCCGGGGCCATCAGGGCCACGACAAACGTTGGCGAGATCAACTGCACGGAAGCAGTAAGCGATGTTGACCTGGAAACAAACGTCGGCGAAGTAAACGTGGCATATTCCGACCGCGCCGAATCTGTATTTGATGCGAAACTGGAAACGAACGTAGGTGAAGTGAGCTTTGCAGGCCCGGCTAATCTTTCGGCGAGGGTGGATGCATCAACAAATATAGGGTCAATAGAAACCAAGCTTCCTTTGACAGTAGTGGGCCAGATTGGTAAGAGTGTCCGTGGGACTGTCGGGAAGGGTGAAGCAAAAGCAACCGTGCGTTTGAGAACTAATGTTGGGTCGATAGAGATTGAGTAGAACAGGAACTATGAATGCTTAACCTTGATTTTATTTAAGATATGATCGAGAGGGACACAAATGGAACTCATAGAAGGAATAACCGCTGCATTGATAGTGCTGATAGTATTTGTGGGTCTGGCAAGCCCATTGCTCATACTCGTCGGCGGTTTTTTTTACTATCTTAAAAAGCGCCTCGAACACAAACAGATCATGACGGCCATCGAAAAAGGCACACCGTTGTCGGAACTAAAACCTGTTAACAAGGCCGCCCCGCCCGGGCCTCTTTGGATAAAGAACCTGACCGCCGGAATCGCGTCACTTATTATTGCAGCGGCAATTGTCTGTTTGCGTCTGGTATATATAGACCGCGTCAGCGAAGCCGCCTTTGACCAAACGCTCGTATATTTATTCATCGCAGCGGTGTTTCTGGCTGTCGGCATTTCTCGTCTCCTCCGCGGTCTGTTGCAACGAAAAGCCGAGCGACAGAATCTGTTAAATAGTAACAATGGAATTTTAGACAAATCCGACACAGCTTCTCAGATACAGCCCTCATCTCAAAACAATCCCAAATAGCAGCATCAATGGTAAAGATGTGTATTGCCGGTTCAACCGTGTTATAATTGGAGCATGGAGACATGGACGATACAAAGGCTTCTTAACTGGATAAGGGGCCACTTTACCGAACACAATGTCGATTCGCCGAGGCTAAGTGCGGAGCTTTTGCTGAGCCATGTTCTGGGTGTAAAGCGTATCGATCTATATACGCAGTTCGATAAAACTGTCAGCCAAAATCATCTCGACAAGCTCCATGAGCTTGTAAAGCGCTGCAGCGAGCATGAGCCGCTTGCGTATCTGATCGGCAGAACGGAGTTTTATTCATTAGATATAAAAGTTAATCCCGATTGCATGATTCCCCGGCCGGAGACGGAGCTGTTGGTCGAAAGGGCGATTGAGTTTTTGCGCAAGCGCGAGGGCACACAGTCCGTCTGCGATCTGTGCACAGGCTCGGGTTGCATCGGGGTTGCGATAGCAAAGAATTGCCCGAATGCCAATATCATTGCTACCGACATTTGCGACTCGGCCTTGTCTGTAGCAGCCGAAAATATAGCTCATCATAACGTGGATGAACAGGTCAGTTTACTTTGTGGTGACCTTTTCGCTCCGATTATTGAAGGCCTCGATAATGTCAAGTTTGATTTGATAGTGTGCAATCCACCTTATGTAAGTTCGGGTGAATATGAAGAGCTGGAAAAAAATGTTAGGGACTATGAGCCGAAGCGTGCCCTTTGGGCAGGCGGTGACGGGCTTGATGTTTATCACAGGATTGCAAAGAGAGTTAATGAATTTCTAAAGCCGGATGCGGCCTTGATGCTTGAGATTGGCTACGCCCAGGGTAGGGCTGTCAGGAAATTGCTTGAACAAACAGACATCTTTGCCGAGATAAAAATCGAAAAAGACGTCCAAAATAACGACCGAGTCGTCACCGCAAAAAAGTCAACTTGGAATACTTCTCAAAAACCTGATGTTTCTGAGGAAGTTACGTAGTCGGCTTGTTGGCTCGTGGCTTCTTTTTCGAGTTGAGCCAGGTCACTGAAGAGTTTGGCTTCTGCCAGGCGTACATCAAGGCGGGTTGTCCTAGACCTAAAGAGGAGCATGACATACGAGAAGGTCAGCAGAACAGGCAATGTTAGAAGAATAAGAAGGACAATCAACTCAAACGACCCAATGAGTACAGCTAAAACGTCAGGTGCCATTTCCAACTCCTTTCAGAAAGTTACGGCAGATTGAAAAAACGCTTGCGGATTTAAGTGGCCCCGCAGGCGCACTACTCTGAATCCATATCTTTCCAGGTCACCCAACTCCCTTGTCCATCAATTCTCGGCCTCGGATTGATATCATATCGGAATCTTTTCAAAAAGTCACGGCAAATCGAAAAAATATTTACTGGTCGCCGTGACCTGGCGGGCGAAATCGGCTAAATCCATGCCCTTTAGCTGTGCTAATTTGGTTACCGTATGGGCCATAAAGGCCGGCTCACAGGGCCGCTTGTTTCTCACAGGTTCAGGTGAAATATAGGGACAATCGGTTTCGACCATCATTTTGTCGAGCGGGACGAGCTTTGCGGCTTCTATGGTTTCGTTGACTTTTTTCGTAAAGGTAACGATGCCGGTGAAGGAGATGTAGTAACCTTTTTGCAGTATGAGTTTGGCCTGGGCGGCTGTGCCGCTATAGCAGTGAATTACGACATTTTTGAGTTTGCCCTCAAAATCATCGAGGATTTTCATAGTATCGTCAAACGCATTTCTGGAATGGACCACGACGGGAAGGGCAAGTTCGGCGGCGATTGCAAGTTGTGCCTTAAAGACCTCTTTTTGTGTTTCGGCTTCGGAGTATGTGTAGTGGAAATCCAGGCCCGTTTCGCCGATGGCTACGATCTTGTCTGTTTGGGCGGCTGTTTTAAGAAACGAAAGGTCTTCGGAGGAGGCATCCTTGGCATAGTGCGGGTGAATGCCGAGCGCCGCGTACATATTGTCGTACTTGGGTACGAGGGCGATCACCTTTTCAATCTGCGGTCGGTCCGTGGCGACGGTTATCCAACTTGTTACGCCGGCTTCTCTGCTGCGGGACAGGACAGCTTCTATGTTCGGCTCCAGTTCGGCAAATGTCAAATGACAATGTGTGTCAATCAGTTCCAAAGTTTTGGTCTCGCTTAAAGACTCACTGCAGGACGTCAGCGATGGCCTCACAGAGGCGGTCCATGTTCTTTGGAGTCATGCCGGCGACGTTGATTCGGCCTGAACCTACGATATAGACCGAATATTTTTCGCGAAGCTGATTGACCTGGTCTTTCGTCAGGCCGGAAAAAGAAAACATGCCGTTCTGCTTTGTGATGAAGGAAAAGTCCCGCTGCACGCCTTTTTCTTTGAGGGTCTTGACAAACAGTTCCCGCATTTGGTGAATACGCTCGCGAATTGTTGCGACTTCCGATTCCCATTGGGTGTGCAGTTGTGGGTCGTTCATAATCGTTGAGACAATGGCCGCTCCGTGCGAGGGCGGGTTGGAATAGTTGCGGCGAATCCTGATCTTTATATGGCTCAGTACGTTTTGGGCTGTCTCGGCTGAATCGCAGAGGACGGTCAAAGCTCCGACACGCTCCTTGTACAAGCCGAAGTTCTTGGAGAAAGAACTGGCGATCAGCAACTCAAGGCCCGAGTCGCAAAACAGTCGCAGGCCTGCTGCATCTTCTTCGATGCCATTGGCGAGGCCCTGGTATGCGAAATCCAGCAGGGGAGTGAACTTTTGCTGCGAAACGACGTCTAATATTTTTTTCCATTGTTCGAGCGTGGGGTCAATGCCGGTTGGATTATGGCAGCAGGCGTGCAACAGTACAATATCACCCTGGCCGATGGCTTTTAGAGCGTTAATCATTGCTTCGAAGTCGATGCATTTGTCGTCGGCATCGTAGTAGGGATACTTTTGTAGCTGGAAACCAACTTCGCCGAAGACGCCGAGGTGATTTGCCCATGTGGGATTGCTGAGCCAGAGTTTGGCGTCGGGGCGTATTTTCTTTAGAAACTCACCGGCGATGCGGAGGGCACCTGTGCCGCCGGGGGTCTGGACGGTTGCAGCTTTGCTATTTGTGATGATGTCGCTGCCAGCTCCGAACAACAGTTGCTGTGTTGCTGCAGCAAACTCGGCGCCGCCGGGGATGGGAAGATATGACTTGGTTGTCTCGGCTTTTAGAATTTCTCCTTCGGCGGCCTTGACGCATGCGAGAATCGGCGTTTTGCCGGATTCATCCTTATAGACGCCGACGCCGAGATTGATTTTGTCAGGGTTGGGGTCGTTGTTGAAGGCTTCGGTCAGGCCGAGGATTGGGTCGGCCGGGGCCATTTGCAGTTCTTCGAACATGGTCTTGCACCTTGCAAAAGAGTTCAATATATCTTTGTGTACGTTTGCGTACGTTACGTTCTAAGGGGTAAAGGCATTTTCATAATGTCTGATCTTTGGGCGGCCTTTATGCCCTAACACGACGGCAACAACATCAAAGCGAAGCGGCCGGTCCTTGACTTTATAAGTTTTCAAAAAGTATTTTGCTGTCCGAATCAACCTGGCCTGTTTCTTCGGTGTAACCGTTTCCTGAGCCTGGGTATAGCTTTCGTCGGCCCTTGTTTTGACCTCCACAAAGACAATTGCGCCGCTGTTTTCGGTTGCAATCAAATCAATCTCGCCCATCTTGCAGGCAAAGTTGCGTGCAATAGTCTTAAAGCCCTTGCGTCTCAAAAAGCGTTCGCAGCGTTTTTCACCCCACCGGCCAAGCAGCTTGCGGTCCTTCAAAAGCCTGCGTCTTTTACCAGGCAACAAGAACAACATATTCGCCCCGGTCAGTTAATTACCGTATGGTCGCTGTGACGCTGAGGCAACTTCACGGCTTTGCCAGTTCGTTTTCTGAGATAATAGAGCTTGGCGCGTCTGGCTTTGCCGCTTCGAATTGGCTTGATGTCAACAACGTTCGGCGAATGCAGAGGAAATATTCTTTCCACGCCTTCGTCCCCAACAATACGCCGAACGGTAAAGGTCTCATTTATGCCGCGACCTTTACGCGCAATCACCGTGCCGGTAAAAACCTGGATGCGGGTCTTGTTGCCTTCCTGAATTTTGCACTGCACCTCAACCGTATCGCCTATCTCGAAGTAGGGCACCTTCTTTTTAAGGCTTTTACTTTCTACAGAGTCTAAGATTTCAGTTTTCACGATTTATCTCCTGTTTTTGTTATT
>SDBT01011047.1_pt1 | contig 14558 bp, 40 predicted proteins | sample 2277101 | NCBI WGS metagenome assembly SDBT01 (sample SAMN10404973, study PRJNA504765) | marine sediment metagenome | isolation source: marine sediment core GS10_PC15, 103 cmbsf | place: Arctic Ocean: Southern Knipovich Ridge | collected 2010
TACTGAATACATCAGCATTACATTTAGGACATTTGAATCGTGTTTGATCGTCACTGCAGTTTATAACGTGAGTCAGATACACTGTAGAGCCAGGTAACTTGTTCCTCTTCTTGTAGAACTTCTCTAGAGCTTCATCGTAGTTCTCGATCTCCTCGAGAGTCGAAGGAACAGGATCTCCATGTTCAACCACCAGTAGATACATTAGTCAGTGAACCTGAGTTCTACGTTAGGACAAGGACGAACCTTGTCAACTGCTGAACCTGTGTGGACTCTCCCAGTAGCTAAGTCCACGTATGCGAGGTTAGGCCAGCAATCTCCTTGAATAGACATACACGTCAATGTCTTATCGTCCTTAGTGGTTGAAACACATTTCCGACTCCGACGTGTCCTAATTGCTTGTAATCATCTTTTACGTTCATTGTTTACTCCTCATCTTAGAGATAATGGAGGTTACAACTCCACCACTCACAACCTAAACGTTGTCCCTCTTGTTCACGTAACCGTTCTACAGTATCAAGAGCTTCACTCAGTGAATGACAGATGGCAGACCAATCATAGTGTCTGCAGTTACCCTTAACATTAATATGAAAAGTCCCATCACTGAGTGGTTTGATCGATTCACTCAGAGTCATTTTGTTCATCCTTCCTTGTCATGTGTGGAAACTGTCTCATGTGAGACTCGTACTCTCGACGGAGAACTACTGCGAAATGTCCATGCACGAGCTTTGCAGCTGTTCTGTATACCTTAGCTTCGTCATCGTCACCGGACTCGAACAACGACTTAGCTCTGTCCATTAGGTAGTCAGCAGCTCCTTCTGCTCCCATGACCTTACCTAGATTGATGTTGTTGGTCTGAAGCTTTTCAAAGGAGTACTTATTCCCTTCCTCGGACGTCAGTATCATATCTTCAGACATTGCTTATCTCCTGTGTCCCCATTCATCTGCTTCAACTGTACCATCGCAGTCACATAGTGCATTACATATAGGACAACGAAGGGTTGGTAGTGGTTTCTGATCTGAGAGACGTATGTCGAAAACGACTCCTGCCTCACGCTCTGGACAATCAGGATTAAGACACTGATAGCTATACCATATCAGCGTATGTAGATCATTAGGCATTTACTTCCAGTGCTCACCACGATGTATCTGTCTTGCTGCTTCCTCTGAGAAGACACCAGTCTCATCACTATGTCTATCCTTCTCAAGGAATAGGATTACTTGGTCACGTTCCTTCATTGATGCTTCATCACAGAGCTTTCTCACCACATCAGGGTCCTTACTCTGCTCAGCCTCATGATGCCACTTATGGTGGTCACAAGCTATCTCTACCAATCGTTCCAGAGAACAATCCTTGAATCTCTCTAGATCCTCTGCAGGAATGAATTCCCACATGAGCATCATACGTATGTCATTAGGCATTAGTTACTCCTTGATTTGATCCCAGTCTTTGATCTCGTAGTCTATGTCCAGGTGAAAAGGAGGTCCAGGTGCTACACGTCCGTTGGTCATAGCATCGTGATCATAGATGTCAGCTATCTGTTCATCTGATAGCTGTGGTTCATCTCGATGCATCTTAGCTTTGAACTCCTCAAAGGTCATTTCGTCACCACGTAAATGCATCCACAGTGTTTGCAAACCTGTTCAATCAAACCAACTGAGTTTTCATGTTGGAAGGGACTTTTATGTATCGGATTTATCAATGGCTCGTGTTCCTTATTGGATAAGGTAGGACCAGACGAAATAACTACTTGAGTCATTGCAGGACATACGTTGCCAGGGCTTGTCATTTGTGAATCACATCAATCCTTCCTGCTTCAGTATCTTCTCTTTGTCATAATTCGAACCTGTAGATACATCCATAAGCGCAGTTAGTGCAACGCGAGCATTCTTAAGCTTGTTCTCTGCATCCGTCAAAGCATTCTGAATGTGCTGCATTTCCTTTCGTGCATTCTCAAGATGTTCTTTGCTTGTAACTACTACCTGCACACATTCGTTGTATGTAGCCTGAGTAGCGCCCAGAAGTTTCATGTATTCTTTTTGCGTCTTTTCTTCTTTATCCATTTCATGATCCTCTCTCAACCATTAGGTTCATAGCCTCAATTCCTGACAATCTCTTACCACTGTTATATTGAATGTATGCCTCACTAGGCCTACCATGACCACAGCAAGCATTCATTACATCAGGCAAGGTACCTATGCAAGGATCATGTCCTTCCGAGGTTTGAAGCTTTCCACATTCGCCACATGGTCGAGACATGTGAGTCTCAGCGGTCGGATCATTGTTATCGCAGTACCGCCATTGTAGTCCATCCCAATACATCAGATGGCCTCGTAACGTATCAGTCATTCTAGGGAAATCACCACGAGTTGTAAAACCTGATCACTTTGATGTTCTCAGGTATCTTGGTTACATCGATTTCGTACCCACTGCGCATCTCTTCACTCCAATCTGAGCAGCAGTCGTATGACTTCAAGTCGACATCCCTGCCACGCTCATCTGGTGTTTCACCATCGAAGAAGTTATACACTTCACTAGGTACCTCGACTCCTGCAACATGACACGAATCCCATATCGCCTTCATCTCCTTCCACTTAGCATCTGGAGGACTGAAACCTGACACGTATGTACTCATTCCCATGATGTATCTCCGTTCATTTTGAGTCGTTTCTTTCGTTGACCTCAGCAAGTGACGCAATAGCATCCTTGAGGTTCAGTCTTGTTTCCTGCTGAAGGTATTCTCCATGGTTGGATAGTACCTCCGTGAGGATGTTACCTGCCCAGCGAACTGCGTGAAAGACAATCTGTCTTCTTATCTCTTTGTCCATTTTTATCCTCCTTATGGAGCAAAATCGAGAGGATCTTTTCTGAGCGCTCTACATGTGACACAGAACCCTGATCCATCGATTGTGTCTCGAGGTATCAGACATCCCTCGCACTCCTGCTTCTTAGTAGGTGGTGGTTTCTCACCTTCCCTATCTACTTCGTCAAGGTGGACACGAGCCATGACCTCCCAGATCAATGCTGCAAAGTTGGCCTTTGGAATGTACATTTCATCAGGTGCATTGAGTGCCCACTTAGGCCAGTACTTGAGTCCTCCTCCCCATCCACCTTGTCTATAGTGATTACGCATCCCACCATAAGTACGTCGACCATCGTACATGAGCATACCACGTACAGCATTCTCCATGTCCTCGGTAGGTCGTATAGGTAACTCTCTGTCAAACATCTTGTTTTACGACTCCATTCAAGTACTTTCTAATTTTGAGTTGTAGATCTTCAGGCAGAACTGAGATTCTTACATATGATTCCATCTCCAGTTTAAGCTTTTGTGAGATATCCTCAATAGTAGAAACACCTAATTCAGGTAGAGTTTTCTCGCCATCCTTAACAGCTGTTAAAAATATGACTGGTTTATGATGATCATCTACACACGTGATCATAGGTGTACTGTTGACGATCTCATTCATTTTTTATCCTCTCAGCATCATAGCGCTTGAGATAGCCTTCAAAGTATCCTTGCCTCCGAATAGAAGACCTTTGTCTGACAGTGACATTGCATTAATATGACTCACTAACTCCCAACCTGCACACTTCTCAGGCTCTGTATTCTTCAGGATAGTATCACTATCGAGGCCTCTGGAGAAGTGAGGATTGTTGAGAGTAGCATGCACGTAGATAGTAACCCACGAGGCATCCTTGCCTAGCTTATGAGCTACAGCGAATAGCTGTTTGATGCCACTGAATTTCCATCTCTCGAGACCTGTCTCCTCCTCGATTTCTCGGAAGGCACATTCTTCTAGAGTTTCTCCTTTCTCTAGAGCACCTCCAGGTAGTCCATACTTCCCTACTCCTCGACGCTTGCTACCTGTGCTGTGTCCAGCAAGTCGTTCTCCTAGTACGACTCTCTTGTCGTAACTCAGGATGATTGTAGCTACTCCACATCCTACCATTTCAGTTACTCCTCATTGTTATACGTATACACAGAAGCGAGCGATGTCTGAATCGATGTGCCATCCTAACTCTTTGAGCTTCTCGTAGTCTTCCTCTGATACAGTGTTGAACGATATCAGGATGAGACCATCACCCGTATGAGGATCCTTTGTCTCAGCTTCAAGAGAATCAGGACCTGCCCAGATAGTATCGTGCTCAGCACATACACTGTAGTCAGACATATTATACTTCTCGAGGATTGTCAGTCCCTCGATTATGCTTTTGATCCGTGCCATCGTTTACTCCTCTATATCAGCATGAGGTAATGGGAACTTACCTTGGATCTGACCACACTCTAGACAATGGGAGAACTCGATGTAATCCTCACCACCGATGCCTAGGTCAATTGGGACATATCCATCGTACCTACCTACTCCGGATCGGTTCTCTACATTGAACAGTTCAGAGCACTTTCCCATCACAGCTACAATGCGAGCGCTATTGCAGTTAGGATTGATACAAATCATACACTTAGCCTTCTTTCTATCCATCCCTTGAGGAATGATAGTTCACCAGACATCGCAGTATCTACCATGACCAACTTATCATTGTGATGGTAACCACTCGATTGAGGTACGAATTGTGACCGAAGCTTCTTGTGCTTCTTTACGTCAGCTTTTCTACGCTCGATTTTACCTTCGAGCATCTTGAGTAAGTCTTGGATCATCAAGTGCCTTTCTCATCAAGCAGTGTACAGAGGTAGTAACGAATGACTCCAGCTACAGCATCGTCGCGATTATTGATGAAGCATTGAAGTCCAGCATCCCTTATGATGCGAATATCAGAGATGCTGCTAGCACTTCTCAAGGCATTGTATATCTTCTCTCCGAAGACAGCCTTCGAAGCTTCGAGTGCACCTTGTTTCAGCTCTTCACTTACTGGCATAGCGATCCAAGTGTTGGTCGATCAGTCATTGGACTAGTTTAAGTGATGGTTTCGATGGAGCAGGCTCTTCATCATTCGTATACACAATCTCCTTTAAAAAGTACTGAACCACGACTTGATCGTTCCTGATCACAGCTAGTGCATCCCATGGAACAAATGTGTTATGATAGGCACCACCGAATCGAAGAGTAGCTCGAACTCCCTTCTCATCGATCACAAAGTCCCTGATGGGATCTTCTGCATTGTAATCGTAGAAGAACGTGATGACGTCACCATTCAGCTTTACTGGGAGCTCGACGTCTGGATGAGTCTTGAGGAAGTGTACATGAGTTGGTCCGTCCTCAAGAAACTTCAGGAGCATCTCTTCTTTGGTATACATCTACTTCTACAGATCTGTGTCTACAGGATTGCCTTCGAACAGGAGTTTGGTACGTCGTCCAGCTTCTTCCTCTGCTTCCTTACGAGTCAGGAATAGGTTCTCCTCCTTGTAAAGTTGACCCATGACAGCTTCATCGTAGATGGATATCTGGTATCGGATTTCCTCCCCTTTACATCTAGGATCAAAGTCATGATGATGGACTTCACATCGGAGGTTTGCGATGATGCCTTTTGTCAGAGAGGAACCAAGCATTGTGCAAGGTATGCTTTATGTACTTCAGACCACCGCACTTAGGACATCGATACTGTTCATCCTTGAAGGTTATCTTCCCAGTTTCCTCGCAGGTGATACATGAAATCTTCTTCTCTGCAGTACCTTTGGTGATCGTGAATACCTGCTCACCTAGCTTGAACTTTGGTTTGAGGGTATATGGTCCGAGCGGAATTACTTGGTCTCTATCCATTTTTGTTCCTTTCACAGGTTTCTGGATTAGTTCTGGGATGTCTTCAAGATCATCACGATCCCAAGAACCTTCCTTGATACCTGCTTCTGCATGATTGTCACAAACAGCGAATCTACCACCTTGTCTGTGTATTGCAGACTTAGTCGCTGGGAAATTGCATAGTACACACGACGTAGCTTTGAGAGACCAACCAGTTCCTTTGCATCGAGTACATATCTCATCATTTACGATTGGTTCACAGTACTCGTAGTTTGTTTCACAACTACCACAGAGACCACCGATCACACAGCTCATTTCTGTGCGACCGCAGCATGGACACTGACTAGCTGATCCCATCACCATTTGGATTACTCCTCCAGTGGAACTAGCTCACAACGAGCAATGAGCCGACGACTGCCATCATCAAGGGTATGTACCTGCATTTCTCCTTTGTCCTCGATGTCACAGACAAAGAGAGCATGACCAGGATTCTCCATGAGATAGCTTTCAAGAAACTCCAGTCTTACCTTGGCTATATCGGCAGGAGTTTTATCGTTTGGACCAACTGGTCCTGCCTTCACGATCCTAGCCATGATAGCCTTCGATCTTACAGATTGCATTTCTCCGAATACCTCAACAGGCTTATCCAGCTTGTAGAATACCAAGCTGACAGGACCAGGCATACTGTAAATGTTTTCTGCTAGCTTAGGATAGTGTTCGAGGTTGTAGATTTCTTTGTCGTTCTGAGGACGGAGTGTTTCCCCTCTATCTCTGGGAGGGTCTAGCTGGTCATTGTTCTCAGGTAGTATGAGTTTGCTCATTTTGATTCTTCTCCTCTTCTCTAGCCAGTTAAAGAATGGTCTTAGGATCCTACTGTTAGCTACTCTGTGATACTTTGTGAACTGAGGATGGTCTTTCATCTCGCAGTCAGCTGGACCCTTGCAGTCGCACTGCTTCATCTCACTGCCTCCCAGGCAAGTAAGTCCACAGTACTGTAGAAATTTCGTTTTCTCTCTCATTTTGAGCAAGTATGCTCGTTGGTGGTAGCTCCTGTGTAAAAGACTTCAGCGCATGCTCCGCACTCGATATCTACTCCTACGTTTTTGAGAGATACCTTGAGATGCTCAAGATGCTGCGTGAGATACTCTGCTAGGTACCCTGGTGTAAACATGGCTCCTTCAAGTGCCTCACCAGTAGCGTCAACAAATGCTTGGGCATATACACGACGAGCTTCTATAAGTCCATCTCCATAAGTCATCTTGCCTTTAGCTTTAAGTACCTCGATGGCTACTGTCGCGAGATTGTCTCCCATCGAGATACCTTCGTGACCATTGTAGTTCATCGCTCTCTTGTAGAGATGCTTCGATAGCTCCTCAAAGGCATCCTCACCTACATCCTCGCGAGCTACATTTCTATTATCAAAGCTAAAAGTCATTTCGATTTCTCCTCAGGTTGGTCTGGAAGGTACATGTCTCCGAGCTCATGCCACCTCTCGAATCGTTCTAGCTTCTTCTTGGTTCGTATCATCATCTCACCATTATCCAGCTTGCAATGATACTTGACGAATTGAATCGCTGCTGAGAGATCAGCTAACTCGTCCGTGAGTCTATCACGGAGGTTGGTTCCATCCCAGTGCTCTACCTTACCTCGTGTGCCCATGAGCTTTCCAATGACTTGGAGAACCTCACCGCACTCCTCAGCGAGCTTCGATAGGCCAGGCCACTCAGGTGATCCGAATGCGAACCTGTAAGCTTCCTCGAGCTGATCAATTAGCTTGAGGATGTTGTCTGGATGAACTGCCTTGAAGTACTTTTTAAAGATTGGACCAGCCACGACCTTGTACTCAGGCTCGTTCTCTTCTGCGATCACTCCTTCAGCAAGTCGTCTCAATTCATCAAAGTCGCTCATACACCTTCCTCCAGTATATACTCAAGGTTGATTACTAGATGGTCAATGACTTCCTTTCGAGAGTACGTATCCCCAGCAATCCATCTAACAACAGTTGTTCTGTTTACATTGAGGTACTTAGCGATATCACTACTGCTAACTTGAAGTATCTTGGTTGCGAATCGCAGTAGAGCAGAAAAGTCCTGCTCGTCTTTACCATCATAGAGCTTGGCTATCTCTATGAACCTAAGAGTCGTTTCAATTCTTAGTGTACGTAGCTCCTCGAGGATGTTCATTCACATCTTCTCCTTAGCTTCCATGATAGCATTCTTCAATTCGTCTGAACCATCCAAGAAGATGTCATCAGACTCACCACAACGATGACACTTAGTGGCATCGAGATCTAGAACACCATCTTCACCAGGAACGCTACTCCTGCATGGCTCACAGTACTTATGTGCTCGCTTGATGATCTTCTTCAGGAGCTTCTTTGAATCAAGACTCATTAGATTAACTCCAAATCTGTTCTGCCGTTAGGATAGATCCACAACTTACCCTTGTTGTCCCACACTGACTCATGCATCACCATGCCACATGAGTTACAACCGTAGATGTTGTGAGCATACTGAGGTGGAGGTCCTAGTCCGGAGTCAAAACACCATATCATCGTCATCATCGAGTTTTTCTCGCACCTGCAAGACTGAGCCATTGATGTCTTCTTCTCCATTCTGCCAAGCTACAAACGACTTCTCGCATTCATCAGAACACATACACTCACTGTGTCCCTTTTCTTTCAGGTCTTGAATCTCTTTGTAGATCTCCATGCCACAGTTCATGCACTTATCTACATACACTTCATCGCCAGGTTCAAATGGTCGATAGCTTGTTACAGGACTATCAAACTGACTGACAGTAGGGTCAACGACATCTCCAGATGGAGTAACACACCAGAAGTGTTCTGATCCTCCACCACCGAGGAATCTGACAGTCCCAGCTACCTTCTCAAGCTCAGGAAATGCTTCAACCATTTCATCTGTGGATAGAGAGCATCTAGCTAGGAGTGCCTTCTCCTCCTTGTGCTTATCGATCCAGTCCTTGTACTTCTTATCAATCGTAAGGTACCGGAGGCATATCTGCCTTAATGAAGTGTCCGTTGAGAGGTTCGTAGTCATGCATGAAATTGCCACGCATAGTAATGAAGCTCTTTGATTTCACTTCGACTAGGAAGTACTCCTGCTTGCTTCGAGCTGCTTCACCACACACCGTACCATAAAACCAGTAGTGTCCTGGTTCAGTAGGCCTCTTGCGTGTCCACGTACTAAAATTGAATATCGTCATCATTGTATTCTTGCTCGTGACCTTCTCCAGCTTCTTTATTGTCGAGGTGCTCTTCACTGTGGATTTCCTTCTCTATCATGTTCAGAAGGAGTCCTAACTGTTTTTTCGACATGCTCGGAAGCTTATCGATAATAGCCTTGAAGTCATTGTAATTAATGCGTCATCAGGATCTGTTGAGAACTCGTTTGGTATCTTGTTCTTGCGAACAGAGCCATCTGACATCCTGTAAGCAATCTCATTAGGATTACCATCGTGGAATTCGAAGAGCACTCCATTGATAGATTCGGTACCAAAGAGCTTCTCGAACCTTTGTGGAAAGATGAGTGCGTCGACCTTGACGTCACCTTCCTCTCTTTCACCCATGAGGCTTTGGATGAAAGATATCCCTCATGTCTTCAACGAGTTTCATCAGAGACCTTCATAGTACCTGTACGTAACAGAGATAGTGAAACCTTCTGGAAGTGATGGGTCGATACTGAAGATGCCTGACTTGAGCTGAAACATCTCTTGACGGAGATTGACATTCGTATGTTTCCATCTGACTCTGATAGTCTTGTAGAACTTTCCATCAAGATGGACGTCGTGCTTATAGCCTATCAGTACTCGACGGAGGAATCTCAGAAACCTCACAAGATGATATTTCCTAGCTCATCTTGGAACTTGAGTAGCTCTTCACATCGTCTCACAAGTTCAGGAGCGAGGATGTTTACCAATGCATCCTCGTAGGTAGTACAAGGATCATTCTTGTGGTTGGAAAACTTACAGTTGTCAAGATTGTGCTTGGTAGCATGTACGAGTGCTTCGAGGTCTAGATTCTTGTGAACCAGATCATGCTCCCATGAATTACCTCGAAATTCCTTGTACTCTGCGAGAGTGATGTTACCTCTATCGCAGAGAGCTTGAGTCTCAGGTTTGATGTTAGGATCACTCATAGCTTCAACATTTCCTTCAGCTGGAAGCCAGCTGCATTCTTGTGTCCTCCACCACCATGCTTGATAGCAATCTCAGAAACATCGAAGTCTCCTTTGCTACGGAGACCATACTGAAAGATACCATCAGTACGTTGAAACCATCCCATGGAGAAGAACTCATCCTTCGCAAGGAACTGAAGCAGCTCAGAAATGTCAACCTGGGGAGCGTTGACGAGTGGGATATTGTATCCTTCGAAATCAACTCGTCGTGCGTTCTTTGCTACCTCACGAATGTACTGCCTGGTCTTCTCCATAACCATGTGTCCAAGCTCTGCTGCTACTTTACGTCCCTCATCTGATAACTTGATAGCATCCCATAAAGAGAAGCTGAACTCAAGTGTAGAAATGTATGCATTGATTTTTCGAGAGTCCTGTAAAGCATGACGCCAGAGATCCCTATCCTCAACGTAGTTGACAAGCCAAGGTCGTTCACTTTGAGACTTGTCAAGAAAGAAGTGATCCCATGCGATTCCAGCTCCGCTTCGCTCCATGTCGAAGATGATCTGAACGTTGTCCCTCTCGAAACCTTCGAGATCCTCTTTGGCTGTCTTGTGATGGTCGAGGATCAGGAGTGACTTGCACTTCTCTGCGAGCTTCTCAAGCACAGGTCGCTTGTAGCTGAAGTCGACCATGATGATGTCACGGTCAGTTACATCAGGTGGATTTTGTCCATAGAATCCTTCGAAGAAGTCTGCATCAGGCATCCTTTGATGGATGACCCAAGCTGAACAGAATCCATCCTTACATCCTCCGTGGTATATCACCAGTGGCTCATCCATTGTTTCTCCTTAGTTTTTCTTCTAGCTTCTCAGTTTCTCTAACGATCCATCGCTTAACCGAACGAGTTGTAGAGTCCTCAGCGTACAACGTAAAGTAATGACTCATACGAGGATTGACTTTACTCTCAATCTTGAAAACATACCTTCTGAACTTCCTTACATGGACAGTGAGGTTGACTTTGCCTAGCTTAACCTTCTCACGTATCTCTGCATTAGGTACACTGCCATCGATCTCAACAAACTATGGGAAATCTCTACCTTGTTTGAAGAATGGACAGAGCACACTGTTAAAACTCCGTTGAGCAGAGCCATCCACTGCCTTCTCGTTTGACCCACTCAGCTGCGGTCATCTCAGCTTGATTACCTGAGTCAGAGATCTTACCTTCATCATCCATGAAGATCTTCATCATCTTATCATCAGGTACCTGCTCGAACTCGTCATTCTCATAGTCAGCTTGGTACTCGTCTTTAGATTGTCCAGTGGTCTTTGACCAGACCTTCCAAGCATCTTCGATACTTTCAGCAATGACAGTGTCAGGACCTTCAGTCATCTCAAATACATGTAGCTTTTTCTCAGGCATCACTGAAACCTAGCTTCTGGATTTGTTCCTTCATCGAACCTTCATCAGCTGGTTGTCGTCGCTGCCATATAGCGAATCCTTCAGAACTTAATTTCAGCTCCTTGATGATCTCCCATCCGAAGCTTGAGTTACCGTTGTAACTCCTCTTACGCTTCTCGTCAATCACAATGATTGGCTTCTGGCAAGATACAGAACACTGCTTCGTGATATCACATATGAACATTAGTTCATCATCCTTTGTATTCATGTGGTGGTGCAATAAATCCCATCGCTAATAACCAGATCAAAATGCCAATCAACAGTATTCCTACAAACCAGACTACTGCATACCAAGGCCACGATGATCGTCTCTTTGCCATTAGTTCTCCATTCCTCCTGCTCCGCTGAAGATGCGATCCCATCCTTCACGGTAGCTTTCACTGTTTACTTTGATCGGTCCTTCGTCGAGTCGAACTTCTTTGAACTTCACATGACCAGGACTTGACTCCTCAGAGATGTAGAGCTTACTGTCCTTCGGAAGTGGCTTTCCTTCACGAATCATGGTCATAGGTTGTAACTCAGGTCTCTCACCCTTTTCATTCTCACCTAGACACTCCTCGAATACTGTAGTACCAGTATCGACATCTACGAGTGGGTGGTACTCTTTATCCTTTGTCTTCTTCTTCAACTTCGTCTTCAATCTTCTCTGCTTGTTCAAGAGACAAGACACTCATCATGCCGTTGGTCATCATCTCATCGATGTCATCAGCTGTCCAATTACCTGGAGGGTAGAACTCGCCTTCGTCGGTGAGGTACGCATCGTCTTCATCCTCAATGATCTTCTCAATCTGATCATCGTCGATCTCCACTATCAGTGTCAGCTTCGCTTTCATCTGAATCCTCCTTGTTGGCTAGTCGCAGTAACACATCCGCATGGCAAGGACCAGGAGCACACCAACATACAAGGTTCTCGCCTTTCAACTCAGGAAGTGATCTCATGAGCTCAGAGTTACCTTTGAGATACTCCTCGTACTTGGAAATTGCTTCATCAACAGTATCTACAACATGAGTTGCTCTCGAATATTTACCTTTGATGTGAGTGTACGGATTTCCCCACTTGGTAGGTCTTCCTACATACACAGAACCTGACGGAGATCCATGCTTCTTGTTGAATACTTTAGGCATCTTGATGACCTTGTAGGAGGGCCTAGGAGCCTCTATAGGAGGCGATGATTTGAGAGGGGCCGGTGTGCCGTCCAAGGTTGGCATCGCCGTACAGTGGCTGCTATGGCGCTATACGTTCGGTGGAGGACCTTCTTGGTCTTCCCACAGTTTAGCCTCAACAGTCATCAACATAGTTCCAGGTCATCAGCATCTGTAGCTGTATTGTGTCGATCTCCATTATATCTAACGAAGACTGTACCAAAAGTATCGACTCTCTTGATGATACCAAATTCGACAACTCCAACCCCACCAGTAACCTTAACATCTCGACCAATAGAATCTATAGCTTTGTCTACGGTCATGCTGCCTTGAAGAGAGTACACGTGCAGAAGTCAAATCCTCGAAACTTGTCCTTCTCGTCCTCTGACATCGCATCGAACTTTGCTTGCTCTTCACGATTCAGGTTACGACTAGCCTTTCTACGGATAGCTGCTTTACACCAACCACCAGCAGCACCATCAGGAGCATGCTCGCTCCTCATGTGACCACATTTACATTTTGGATAATCTTTCATCGTTTTCTTTCAGGTAGACAGTTACAAAATCGTTCTGTACAGGATTCCACCACACATCCTCGACGATACCTATAAATCCATCACTTGGATCATCTTTGAGGTCAGCAAGATCTACAGTGTCACCTATCCTAGGAATGTGATCCATTTTTTGACGATGCATATTCTTGCCATTGAAGAAAAAGTGAACTATCATCGTTTCTTACCTCTTCCTCTTCCGTAAGATGTTGACATGTATTCACCGAGTAGATCTGGAGGGAAGTTGCCTAACTTGACATAGCGGGATGCTCCGAGATCGTTGTCATCAACAGTACCTGCAGGAGTTCTATCTCTGATATCAACCATGTACCGAAGTTTCTGTCCTCTTGCAGTAGGAGAGTCTGACAACGTTGTTGCTGCGAAGATGTCACCAGTAGTTCTATCCCAGAAAATGTCTCCTTCTTTGACACTCATCTATCCACTTCCTCTGTATTTGATGGTACATGCGGTTTATGCAACTGGATTGTTACACGCGCATATCCAGGCCCACCCCAACTGTGAGAAACATAGAAGTGTAGATGCTGCGAGTAGCGCAAGACACGACGCCATCTGAAATCCCACCAACCACGTTTAGGTCGTACAATAGTAAGCGTGGTTCCCTTCATCGTCCCATCATCTTTCTACGCCAGAGCAGAAATCGGTAACCATTCTTCCTGTCCTTCCAAGCATCCTTCTTCAACTCACTCAATGGTCGAAGCTGACCTGCCTTCTTCATAGGTATACGGTAGTAAGAACCATAGACAGTACCTAGACGCCACAGCCAATAGGTATCGCTACCTTTGCGAAATGCCCAAAGGAAGTAAATTCCTTCGAGGATTATGTCAATCGCTTTTAACAAAGTCTCGCTTGCGAAGAATAGCCTCGATACTGACATTACACTTTCTGTCAATGTTAAATATCCCATCGTCTTCTTCACGATCGACAAGAACAATAACATGAACAACGTTGAGATCTGCATCTCGACATTTCTCGATAGCTTTGATTGTTGAGTCACCTGTAGTGACAACATCCTCAACAATGACTACAGCTGTTCCTGGCTTCAAGATATGAGAAGGACCTTCGATCCACTTCTGCATACCATGCTTCTTAGCTTCCTTACGAACGTAGAAAGCATCGAGATTGACATACTTGTCTTTATTACTGATGCTGATAGCAGCTACAGCACTCGCAATGGGATCTGCTCCTGTTGACATACCTCCAACAGCTTTAACGTCAAGTTCCCTACCACTGTAGAGATTCTTCGTAATGATTGAACTGATGAGATGACCTACCAGCCAATGACCTTCAGCCATCAGTGTCACTTCTCTGGTATCAATGTAGAAGTTTGACTTCCTACCTGACCTGAGAGTAACTTCCTTCTCCTGGAAGGCATGATCCTTCATGAGTTCAAGAAGTCGACGAGTACAGATTTTTATAAGATGTCTGTTCATTTTGCTCCTTATCCTATCAGTTCGATGGCACTACCGTTGGTAAGTTCGTAGATGATCTCACCTCGTAGCATATTGACGTTAGTCTTTCTCGACATCTAGTTTGCCTGTGACAGTGAGTGTCG
>SDBT01011048.1_pt1 | contig 14557 bp, 13 predicted proteins | sample 2277101 | NCBI WGS metagenome assembly SDBT01 (sample SAMN10404973, study PRJNA504765) | marine sediment metagenome | isolation source: marine sediment core GS10_PC15, 103 cmbsf | place: Arctic Ocean: Southern Knipovich Ridge | collected 2010
GATCGAAGCCGTGGCCGAGTGCGATCTTGCCCTTGACATTTACGGCCGCGGCGAACTACGGGATGAACTTCAATCACATGCGATAAGTCGAAATGCCCGGGTCAACTTTCCGGGCGTCGTCGGCCATGATGAACTGCCGGAGATTCTTAATCGGTATCGTTATTTCATACTGCCGTCTCTGTACGAAGGAATGCCCAAGACTCTGCTCGAAGCCATGGCATGCGGGCTGGTGTGCATAGGCACGGATGTGGACGGAATCAGGGAACTCATCGAAGATGGTGTTAACGGCTACCTTGCCGGCGGAACAAGCGTCGACGACATCGCCAAAGCAATACAAAGGGCTGTCAAGCTTTCTGACGATTTGGTTGTTGAAGAAGCTGTAAGAAGAATCCGTGACAAGTTCACGATTGAAACCGTGACGAGGAAGGAAATAGAATTAATCGGGCGCATGATGATTTGAAGCGTTATTTCGATAAAGCCAATAAGCGACTCGTTTATGTGGGCCAGGCCGCCAACGATGCCTATTGGGACCGGCACTGGCAAAAGCAGGACCCGATTTTTCATAGAAGGCCCAGAATTAGAGGCAGAGATCTGGTCGTCGGCAACACAAGAAAGTATCTGCCTTTGGGCGCAAAAATACTCGAAGGAGGCTGCGGGCTGGGCACCAATGTTTATGCACTGCATCATTATGGGTACGATACTTATGGGGTTGACTTTGCGAAGAAAGCGGTCGAGGCGGTAAACAGGTCTGCTCCGGAATTGAAAGTTACGGTCGGCGACGTCAGGAATCTGCCGTTCGAGGATGGCTTGTTCGATGGTTACTGGTCTTTAGGGGTAATAGAGCATTTTTACGAAGGTTACGGTTCGATATTAGGCGAGATGCATCGGGTATTGAGGGACGAAGGCTGTCTTTTCCTGACGGTACCTGTGATGTCGTTATTGAGAAGGTACAAGGCAAGGTTGTTCAAATACCCTGAGTACGAAGAATCCGGCCAAACAAAGAGGGATTTTTACCAGTTCGCCTTCGACCACCGGGCTATAAGTGATGATCTGGAAAGCAAAGGCTTCAAGCTGATCGATTTCAAGCCTTACGGCGGGATTAAGGGCCTCAAAGATGAGATACCGCTGTTGAAGCCCTGCCTGCAGCGTCTGTATGACAAGAACGGTCGCTGCGCAAACCTGACAAAGAAAATGTTGAACCTTGCTTTGAATCCGTTTACGAACCACATGGGCCTTTTTATCATGCAGAAGGTCAAAACCGGTTGAATTAAACACAGAGCCAAAGAACTATGTCGGCGACTCCGAAGATTTCCGTTGTAATGTCGGCGTACAACAGCGAAAACTATGTGCGCGAGGCAATAGATTCGATTCTGAACCAGAGTTTCAGGGATTTTGAGTTCGTCATTATAAACGACGGCTCGACCGACGGCACGCTGGGTATTCTGAGTGAATATCAAAAAAGCGACGACCGAGTTACGATTGTCGACCAGGAAAACATCGGGTTGACACGGTCTCTCAACAAAGGCGTCGAACTTGCCGGCGGCGAGTACATTGCCCGTCAGGATGCCGACGACATATCCGAACCGAATCGGCTGGAAAAACAACTGCACTTCATGGAAGCTAATCCGGATGTTGCAGTGGTCGGCTGTCTCAGTTGTGTGTTTAATGACGACGGAATTATTCGTGGCAGCGACGCCCCGAAGTTCAAATTGTCCGAGGCAGGAATAAAACGCTACCTGGCGAAAAAAAATCTGTTCACCCACGGTTCGGCGATGATACGAAAGTCATGTCTGGCCAAAACCGGTTTCTATCGTGAGTTCTTTCGTCATGCGCAGGATTATGACCTCTGGCTGAGGTTGTCTGAGCACTTCGATCTTGCCCTCCTGCCCGAACAGTTGTACCGATACAGGGTCACGCCCAATGCAGCAAGTGTTGCCCGGTGCCGGACCCAGCAGCGCTACGCGGCCATCGCCGCAAAGTTGCACGCCGAGCGCCTGGCGAAGGGAAAAGATTCTTACGACAAGCTCTTTTCATGCCGGCCGGACGGCCTGCCCGTCCTGGACGTGCCCAACAAGTACAATTACCACATTTTCCTGGCGGGAGAATTCCTGGACGGCAACAAGTTGAGACAGGCCCGTAGTGAACTGCGAAAGGCCTGGCAACTCGGTTGTCGCAGCCGCCGGTTATTATTTCTGTTTCTAAAAAGTCTGATGGGTGGCGGCCTGCTGAATGCGTGCAGAAATCTCAGGAAAGCCGCTCTGCAGCGCCAGGGGCTGTAACTCGATGGCATAGGAATTTGTAATAATAGCAAAGATAGGCAATATGCGCAAATTGTCATTTCGAGTCCCGGCGCGCCGGGAAGAAATCTGTTTAAAATAAACCCCTCGGCTGCGCTCGGGGTGACGAGAAGTTGTTGCCCACAAAAAAGTCCCGCCGAAGGCGGTTAATTTAACAAGCAACAGGAATAACACGGTCAACAAATCTGCAAATTCAGTCTTTGACCGCCATTGTCTGCAAGTTAAGCTGAAAGGTTAACATAGCGTTGGAACTCGCAGAAGAGACCACTTCGGGCAAAGACGAGCGTTTCGAAACGACGGCGCAGCAAGGTCGAGTTCACACTCCCGGAATTTCCGTCGTGATGTCGGTTTACAACGGACAGAGGTATCTGCGTCAGGCAATCGATTCGATCCTGAATCAGACTTACACGGATTTTGAGTTCATCATAATTGACGACGGCTCGACCGATTCCACCAGAGAGATCGTCTTGTCCTGTAACGACAGGAGAATTCGTTTTTTCGAAAACAATGAAAACATCGGGTTGACCAGATCACTGAATAAAGGCCTGCAAATCACCAGGGGGCGATACGTCGCGAGAATGGACGCTGATGATATCTCGGAACCGGACAGGCTTGATAAGCAGATCGCGTTTCTCGAGGACAATCCCGACTGCGCCGTTGTGGGCACTTTCCTGAAAATAATTGACGAGAATTCGAATTACGTACAGACTGCTCACAAGCCGGTGGGCGATTCGGAGATTCGCAAGCACCTGATGAGTGACAACTGCATCGCTCACGGCTCCGCGATGATCAGGAAGAGCTGCCTGGCTGATGTGGGGTTCTACGATGAGTCGATAGAGAGGTCGCAGGATTATGATCTGTTCTTACGACTTTCGGAAAAATACAAGATGGCCAATATTCCACAGTGCCTCTACATGTGGAGAGACCACAGCGAGAATATATCGGTAAGACACCGAAATGAGCAGAGGCACTTTGTCGAAATGATCAAGGCCAGGAAAGAAACAGCCCGTCCGCCTCTTCGGCGGTGCAGAGGCGAGTTCTCGGTATTGATGGCGAACTACAACAACGGCAGATACATTGGCGAAGCAATCCGGTCGGTTCTCAATCAAACGTTCGAGAATTGGGAACTCGTGATCGTTGATGACTGCTCGACAGACAATTCCGTTGAAGTAATTGAGCCTTATTTGAAAGATGAACGAATACGATTACTTCAAAACAAGGCCAATAAGGGTTATATATGCACACTCAAGAGGCTTGTGTATGAAGCACAGGGCGAAATCCTCGGAATACTGGACAGCGATGATGTATTGACCAGTGATGCTATTGAAGTAATGTACGAGGCATACAAGAAGAACCCGCAGTGCGGGTTCATTTATTCGCAGTTTGCCCGGTGTGACAGCGGGCTGAATTTCAAGGCGAAAGGGTTTTGCGATTCTATTAAACCGGGCGAAACGAGTCTGCGCTGTGACTGTGTAAGTGCGTTCAGGACCTTCAGGAAGAAGGATTACTTCAGGACGGAGGGCCTTGATGAGGAGATTGCATATGCCGAAGATAAAGATCTGATATATAAGATGGAAGAAGTGACAAAGCTGCTGTTTGTTGATAAAGTCCTGTACAAATACAGGAATCTGCCCGGGTCACAATCGAACGAGCCTCGGGCAGCGCAACTGGGCTGGTTGTCCTCGTTCCTGGCCGCGTACAAAGCGTATAAAAGGAGACTCAATACACCCCTGCCGAATTTGACACGCAAAGAGATGTCCGACCGGCTTTTCGAGGCGGTTTTTTTGTCCGCAAAGGGCAGGGATGTTACAAAAGCCCTGTATTTTCTTCCACGGGCGATCAAACTGAATCCCTTCAATTTTAAGGGCTATGGAATCTTGTGCTCCGGTGCACTAAATCTGGCCCTCGATATATTGCACATCAGGAAAAAGAAAGAGCAGGACAGAATAATTGGTGTTGTTTCTTCGAAAAAAAATGAGATAATGGCCGACCATGATTAGCGTTGTGATTCCAACTTACAATCGGGCTCACATGGTGGGTCGTTCTATAAGAAGCGTCCTGGAACAGACGTTTCAGGATTTTGAGCTTATCATAGTGGATGACGGCTCGACCGACAACACTGAAGAAGTGGTGAGAAGTTTTGGTGATGGGCGGATCAGATATGTCCGCCATGAGCAAAACAAGGGTGAGGCCGCTGCCAGAAACACCGGGGTAAAACTTGCAGAAGGCAAGTACGTAGCCTCGCAGGACAGCGACGATGAGTGGCTGCCGGAAAAGCTCGCCAGACAGGTTGAGATTCTTGACAACTCGCCGCCTGAGGTGGGCGTGGTTTATACGGGGTTCTGGAAAACGCAGAACGGCAGGAAGACTTATATACCGTTCTCATGGGTGAAACAGCCGAATGGGAACCTACATAAGCAGCTTTTGCGCGGCAACTTCATCGGCTCGCCTGTTACCCTTATCAGGAAGGAGTGTTTTGAAAAGGCCGGGATGTTCGACGAGAGACTTACCAACGTTGTGGACTGGGAGTTATGGATTAGAATATCCAAACATTACCATTTCAGGTATATCGCCGAGCCGCTTGTAATCGCCTATTATCATTCTGAGAATATTTCTTCCAGCCGACAGTCGCTGATCGACGCATTGGAACTTATACTTGAAAAGCATTCCGAAGATTTCGAAAAAGAAAAGAAGATGCTGGCCAAACAGTGTTTCGACATCGGCAGCCTGCTGATAGCAAACGGCGAGTCGGACAAAGCCAGGCGTTACCTCTAGCGGGCTGTCAGGACATGTCCACTTAGTGTCAGAACAGTATTGTCGTGCCTGCTGATATTGTCCGGGCCCACGGGCGGGCGCCACACAGTAAAAATGTACGAATACTTCAAGAAACAATGTGAAACTATACGGTCGAAGAATGCATTCTGAAAAAATCACTGTTTGTATGGCAACTTATAACGGCGGGAAGTTTATCGGCCAGCAGATAGACTCTATCCTTGCTCAGTCCTGCCGCAACTGGCAACTCAAAATCAGAGATGACGGATCCGGCGACAACACCGTGAACATCATCGAAGAGTACACTGAAAAGTACCCGGACAAAATTGAGCTGCTCACCGACAGCGGGTCGCATCTTGGTACGAGTCTTAATTTCGGGCGCCTCCTGGAACAGGCCGACGGCGAATATATCATGTTCAGCGACCAGGACGATGTCTGGATGGAGAACAAGATCGAATCCACACTTAATATGATCAAGGCGGCAGAGCGGGTCTATCCGAATCGCCCTTTGCTTGTGCACACCGACCTGCGGGTGGTGGATTCCGATTTGAAAACAATTCACGATTCGCTGTGGGGCTACCAGAAGCTCTTTCCGGAAGTGGGTGACAACCTTAACCGCATTATGGCCCAGAACGTGGTCACCGGCTGTACGATGATGTTAAACCGAAAAGCCAGAGACGTTTCACTTCCCATTCCGAAAGAAGCCATAATATATGACTGGTGGGTTGCCATCAACGTCGCCATGCATGGAAAAATCGTGTACCTGTCGACACCATCCGTGCTTTATCGCCAGCATCGGGAGAACCAGTTAGGCGCAAAACGTGCGCGAAAAATAAACATCGCTAATTTCCTGAAAAAGTTGTGTCATATCAAAGAACTTTTGTCCAGGCAGTATAACATGGTTAGAAAAGCCAACCCCGACGCAGGTTTTTGGTCTCTCGTATTGAACAAGACCATTGTCAAGGTCGCCCAGCGGCTGAGATAAATATGTCAACCACCATAATCATACCCACCTGCAACGCCGCCAAACATCTACCTTCCCTGCTGAAAAGACTCGAGTCTCAAACAATCGGCAATTGTGAGTTGATAATCGTAGACTCGGCCTCCGAAGATGAAACTGTCGACATTGCGCAGTCTCGTCAAGCCACAGTCATAAGCATCGCAAGATCACAGTTCGATCACGGCGGGACGCGGTCTCTCGGGGCAAGGCGAGCCGGGGGCGACACCCTGGTTTATCTGACACAGGACTGTCTGCCTTATAATGAATATGCCATTGAGAATATCATCAAACCTTTCGCAAGCGACGGAAGAATCGCCGCGGCTTTCGGAAGACAACTGCCCTATCCGGAAGCATCCGTTTTTGCCGAACACCTGAGGCTGTTTAACTATCCGGATGTCTCACGTGTAAGCGTACTGGAGGACAAAAACACCCGCGGCATCAAGACGGCTTTTCTGTCGAATTCGTTTGCCGCCTATCGAAAATCCGTGTTGGAGGAGATCGGATATTTCAAGAGCCCGGTGGTGTTCGGAGAAGATACCCATGCCGGGGCCAGGATACTCCTGAAAGGCTACAAGATAGCTTATGTTGCCGACGCAATGGCACTTCACTCCCACAATTACACTATTCGACAAGACTTCGGGCGGTATTTCGATATGGGCGTGTTTCACAAAACAGAGAATTGGCTTCTCACCGAGTTCGGAAAACCGCAACGCGAGGCTTTCAAGTACATCGCATCAGGAATAAGCTTCTTGTCAAAAAAACGAAAACTGCACTTGTTTCCTGAATTTGTGCTGAGAGTCATTGCCAAGTACGTCGGGTACAAATTGGGAAAACTCAAAGGGCAAAAGGGTCGCGCTTGCCACTGACTATGGGCATTGAATCGGCCGAGTATATTCTATCCAGTCCGAACAAGCTCAGTATTTCAACGGTTCGTTTGATCTGTTCGTTGTTTATGTGATTTCTGAAATCTTCCGCCAGGTCTTTTCTGCAAAGTACGGGACTATTCTTTCTACACAAGGCCGAAGGTTCTGTAACAGCGTCAAATACTCTCTTATCGTACCTTTCTCCGAGGAAAGAGAACAGCCGTTCGATTTCCTCTTTGGGCGTAACACAAAACTCTTCATAGAACGCCACATGAATCTGTCCGTCTTCGAACTGCCTCAACGGTACATAATTTTCAATGCACCAAAGGAAAACATGCTTTTCGAAGGCATCACGAGCACCCTCAATTTCGTTTCTGAATGGAGCGAGAAAATCTTCCATCAACTTGTCCTGTGCAAGGTATTCCTCCAGATGAGTGTCCCAGTTTAACTGCAACTTGGAATATGCGACTGCACAGGGGTGTCTGAGCAGCAAGACAACGGGAATTTCCGGGAAGTGTGTTTTTATCCATTTCAACAGAAGATTGGTGCGGATGTCTTTTATTAACCGCCTTGGCGCGATCAATTTTCGATTCAGCTTGTCTATCCAGTCGTTTCTAATCCTCCCGGACAATATGATTCGGGCAGGTTCCATGAATACTTTTTCGCAGTTATCAACTCTGAGATATTGCCTGTAGCGAAAGTGACCGACAACATCGACTCTTCGAGGGTGGAAAGGCTCGAACATAAAGCGGTAGGCATTGGCATAATTTACGATGTTTGCAAGCCACGTCGTGCCGCTTCTGCCGGTTCCGGCGATAAAGACTGTTCGCCGGTGGTCACTGAAATCGATTAACGGCCCCTTGCCATTGTTTGCATGACGTTTGCCAAACATATTGCAGACAATCAATTCGAATATATGACAATTTTCGATTTTCCGTCCGGGGAATCAAATATCTTAGCCACCGCCAGCTCCTCACTTCCAATCGTACTCTGGGCGCCTTTTTTGAGAACTTCCACCACGTATCGGGCATCTTTACTGATCACCCGGCCTTCATACGGTATACCTTCACGCCCTGTATAGAAGATTATGCGATGGTCGGAGGCGGCGATGATATCACCGGCATCGGTATTGTCCGTAAGCCACTGGGCTGCCTGGCGGTAATTTCGACGTCCGGTACGTATGGGCCTGAGCAGCTTAGGCGCACATATAAGAGCGCAGGACACAAACAATACCACGAACCAGAAGTTCGTATCTGCCTTGATGGAAAACGATGATTTAATTTTCTCGGAGAACTTCTCCTGCAACCAGCAGGCCAGGCTACGGAGCCCCACCGGCACATGAAAAATCGTAAAAACCACCAGCGGCAGCGTGTGTCTTCTGCTCATATAGCCGTACTTGCAGTACAGCAATATCATTACTGCTATATTCAGACAAATCAAAACGGTTGAGAAGAATTTATCCGGTTCATACCACCTGCCCTTTCGATAGTACTTATAAAGACCTATTACCAAAGGCAGAACCACAAACCACATGAGTGTATCGCCGACCCTTTCGATCAGTTTACGTATGGCCCCGGCGATATCAGACGGTGCAAAGCCCGCGGTGTACATTCCTGTAGAAGGCATTGGCCCCTGCGGTTCGCAAACCTGGTCGAATTTTGCCCCCGGTGACAACTGAACCAACTGCTTCTTGGGAAACATGCCCCCCTTCAGCTTCATGTACGGTCCGGCGGCTACTGCGAAACCAACAAGCAGCACCACCAATGCCAAGGCCGCTTTCTGCAGGCTCATGGTGCGCTTTGTGCGGAACAATTGCAGCCCCAACCACAAAAGGCCGAATACAACCAGTTGAACACACTCGGGCCGAACCAGGTATCCAAGACCGGAAATCAGACCAACCAGGCCGAACAGCCACCATTTCTTACCTGACGCCGCATATATCAACAGTAAAAAGCCCGTCGCCAGGAAGAACATATGAGGCCAGTCGCTTAGAGCGTCACTTCCAACATGCGCCGGCTTGGGAAGCAGGATAAGAATCAGGACACCCCAGAAGCTGGATACCTGCCCGGTAATTTTCCTGCCCACGAAATACAGCGCCGCCACCGCCAGCAGTCTGAAAATCAACGTCACCGCCTGCGCAGAATGTATCCAGCACAGAGGTGATGAACAATCGAACAGTTTTGCCACAATTCGCTGTGCGGTGAGAATCAGGAACGGATAACCGGGGTGCTGATACTCATGGCCCATCGTTGCAGAGGGGCTGGTTGCAAGGGCCTGGGCGTATCTTACGAAAGTTATGCTGTCTTTGGCGACAAGAACCGTTGTGCAGATAAGATATACGCCGATACAAAGAGCGGTCCCAAGCAGAATCGAGAGATGAACGATGTCCCTTCTCTTTTCGGATTTCTCAAGACTTGAGTCAGTAAGCATTCTTGCCTTTCAAAATCTGCCACGGTGTGCGCAACAATATCCACAGGTCCAGGCCGAAAGACCAGTTTCTGATGTAGTATAAGTCGTACTGAAGTCTCTTTCTCAGAGATGTGTCGCCCCTGAAACCATATACTTGTGCCCATCCGGTCATTCCGGCCTTTAGCTTGTGCCTGAGCATATACTTCCTGTATTCTTCAGAGAACTGCTTCACGAAGTGTGGTCTTTCCGGTCGGGGGCCGACCAGGCTCATTTCTCCCTTTATCACATTCATAAGCTGTGGTATCTCATCGAAGCTCATACTGCGAAGCCATCTGCCGATTCGTGTACGCCTCGGGTCGTCAGGCCTGGCCCACTGCGGGCCGTTCTCTTCTTCAGCGTCAATCTTCATCGTGCGGAATTTCAGCATATTGAATTCTTTCTGGTCCATTCCCACACGGGTTTGCCTGTAAAAAATCGGACCCTTGCCGGTAACCTTGATCAGCACCGCAATTATAGCCATTGGAACCGCCAATACAATGAGCAGTAAAAGACCGACCATCCGATCGAAGATTTCCTTCAAGACAATGTTGTGACCGGTCAAAGGTGAATCTGCTGCCGAGAACAGAACCTGTGAGCCTATGGGTACCGCCACTGCGTCGCTGATCGAGACAAGGTTGCCCCAGTCAGGAATGATCCGTATGGTAATGCCCCGCGACTGCAAAGATTCGAGAATTGGATATACATTCAATGCTTCGTGGCCGCTTAGAGTGAGATATACCTCATCTATCGCCTTGGTTTTGACCAGTTCAATCAGCTTGTCAGTTGGTCCGTATACCGGCACACCCAACAATTCGTTGCCAATACGCTCCGGATTATTGTCCGCGAAAAAACTGCACTTCAGTCCAAGCCATCCCATTTGCTCGATGTCCCGAACGAGCAATTGCCCTCTCTTGCCGGCACCTATCACGGCATAGTATCGCAGGTTGTAGCCTTTTCTGCGAAGGTACCGCAAAATCATCATTGCAACCAGGTGCGAGCAAAGCAGCCCCCCAAACAACATGACCATGAAAAGCGCCACGAGCGGCCTCGAGTAAAATACCTCCTGGGTGTAATAAAGATATGCCTGCACGAGCAGACCGCCTATAATGCCGGCCTTTAGTACTTCGCCAAACTGCTTGAACGCGCTCTTGATTCGCTTGGGCCTGTAGAGGCCGGTCCACAGGCATCCAATGTAGCATACCAATACAATCATAGGGGTCAGCATAAGATGCTTGTCGAAAGGTGGTATCCCTTTAGCCGGCTCCACAGTGAATATTCCCAGATATGACGGACAGAACTTGAATCGTAAGTAATAAACGGCTATCCAGACGCAGCCGATCACCGCAATATCAATGATCGAGCGAAGCAGCGAGAAAAATACGGCGTACCTTTTAAGCATCTCAGCCCTTCGAATTCATCCTTGACCGGGTATTGTAATCTTCCGCCGATTCTATCGAAGATACCGGCTGTTGTAAAGGATTCGAGAATGATAATAAATTTGTTATAGGCCCTTTGGAGGGCCGCCACACCCGGGGGATGTTAGAACTTATCAGTTCCTGTCTAAGCGTTGATAATTGCTGCAAGAACTGGTAGAATCAGGTGTTGGGTTTGAGGCCCCTGTTTTACCGCCCGGTCGTATTGTTCGTTCGCTGGTGCATACTGCTGGAAAAAGCAGAGGAAACCGACAACCGGTTTGAAATTGAAACTCGATAAAGGGCCACTTGTGAACATCCTGGGAATCTCAGCATTTTACCATGACAGCGCCGCCTGCCTCGTACAGGACGGACGGATAATCTCCGCAGCTCAGGAAGAGCGATTTACACGCAGGAAACACGATTTCTCCTTTCCGATCAATGCCATCAGCTTCTGCCTGGCCGACGCGGGGTTGACAACTTCGGATCTGGATCTTGTGGCATTTTATGACAAGCCCTTCATCAAGTTCGAGCGCATACTGGAGACCTATTTAGGCTATGCACCGCTTGGAATCCGGTCTTTCGTCAAAGCTATACCGTTGTGGATCAAGCAGAAACTCTGGATGAAGGAGTTCATCCGCAGTGAGCTTGATTTCGAGGGTAAGATTATTTTTCCCGAACACCATGAGTCTCACGCAGCCTCGGCGTTTCTGCCGTCCCCTTTTGCCGAGGCAGCATTTCTGACCGTAGACGGCGTGGGCGAATGGGCGACGGCCAGCTATGGAACGGGGAAAGACAATCACACACGGATTCTCGCAGAGATTCACTTTCCTCACTCGTTAGGCCTGCTTTATTCGGCTTTTACGTACTACACGGGCTTCAAGGTCAATTCCGGCGAGTATAAAGTGATGGGATTGGCACCTTACGGCGAGCCCAAATACAAAGATCTGATTCTCTCTGAACTGATGGATTTGAAGGAAGACGGCTCTTTCAAGCTGAACATGAAATACTTCAATTATTGTGTCGGCCTTACAATGACCAACAGGAAGTTCGCCAAATTGTTTGGAGGCCCCCCGCGAAAACCGGAATCCCGGTTGACTCAGCGAGATATGGATCTGGCCCGCTCCGTTCAGGAGGTTACCGAAGAGGTAATGCTTCGTATGACTCGGCACATCTATGAGCAGACCGGCCAAAGAAACCTCTGCCTGGCCGGCGGCGTGGCCCTCAATTGCGTCGGAAATGGACGAATTTTGCGAGAAGGGCCGTTCGAGAACATCTGGATTCAGCCCGCCGCCGGCGATGCGGGCGGGGCATTGGGGGCGGCGCTTTTCGTCTGGCATCAATACCTTGGCAACGGCAGAACCGCCGACGACAAGAAAGACTTTCAACAGGGATCTTATCTCGGACCGAAGTATGAAAATGGCTCGATTTACGAATATCTCAATAGCAACGATATTCCGTACACAAAAGTGAGTGACGAGCAGATTCCCGAAAAAATCGCCGACCTGATCGCTGACCAGAAGGTTATAGGCTGGTTCCAGGGTCGCATGGAGTTCGGTCCGCGGGCACTGGGAAATCGGTCGATTCTGGGGGACGCCCGCTCTGAAAAGATGCAGGAAATAATGAACCTTAAGATAAAATTCCGGGAAAGCTTCAGGCCGTTTGCACCATCGGTGATAAAAGAGAAGGCTTCGGAATATTTCGAGATAGACCGCGAAAGTCCATACATGCTGCTCGTCACACCGGTAAGACAGGAAATATGCCGCCGGATGTCACAGCAGCAAAGCAATCTGTTCGGACTGGACAAGCTCCATGTCCGCCGCTCCACCATTCCCGCGGTAACCCATGTTGACTACTCAGCCCGCTTGCAGACGGTCAACTGCGATGACAATCCCCTGTATCATCAGATGATAGCGAAGTTCGACGAGAAACACGGCTGTGGCGTGATCATCAACACGTCGTTCAATGTTCGCGGCGAGCCGATAGTCTGCACACCACAAGACGCTTATCTGTGTTTCATGCGAACAAATATGGATTACCTGATAATGGGTAACTTTCTCCTCGAAAAGAAAGAGCAAAAACCCCTGGACAAGGACATCGACTGGCTCAGAGAATTCGAGTTGGATTAAGGACAGACTATGATTGTCGAGGAAATCAAGAACATCAAGAGCCGAAAAAAGGACCTTCGTAAGTTCGGCATAACGGTCGGACTGGTTTTCACCCTGCTGGGAGCACTGCTGCTGTGGCGCCAGAAGGCGTACTACTATTGGCTGTTTATCGCCGCCGCGACGTTCCTGGTGCCCGGCCTACTCGTGCCCGTTTTACTGAGGCCCCTCCACAAGGTGTGGATGACGGTCGCCATTGTCCTGGGCTGGATCATGACCAGAATCATCCTGACCGTTTTATTCTACCTTGTGATCACGCCGATCGGCCTTTTAGGAAGATTGTTCGGAAAAAGTTTTCTCGATTTGAAGTTTGATAATAATGCAGAAAGTTACTGGATTCCCAGGAAAAAAGCTGAATTTGTGAAAGAGGCTTACGAAAAGCAGTTCTAAACTGATTGTCAGAAGCCGAAACCGCTATTCTTTTGGCCTGTTATGCTATTTGCAATTTTGAACTTGCATTGCACAGCGGCTTTCGGGTAAAATAGGATTCAGGTGTTAGCTATGTCCAAACTTTCGATAATAGCCGAATTTTGGGAATTCTTGAAAGTCAGCAAAAAATGGTGGCTGATTCCCATCGTCGTTTTTCTGATCCTTCTGGGTGCTCTGATAGTGTTCACCGAGGGATCGGCCCTGGCCCCGTTTATCTACGCCCTCTTTTGACCGGCATTTCTCACCGGAAACGTCGAACCTGCACCCCTTTTATCGCAGCAGAATCGGCAGAAAGTAGTCGCAAACAAAATAAATCCACGCATTGAAATTAATATTTGACACGACTTGTGCCGACCAATAGAATTGCCTGTGCTTTCAGGTCAGGAATATGGAAAGGACGATGTAATGGCAGGTAATGTAATTGAGCTTACTGACGCAACGTTTGATGATGTTGTTCACAATTCCAGCGAGCCGGTCGTGGTCGATTTCTGGGCCCCCTGGTGTGGCCCTTGCAAGATGATGACCCCGATAATGGAAGAAATCGCCGGCGACTACACAGAAAAAGCCAAAATCTGCAAGCTCAACACCGACGAAGCTCGCGACAGCGCTATGGAATTCGGCATAAGCGCGATACCCACCATTATCCTGTTCAAGAACGGCCAGGTGCAGAAAAAATGGGTCGGTTTAACCAGCAAGAAAGACATCACCGCAGCAATTAAAGAATTGCTGTGATCGTACAAACCCGACCTTCCTGCTTAACCGTCCGTTCAATGGGGGATTTGCGTTTTTTGTCTTTGTCGCACGCTAATACCAGATCGTTACGATAATATTTGGTTCGCTCTTCTTGCCCTGAACCATCCCTGTGACGGTATCGGTTCGCTTGACAACGACATCGGGATTCTGCTTTAGCCAGTTGCATATCTGTTCGTCGAGAAAGGAAATCGCACCGATGTGGAGCTTTGTAAAGAAGGTCTTTATGCCCGTGATTCGATCGTCAGAGCTACTTCCAATTGATTTGTTGCACTCTCAAACTGCGCAGTCAGTGCCCGTAGCTGAAGTTTTGTTTCCGAGACGTGCTGGCGATACCATGCTAAAGCCAAACGAGCATTTTCCTGACGTTGAGAGTCGGTTCGGATTCCAGCTTTCTGCCACCTCTGACCGCAGGCGGTTT
>SDBT01011049.1_pt1 | contig 14557 bp, 22 predicted proteins | sample 2277101 | NCBI WGS metagenome assembly SDBT01 (sample SAMN10404973, study PRJNA504765) | marine sediment metagenome | isolation source: marine sediment core GS10_PC15, 103 cmbsf | place: Arctic Ocean: Southern Knipovich Ridge | collected 2010
GTGCCAATACGTAACGTCCTTCATCGGCCACTCACATCGATCGCCTGACCGCTGGATGTCGTCGTTTGCACAACGCGGCCGCCACATCAGCAACTCTTCGGTGATTGGTCCTACGTACCCATCTATTTCGAGTCCGTTAAGTTTCTGAAACGCCTGAATGGCCGCGATAAAATTGACATCATCGTATCCCAACGAACTCAACCGATCGTGCATTTCAAGTTGTTTGGCCACCGGCCTGTGCAGCATCAGTTTCAAGGCGTCTGTCATTTCACCGCCTCCAATCCAGCGGCGATTTCCTTCCACGCAACTACATTGTCAGCAACCGTAACCAACTTGCCAGCCCGTTGAAGATCAGACATGGCCTTCGCCAAAATCTTCCCCCACGCAATCCACGCCGATGCGCGGTCTCCCAGTATTTGTCGGTTCAGATTCTTTTGAGCCGTAACCATCGCCTGAACGGTGGCATGGGATTGTGACGCAACAGACCTGTAATCTCCTGCCAGCAGCTTCGAATCTGGTGGGCCGTTATCGTTGGCAACAGCAGCTGCATGCATCAAGGCAGATAAACCAAACCGCGCGCCGGGAATCACCGGCGTGACCGGATTTACCGGAGGAACCGGATCGGCCGGAGGACTCACCGGCGGCGGTCTGGGAGGAGAGACACCTTCGACCACAACTTCGTGCACGATGTGCTCAATTTCATCATCATCTTTTTCGCAAACCGATAAGATAAACGTGTATTTTCCCGGCTTGTTGCCGGTGAAGAATATCAGATGCGCCCCGCTGTTGTATTGGACGGCCTCGGCACCGTTGGCCAGCTTCGGTAAGAACCACCCGACCTTGCATTCAGCAATATCTGTGACCACCAAGATACAGCGGCCGCCAATCTTCACGGTTTCTGGCCCGGTAATTTCAGGCCCTTTGGCGTGCACAGTAGCGCACCAAACAAGCAGCACAGCAGCAACGATGAATTTCTTCATCTCGTGTTCTCCTCTTCTTGAGACTAACGAATTGTGCAAACAGCCGCAATATCAAACTGGCTCGAACGGCGAGCCGTCTTCCCACACGGCCTTTCCGCCGTAGTGCCTCCAAACATTCCAAAAGTGATCACGGTCCACAGCCTGATCGGCAAGGATCACCCGCGATTGCATGCCGCCGCCGCTTGGTATCTGACACAAAATGCCCGCGCCTACCGGCCCCTTTGCAACGACCCTTGTGATCTTCCCGTCTACCGTCACTTCCAGCACGGGATGAGGCGGCCCCTCGTCCTCTGCCAGCCATTTACGGATCTTCTGTTTGAGCCAGTTCATTATCACTGCATAGCAAAAATGACACGAACGAACTTCTTTTCCTGCACTTCAATCTCGTCTACATGACCACATACGGCTTCAAACATCTTGCGATACTCTTTTCGCTCCGCGGCAAAACAGTCAGCCTTGTTCCTACCAGTTCCCAACTTGGCATGCCAGCGCGTCCATTCGATGTACAACCAACCTTCCGTTTTCAGTTGCTTCAACCAAACTTCAAGCGTCTCTTCAGGACAACGTGCATGGTCAAATGAATTTGAGTAAATCAAACCAAAAGCGCCCAACCACTCTTCACGATATTTGCTAAAGTCAGCTTGAATAATTCGCCTGCCGTCGCATAGCTCCTTGACGATTTCCGTTCCAATCCAATCTACACCAAATTCCCCTTCAAATAAATCCAACTCACCGCCGTTGCGCACGCCATGACACAGGCCCTTATCAACACTAAATTCAGATTTGTCACAATTATGATGGTAAATTTCAGCAACGGTTTTTTTTGAAGTGAAAACCTTGTTAAAGGGTTTCTTGATCTTCTGAAGAGTCACGCCACGCTGCGCTCGCAGATATTGTCGATCTGTTTGAAACTCATGCTGTTCCATGATCCTTCTCTCCACCATCGCGGCCGGCGCGGCTGTGGCGAATCCGATACAAGTTTGAGATCGGCACGGCCACTGATTCACCCACGACCTTCCGAAACGGGACGTCGCATTTGCATTGTCGAAACCCCCCGGCCGGATCAACTCGGTTTGTCCACTTCGTCTTGTCGAGATACCCATGCACACGACACCAAGATCCCCTCACAATTTGCAAGCCGCCCCACGCCCGCTTGTTCTTTCGCAAAGCAAAGTCGTTGTATCGAATACCTGACGTTGTGATGACGTCGCCGAGGCGAGTCAAAGCAGCGTCTCCCTTCTCATGAGTTTCATTGATCAGTAAACTTATGGGATACACCATATTGACGTCATGGTCTTGCGCATATGCAAGCTGAGCTAGTTTATGCGCGGCATCCAGACATCGTTCGCCGAAAACGTGATCTACATCGGTGAACCAAATTACCTCGGCTTCGGATTTGATGGCCACCTCATTGCGGCCGATAGCCCTGCGGAACAAATTCTCTGGCCACATGGGATGATAAATCAACTCAAGGTCATCTTGCATTTCAAATTTGTGGGTGAATATATCAAGCACCTTTTCTGTCAACCGATCGTTTGGCGTAAAGCAGACCGTGACGCGCACACTGATATTCGGTTTGCAAAGCAGCAACGACGACAGTTGATAAATCAACAACTTGTGGTAGATCGGAACAGTATCGCCGGAGTAGCAGTGTGTTACGATTTCAAGGTTCAACATTCAGATGATCCTCCATCATGTGTTGATTTTGCGTGGTCCATATCCCAGCATATATTCGCTTGTTTTCATTTTCGCCGTAGAAGTTGTCGATGACGAGTCTTTCCATCTCGGAAACGCGCTTCCAAAGATCATCAGGCCAATCAAAGCGATCTCCGGACGAAACATGAATCGGATCTTGCTTCTTGACCTCCCCTTCAAATCTGTCCATGTTCCTTTTGTAGCCCAACCTTCGCATCAAATCACAAAAATCATTGTTCAGCGTCTCCATGCGGCCAACATACCAGCAAAATTCACCGCCGAACGGGCCGATGAATGATTCATATATTCTGGTGACGTAAGCTGGTTCATGCTTCAGCATAGCTTCTAACCACAACGAAAAATCAGGAACGTAGTGTTTCGCGGATACAGAATCTGGATGCGCCGATCGCTTGATGAGCCATCTTCTTGATTTTACGTTTGTATTGTGCATACAACGCCATATCGATTCGTACAAAGCATGCGGCTCGCGGACAAATGTAGCTACCCGCAACACCTTGGATAATCGATTCGTGTTGTAATGGCACAACAGGGCATGCTTCGATCTCTTGACCCAATCTTGTGAACGAATACGGCTGAAATCAATCATTTCTTCGCGCCATGTACCTCCAGTATGAGGAATATGCAAAAGCACGGTTTTGGATCTTTTCAGATACCTAGCCACGTATCACATACCCCCAAAGCTGACTCGGTAGATCAACAAAAATCTGATCTTTTCCCAGCACTTCATGGACAGCACGTTTTACTCCTGGCTGTGCCTTGCAATAATCGTGCCCGCAAAGCAACCCTCCAACATGAATTTTAGGCGACCAAAGCGCAATGTCCTGCTTGACCATATCACAACTGTGATCAGCATCTATAAACACGAAGTCCAACGAATCATCATCTGTAACCTTAGCGGCCCACTTAGACGTGACTCGCATGATGCGGTTTTTGCCGCCCACTTTTTGAATGCGTTTAACGGCCGTAGCATATACGGAGTCCCACTTCTGTTGCGTGTGCTGTCCTGTCCGTCTATGCTTTTGCCAGTAGGAATCATCTGGTCCCCACGCTTGCCAAGGATCGATGAATAAAAGTTCACAATCAGGAAAGGCCCCGCGCAATGCAACTGACATCTCCCCCTTGTAAACGCCTATCTCAGCTCCATTCTTAGGCTCCCCCACCGTCTTCCGAATCATCTCCACCAGAGCCGTCTGATGTTTTTGCATACCGCTTTTCCGCCTCCATGGCATCGGATTTCGTGTTTATTGACAAGGGCATTTTGTCTAAGATAATCGCACCTATCTCATGGCCACCCTCAATCCAGGGCAACTGCTCCAACCCCTCGGCCCGCGACAACGCCGTTGCTTTCAAAAGATTCACATTTTGTAACGCCCATTTTGGGTAAGCATAAATCCCGCAATGACCATAGGCGCCTGCCATCGACGCACGGCTGAACCAAATGCAACTACACATTTCATTCTGCCGATTCGCGGCCAGCGGTCCCACCACTTTTACACAATTGGGATCGTCTAATTCCTTTTCGTTCATCGGAGCGGCCAGCGTCATTATGTAATCATTGAGGCGTGCCACTTTGATCAGTTTGTTGACATCTTCCAGCCGCACGAAAGGCTCATCCACCTGCCAGTTGATTACGACATCGAATACGGTGTTGTGTTCATGCTCTATTGCATCCAACGCCAAAGCACACCGATGAGTTCCTGTTGCGCATTCTTTCGTTATGATATAAGGCATATCGTGGCCATAACAATACGCTACGATTGGGGAGTCCGAAGCGGCGATGAAAATATGCTCAATCCCGGTCTCCAATGCCCTGTGATACGTCCGCAACAAGAGTGACGTTCCGGCAATGTCCATCAACGGCTTGTCAGGCAACCGTTCCGATTGCATCCGCGCCGGAATTATGATGACTGGTTTGGGTTTCATCTTGCGAAAATCTCCTCATGGGCACCAGCAAGACTTTCTCTTATTCGTTCAGCATCCTGTTTGAACAAATCTTGCGAACCAATCGAACCTCCAGTTACTACCTGAAGTGCGTGGATCATCGTCATCAATTCACCTTCTTCCAAGAGAACACCTACCCGACCATCCACCCAATTCACGCATTCAACCATCTTTTCATTCCCAATACTCATATTCAGAACAGAAATCAGCTTCGGCCGCAACAACGTCTCTACGAAGGATCGGACTCATTATCGGCATGACCCCTCTGCTGACGTTTTGCGGAGATATTTCAATTGCTTTGTGCGCCTGGCTTCGTTTCACTCCAGCCCCTTCCAGCACCCCCTGCATCGCCCACGGCAGATCCTCGATCTTCAAGATTGTATCCGCATTGTACGCATCAAACATCCACCCCACAGCACCGGGCAGTTCGGCCAGGTAGCTGACCAAGAAATCGTTCAAACAATCCGATCTCTTCGCAAGATTCATAAACTTGTCGACGCAGCCCACTCCCACGTGGCCGCCTTGAATGGTCGTGTAATACGATCTCAACCAGTCGGCCGGATGCCGCACTACAGACACCCGTAGAACGTCGCCACGCGGCTCGTGTGGCGTATGTATGCCAGCGGCGGACATTTCCCCCAGGCCGGCCCTGAAGGCCACCTTGCGGAACCACGTCGTCGCTGTGCGCGGCGGAGATGCGAATTGGAAAATGCCGTAGTCGATCATCTCAAATCCTTTGCACGCACCGTAATAAACAATCCACTGCCAGCTACCTCAATCGCCGGCCGCGGAAACTTTACGAGCACCTGATCCGTATTCTTATTGCGCCCCACCTCCTCTACCTGAATCCATCCTGCCGACGCCTTTTCATCGTCGGTTTCAACCAGATCCTTTGGCAAGAACAACGAAAATCCCTTTCCATCTGCCGTGGCTCCGCTGACAGCAAACTCATGACTGAACTGACCTGGACCGATGCTACAGCGAAGCCATCGTGATTTGTTCATTCTTTTTCCTCGCCCCACTTCAGGTCTTCTTTCAGACCTTCGATGTCTTCTTCCAAGCGTTCAATTCTGTCTTCCAGATCTTCGACTCCAACCTCTTTCACAACGGCCGCTACAGCGGTTGCCCAAGCCCGTTGCCTCTGAGACGGCATTCGCGAGAAGTGCAATGCACTTACATGATACATGCCCTTCATAGTTTCAGGAATTGTACGATACGCATCGTAAGCTATCGCAGCCATCGTCATGTCGTCCATTACACCCCCTTTTTGTAACAGTTGCAGTATCGATGCGCCCAAGCCAGATCTACTTCGTCTCCATGTTCCAACAAGAATCCAATCAGCCCGTGGTAGACGTGATCCTTTTTGCTCGTACGGTTGCGCACATCGTCGAACAACATCCAGCCTCCCGGCCGACAGAGTTCCAGCGAAAACGTGGCGTCAACGTATACAGAATCGGCGTAATGGTCGCCGTCGATGATGATCAAATCCCATTCACCGACCGCTATACTTTGACCATAAATTCGCATCCCATCTTCGATTATACTTGGCAGGACGCCTTGGCTGAGTTCTCTGATTATCTCCAGCTTGCTTCCCATCCACGGCTTCAGGTTTTGGCGGGCGCGTGCGTAAACCTCATCCATTCCTTCCTGATCGATCTTGCGCGTCTTCAGCCACGGGTCTATTGCCAGCACCCTACTGTCGGCATGGCCGAGAAGATTCTGGCACGTCCACACCAGGTCCATTCCTTCAAACACGCCTATCTGCAAGATGTTGTATGGCTTGTCTGGAGGAAACCGCAAAGGCAGTTTAGATGAGAAGGTCGTCTGATTCCGATTGCGAAACCAGCGCTTCGTGAATTTGAACTTGTGCCCTGACTTGTCGATCGGAATCGATACGTCGTCTGGTTGCAGATCGAAAGCGTCCGTTACGGCCTTTGTGTCAGCTAGTGCACTCATCGGTTGTTTCCTTTGAACTCCGGACATGCTTTTGCGTGGCTCGCAAAACTCTCTTTACCAATCCCACAAAACACGCAGACGTCCTCCGGTGTGGCTTCCAGTCGTTTGATTCCTCTGGTCGTGGTGTCCCTTCGGTTGATCGCCTCATCCTTCCATTCAGCCAGACCGCCGATGTTTTCCTTCAGGCATTCTTGATACCGCGGCCACCATAATCCAACGCCCTTCGGTGACTTGCTTATTCTCGACCAGCAGTCTCCGTGCCCGTGCCAGATACCGACATTCTTATCTCTCATTCTGTTCGGCTTATGGAGCGGGGAGCAGTTGAACGACCCTCCTAACGCCACTTCGAATACATCCGTGTCCCAGTACCGCGCCATCACGGCGTGCAGAACAGTCTCGTCAGCAATGAAAATATCCAGCACCTTCGACGTCCATAGTTCCCACAATGGAAGCACTGGCGTGTTGGGCCGGCAAGCAAAAACACCCCCGTTGACAGAAGGCAGCGTATTCTCAAGTGCAAATTGTACATCCTCTTGATCGATGCCTTCGCGGCCTTCCAGCCGTCGAATCCTCTTGCTGACCTTGTTGCCGGTCGAAACATAGTTGCAAAACTGGGTGGCGCAGAATTCTCGTTCTTCTGCCAGTTCAAACAGTCTGTCAATTGCGTGACGACGAACGGGAATGGTGTCCGCGTCCAGATAGATGTTGACTCCAGAAGGTGCTACTTGCATCATCCTGATCTTGTCGAAGAACTGGGCATTCTTACCGCTGTATGCAGGCGTGCGTTCGATGGCTTCAATGTTTAGTCGTTTATCCTCGGCCATTCGCTTGACGATGCCGATCGAAGCCGGCCACGCGTACACGATGATCTCACCGTCCCAAATCTTGCGAAGCGCAACGAGGGACGTCACCAGATACAACAGGTGCGGCGGACCTGACATGAGGTAAACTACCCTGCGTTCGTCAGTCATCTTTCACCTTTGCAAACCTGTCCTGCATCCACCTGAAAATGTAGTCAAGTATCGACGTCGCCTTGCCTTGCTCCATCGGCTCGAATCGCATGTCCTTCATCTTGTTCGCCATCGTGTCGAGGGGTACACCGTGCTGAAGCCCGAGGCTCGTGAGGACGCCGATCCCGTTCATCAGACCGTTGATTGTGCTTCCATTCTTCGACATCTTGATGAACAGTTCCCCCGGCGTTCCATCGTCGTACAACCCCACGGTGAAATATCCTTCGTGTCCAGCTATGTCAAATTTGTGTGTAATTGAATTACGGGTGTCTGACAACCGTTGGCGATCGGGCATTGTGTTTCCTTCTTTCGATACAATTTGCTTGTCATACATCGGTATCCACACAACACAACCCATTTGAACTATGCCCCCGGCATGTTGTATCGCCACTGTTCATCGTCAGGCACATTTCCCAACTCCGAAAGACACATGCAAAGCTCCGGCTTCAGCATCTCTCTGCGAACGTAGATCGCATCGAACTGTGCGGCGTGGATGCGATTGGTGTGGCACCACGCCTGAGCAAATCCCAGTTCATGCAGCTTCCTGTGAACGTCTATCGCTCGGCACCAACCAGCACCCAACGGGATGCATGTCATTTCCACGTTGATCATGTTAACGTCCGGCATGAAATCATTGCATTGCAGCAATACGTCGAGTTCGCTGCCTTCGCAATCCAGCCAAAGCAACATGTTCTTTCCAAGCGGTTCCGGGCAATTTTTCTTGATCCAATTGAGGCTGTGTGATTGAACCAAAATTGTATCGTACACATTTCGCGGATTGCGTGCGTTATGATCAAAAAGAGAACTACCATTCTTGTGCTTACTCTTGATGTACAGTAAAACTTCAGAAGCCCATTCTTTGCTAACGGCAATCGGCATGACCAGTCCCGGATATTTGCGTTTGATGCTTTTCACAAGTTGCAAATAAGGTTCACATCCAACAAATTTCATGTCTGGCCATTGCTTCTGGAAGGCATCAACCTCCTCATAGATTTGGCCGATCCCAACTTGGAAGACCATGTCGGGCGCCCATTCCATCAGCTTGCAGAATTCGACCACGGCGGTTCCGCTGCGACGCTTGATTGAACTTGACATTTATTCCAGCGCCTTTGCTGATTCCTGTTCGACGTTTCGCATCGACGACCGATGCAACCACCCCCTAGATTTGACGTTTATTCGCTCGATCCCTTCTTCCATCCGCTTCGCGCAGTACCACATGTAGCCGTCCTGGCTGGGGACCGGAAGTTGTCCGCGGCCGCATGACCTTTCTGCCAAAACCGAGCACAGCAGTGTAAAATCCGTTTGAAAGAATCCACACCAACTGATGATCCGTTTGTGCGATATACGACTAGCGCCAGGTTTTGGAATCAAATTAAGCGGCCTGTACCTGTTGATTTTTGCATAACAAAATTCATCTGCCCACTTATCCAGCATCACCATTTGATCTCCTGGTTTCGTGAATCCCCATTTCTGTGCAACGATCGCAGGATTGCCCTCAAACCATGCTGGATCGATCCAATCGTCGCATCCCGTTGCAATCGTGTCCGTGTCGAGCTTCAGCCAGTAATCAGTTTCCACTGAGCAATGTCCAAGGGGAGAAGTTGTGGTTGGCACATGAACGAATCCGGCCAGCATCTTTTTTCGCTGAGGATCAGGGTCGTGCCATCTGTCCGTACCACCTGAATACGAAACGCCGTCCGGCGGCCACGGCACGATCTTCAGCTTTGAGTGATCACATACGCCCATCACTTGATCCACAGTGACTTGATACCGGTCGTAGAACACAACCATCGGATGATCAAGCAACGACGGCTTGTGCTTGCGCCACGTCGGCCAGACGAGCGCCAGTTGCCTCAGATGCTTTTCGTCTACGCCTACCACTGTTGTGTAGTTCATATCAGTTTCTTCATTGCCTTTCGCACCTTTTGGCTCAGGATGGCCGCGTCGTACCAGGAGAAACTGAGTTCCGGGTCGCTAGCATACTTTCCCAACGTCCGCAAGAGAGTCGCGGTACTTTCGTCGTCATACAAGAAAACGTAGCGCTCCGATTTCTTGGCCAGCGCCAGGACGTTGAATCGCATCACTTGAAATACCAATTTCGCAAATCATACGGTTGACTCGGCAGCCGCTTCGTTGCTTCCATTATCGCCACGTCAAACGGAACGAACGGAAACGCCCGCAAATGAGATTCGCGATTTGTGTTGAAAACACCCAAACCAAACCTCTCGAAGACACCGTCCTCAGCCATCTTGCAAAGCCATCGATTGACAATCTCAAACTGCCGGTTGTTGCTCTGGCACGCATTGCCGTCCCGCTCCTCATCAAAGCTGTAATTTTCCAGCAGCGGGCGGGACGTGTCCATGTTAAAGTCGACACCAACCAAATAGATCGTTCGCGCTCCAAGATAGTACAAGATTCGCATTCCAAGCAACATCGTGCACACCGTCTTCGGCTGGTTCGTCTTGCCCGATCCTACATCATGATTTCCCCAGCTCGCTGACGGCTCCAGGAAAAACGAATCGTCGGGCTTAAACCATGATCGCCTCTCAAATCCCCACACGTTGGGCGCGTCGCAGGCCGACACCATTTTGTCATCCTCATCCACCAATTGATCAAACCAAGTCTCGTATTTTCCTGTGCCTTTGCATCGCTGGCATTTTGGCCCCTTGCATTTCCGGCCGCAAGAAAGAAAATGAGACGACTCGATCCGCTTCGATCGCAATCGGCCGCGCTTCGGTCTCATCTTCGGCGTGGGGATGAACTTCATTATCCGCGGGTCCATCCAGATTCCATCGCAGAACTTGGACGGCGGATCAGAGCATACAAAAGCATTCGGGCCGTACGTTCCGAATCCGGCCGCGTTGTTTATTGCCAGCGACCAAGGTCCGCGGCCGCCCAATTCTTCTAAGGGCTGATCCTTTGCCGATGGCCCACCGCAAACCAAGAACGCTGGGCATCCAGTCAGCATGCCGCGCAATGCGTCTGTACGGCCGTTGCGGCGATTGGTTATGTGAAGGCTATCCTTGAACCGATCCGCAATATCAGGGGCGTCTAGGGGCAACCTGTCGCGACAAGCGCTACATGACGCAACCAGCTCCGGCTTGCCTTCCGTCGTACACTGAGTGTGCACCAAGCAATCGTATAACTGATTGCCGTTCTTCCCCAACTTCCCAGACTGCTCCGCGCCGAGATACACACAAGCGCCGGGCTGCTTTTCTACCTGCTCATGTTCTTCCTTGTAGAACTCTTCCTCCACCAAATCATCTATCAGATCCTCGGCAAATGTACCTGTAGCAACATCGCCCGAAACTGGATCGCTGATTTCTAAGGGCTCCCAAGAATCCAATCGGTATCCTGCATCAGCCACCAACTGCTTTGCGTCGACTGTCATAAATACGTTCCGTCTCTTCGTCGAATTTCGGCATAATAGTTATCGGCCCTTCGGTCATGTCGCCTTGGCTGGCCGCCTTGTCCCACCAGTCGTCGCCAAATCCCTGGCCATGGTATGAGTTCGTACTTCCCCATCGAAACACGTACGAAGGATCATCTGTTTTGTAAACACCCTTGCCTAGCGTAGCCAACCGCTTAAACATTTGCTGATCAAAATTCAACGCCGTCGTAAGAGGCCAGCCTTGGCACCAGATGAACGCTTGACGTTGCAGAGCGATACTGGCGTGAAACCTCCCATCAGCCGCTTCGATCTCATCATGTCCTGTATACAAGCTGCGGACACAATCTGGTTTGGACCACGCCCGTCCCTCAATGTGTTCAGCTATCAACGACAAATGATGAGGCAAGTAAATATCGTCGTCTTCCCAGACCGCCAGCACACCGCCACGGGCCATCCCGGCAAGGGCGTTGTACTTCTCTGAAAGGGAGTTGAAGCGACGTGAGACGGAGATGATCGTTACACCACCAGGAACATCGCTTTCTCCGACAGCGGTATTTGTATAGCCGACATCGCTTTTTTCCCATACAGGTGATCTATAGGGTTTGATTTGACCGGCATCATCCAACACAATCAACTCACAACGATCGGCCGGATAGTCCTGAGCTTCAAAGCACGCGATCGCATTAGCCAGCAACTTAGGGCGGCGCCACGTCGGGCACAGGCAACTGATGAACGGCTTTGTCATCGTGATTCTCCTGAGTGAACGAATAGTCCCTTGCTATCTTCGACCAGACCGGTCCTTGAAATTCGATTGGGATATGCTGGATGTAATATCGTTCTTCGTCCGTGATCGTCTCCGGCGTGATGTACCAAGGCACGTGCTTGGCTTGGTACGGGGCACGAGAGCGGGCTGCCGGCCCGTAGAGGCATGGCCATGAACGGTATACAGCAAATGTCGTCTCGATGTCCGCTTTATGAAATAGATCATCAAGTTCCTCAGTTTGAAACTGCTTCTCGTGAGCGCGCACGCGGGCCGCATCTGGAAATCCATCCGGAATGTCGTCAGTTCGCAACGAGACTCCACACTTGCACAACTCAGGATACATTGCCAATGAAGCGCTCAGCACTTCCAACAGGTCAGCCGGACATCCAGTGAGATCAAGGTCGCTGTCCGTAACGGCGTAAAATTCACCGTCAAGAGGAATCTCCTTCTTGAACAAAGGATCGTTCCACACGCTTTGTGGACCGCCATTTCGTGGTGATCGAATCACAGGCACGGGACACTGATGACCGTGATACCATTCTCCGTCATACCATTCCAAAAGCGGCGGATACGTCGACGCGTTGTCTAGAATCACTGGATCAGCTTCAACGATCACTTGATCGAGTAGGTGATCAACCATCCGGCGCGTCGTCGTCAGCCGATCCCGATTGATGATGAAGACTTTCATTCTATGAACCCCGCTTGATGAGCGCGCCAAGTCATCGCATCGTTGACATCAAAAAGAATGTGTTCTGGACAAAAGTGTATTGAAGACAATACCTCTTCCCATCCACGATCAATTAGCATTTCATGAATGGACACACGAGCAGACATATCCGTATCAATCTCCGTTGTCTTTCCACAATCAACAGCATCACACTCATACGTGGATCGTATCATGGTCATTTTGATTCTCCTACCACTTTCCAATCGGGCATGACTGCTCTTTCCACGCCGCCTTCTTATCAACCGGGCAACCGCAGACCGAACACCGCTGCCCGTTGCGCTGCGGGCATATCGAACAGATTTCCAAACGCCGCGTCAACTCCTCGGTGTCGACCGTTTTCATACCGTCAGACACATGCTCCTTCAACGACTTCGCAAAGTTCGTGGCCATCTCGATCTTGCCTGGCAGTTCGGGTTTGTCCTCCGGCCGCACGCCCAGCACCGTGAATCCATTGTTGTTGACGGCGTGATAAATCACGGACCACGCTGGATTCTCCTTCATAAACCGCCTCATGGACGGCAGCAATCCAGCGCCACCGTCGTCCCCATGCTCGCCATATATCGCCGTATCGTGCAGTGCAATGAATCGACTGACCTTTTTCGCGTGCCTTTCCAACTCAGCATCAAGCCGTATTGCATTGTGGAACGTATCGATGAACAGCAGATCGGTTGGTTCAATATCAACTTCCAATGAATCACCTATACGGAACTCGAAATCTGTCTCCCCTGCCACGGCCGTCAGTTTCTTGACCGTATAGTCCTCTTTCATATCATATGTGATGAGACGCTTCGGTTGGCCGGCTAGCAAAGCCACAGATGACACCGAGTGACGATGGCCGAATTCAGTCACATGAGAACACAACCCCGCCAACTCCCGCAGCTTGGGGGCGTGCTCGTTGATGTCGCTGCTGTTTCGTTCGGCGCGGTCGTAGAGCTCCTCCAGCGTCATCGCTTCGTTGATACTTCCGTCACCACAATTCCCGCAACCCTTAACAGGTTTCTGTTCCCAACGGGACATCAGGTCGCCACCCGGCGCCGCGACCGGTTCTGATTCGGTGTATTCATTATTGCCCGACCACCTCTTCATCAATTCGCTGTTGTCAGACACCCGGCACCTCCCATCGTTGTACTTCGTCGACCAGTCGTCCCAATCCCGCCTTCCCCATTATCGGCAGAAAATGATCAAAGATCCCCTCCGGCGATATGTCCAAATGTTTCGCCCAGATCAGATAGTTCCTTACCTTGTTTTCTCTCGTCAGTGGATACGGCACACCGTACGGCCGGCCGAAGTAGTGCCACCACCGGAAGAGCGGCAGGCACAAAGTCCTACCACCAACCTTACGAAACTTCTCATGGATCATTCCCTCCTCACCACCGAATCCAGCCAGATACGGAGGGAATCCGGGCCATGCATCACGACGACACGCGAACACGCCGAGCCCGCACATAGGAATTTCAAACGGTGGTCTGTTGGGATTGATGCCGCGTTCGTCATTGCCCCAAACACCGTACATTTCAGAACGCCAAATCGGGTCAAAATGTGTGGCCATCACACTCAACCCATCACTTAGCATCGGCCCGTGTATCAGATCACGGTTTTTTGGATTGTCCTCCATGAATTGCATCAGACCCTGAATCGCGCCTGGTTGCAGCATCACGTGGGCGTCCATGCAAATGACAATCTCACCCTCGGCAATCTGAAACAAGTGATCACGCGGGGCCGACGTACCTACAGGAAACGGGAACGGGACATACTTCCCATTCGGAATCCAAGCCCTGACATGACCAGCGATGGTTTTGCCTTCGGCGGAATCAGGCTTGTTGTCGATGCAAATTATCTCGACATCACCGCTCATCAAGAACGGGTGCATCAACCGCAACGCCATCAATGTAAAAGTGACCTCAGTTGACTTCTCGTAGAAAGCCATTCCCACCGTCAGCTTCTTGGTCGGTGGATTCCGTTCGGCCCGTGCAACGGGCTGCTGATTAGGCTGAGGCTGTACAATAGATTGCGGACCAGCAAGTACAGCCACCGGATTCACTGGGGGTTGTAACGGCCGCGGCGAATGCACAA
>SDBT01011050.1_pt1 | contig 14555 bp, 9 predicted proteins | sample 2277101 | NCBI WGS metagenome assembly SDBT01 (sample SAMN10404973, study PRJNA504765) | marine sediment metagenome | isolation source: marine sediment core GS10_PC15, 103 cmbsf | place: Arctic Ocean: Southern Knipovich Ridge | collected 2010
TTTGGCTGAAAATTGTTCCTATGTTTGACGGCAGCAAACAAGAAGTCTTTAATGGCCTGCACTTGGCTATGTGAAAAAATCTGGCCACCATAAGATTTGATAATTCTTGCCGTGGGACCATCGGCCGAAGTAACCCCCAAAATATTCCTCTTAGCGCCCATATAGTCAACCAGTTTTGACGGAAAAAAGGTATTACGTGCAGATTCTGCATCGATCAGTAACAAGAGATCAGCATTGGACATCAATTTTAGGCTTTCAAGGTAAGGAACGGATGGCTTAACCTTTAAAACATGTTCGAGAGAGTGCTTTTTGACTGCCTTCTGCACTTCTTCCGATATTTGTCCATAAAATTCTACAAGAATTTGCCTTTCAAGATTAGGACGTGCTTTGATTAAGAGATGAATGGCCTTTATAAATGGGTCTGCGCTACGATATCTGTATAAATTTCCAATATGCCTGATAATAAACCTGTCTGATTTCTTCGGTTCACAATCATAGAGTGTTTTGTCATAGCAATGTGCAATAGACCTGGCTTTTTCTTGTATATAATCCGGATATTTTTTCATGACCAGATTTTGCTGATCATCATTTGTAAAAAGGATCAAGTCTGCATTCTTTATAACTCTGGCCTCGAGGACTGAATTTGCCCACCTCGTAAATCGAGTATACTGAACATAGGGGTTATCAACCCATGGATCGCTAAAGTGGACAACCAAAGGGGCCGCGAAAATCTTTTTTAGCTTAACACCAATAAGCAAGTCTGTCTCAGGGCGTGAAAATGCGATTATTCCTTTTGGCTGTATCTTTTTCTTCAGGCTCTTCGCCTGCGTTATAGCTGAGAGAGCCCAGCCCCAGTGGTTATCTGGCAATTGTTTCAGAGTAGGGATGATCTTAAATAAAATTTGTGCAGGGGTAATGTCAGACTTATCTTTAACTCTCAGGATGTTTTCGCCATCTGTGGCGAAATATGAGTCTAACGAAAAGTCAAGATTTCTTGACTTGGAATAATCGGAAGTTATAACGAAATAGCTGCTCTTAAGATTTTTTAGCAATTTAGCTATCTGATAGGACCGCGGTCGTGGCAGTGGCAGGCTGGAGTAGGAAATGATCAGGTAATCAATTGGTCTCATAAGCTTCCGATCCGAATGTGAAAGGACAAAGCCTCTGGTAGAGGACGTTTCCCAGAAAAAGGGCCAGCGTCTGTAATAGATGGCAGAACTCGTGAAGGCTTTTGCCTGCGAAGAGGAAATTTGGATGGCCGCGGTGAATATAGTCCAGCACAAAACGGGCCTGGGCAGAGCTGAGCGACAATAACAGCAGGGACGGACTATCTGGCCTTGAGGATATAATGATACCCCTCTGGGTCGGTCTCGTCAAAGCTTAGGATTTCGTTCTTAAACACAGGATGTTCTCTGGTGGTTGCTCGGATGGTTCCTTTCCCCTCGACAGTTACGGTGTACGTACCATTATCTTCTCGACGGCCGGCGTATCGAGTGATAATACCGCTGACCTCCTCTATCGCTCCGACATGCAAGGAAAATGAGGTGGATTTAGGTTCCACCACGTCAAATGTGACGTTCTCGTCGTCAATAACAACGTTTCTTATTCTTGTATTGACATGAACCAGCCTATTTATCGGCTTCTTGACAAAGTAATCTCTAAATTTCTCGGGATTGCCGTGAAGTCCGTCTTCTGCAGCCCTGACGATGTTATACGCTTCACGGGCGGTGACAAAATGCAGGGACAAGACCTTCTCTCGGCATTTTCTCTTCAGCTCAAACAACATATCCCTGAATTGTTGAGAGAGGATGACATCTTTGGACTGAACACCGTGGGTATAGACTTTGACAAACAGCCACTCAGGTCGACCTTTAATCGTCGGGGCGAATTTCAACCACAGGTCTATCCTATGGGGTTTAAACGGACTGGTGGATTCGAGTGCGGCACTGTCCCAGATAAGGTCATGCCAATCGCAGGCGATAGGGCCTTGGAATATCATGAAACCAGAATTGCGTGGCCCCACTTCCACATCCTTTCCGGTATCGTAAGACTTCGGTGTATCGGTATCTTTAGCGTAATAAATACTATTGATTTTCCAGGGTTGGGCCAAGGTACTGAGGGTCGAAAAAGTAAAATCCGCATAGCCGCCATGTGACTTCAGTATATCTAATTCCCTGTTGACTCCGCATTGGTTGGGGTTTCCTGATGAATTATCCAACGCCCAGTTGCCGTGGACAAAGCCAAATTGCGGTTGAGGGTTGGGACCGACATGCAACAGGAAGCCGTGAGAGTTGCACCAACTCAATGCTTTTTTGAGCTTGGCAGGGAAGGTTTCGTTTGTATCGGGGCCATGATGCCATTGAAGTTCGATCTCTCCCAGGCCAGCGAAGACCAACTTATTCAAATTAAAGACGACGGATGAGTTCAAATGGTCGTAGGCGTAGAACCAGGTATATTGAACCGGATTCCCGTAGTCGTCACGGATTCCTTCCACGTTCTTCACATAGGCCTTGCCCCAGGCATTGCTTCTCTTGAACCCACGGTCTCCGCGTCCCGCCTCGTGATGGTCGGCAATGAGAAACATTACATGCCCAGCGCTTAATTTATCGATCGGGTTGGGCTCTGAATGCAAAAAATAGTCCGGCAGCCAGATATAGGTTTTATATTGATAAACTTTGAATGCAACATAGGAAGTCAGCAATATAGCCGAGATAAGGCTAACGAAGATGAAGAATTTTTTATTAAATTTCTTTGATCCGGGAGCTCTTTCTCTCATTTCAGAATTCCGGTTGTTTTAGGTCGGGTATTTTCAGGGCACCTGCAAGTTGGCAGTACTGGGGCCAGAAATGGCCTTCGTGCCAGTTGAGATCTGGATTCCAATATCCCGGACAATCGTAAACGGCCGTGTCCACATAAGTATAACTGATTTCACACAGTTGAAAATCATTATCTGCCGTCATCAGAAAATCGTATGCCATGGATTGAAACCCAAGTTTGTGGGATATGTTAAAGGCAACTTCGATTGTTCGAAGATCGATTTTATTGACGTCATAATCGATTTTCCCGCTGCCGGAAGCCCTGAAATCGTTTTCTCGGTTGAACCGTCTAAAGGCAAATGCTCTTTCCCCGATCACTGAAACTCTGGTGTCAAATGAATTATTGTTCATGAATTTTTGAAATAGAACGTAGTTCTTGTGCGTTCGCCAAAAAAGGGGTCGACATTCACCCAGTAATTTTCTTAGAACATCCCCAGCAAAACCTCTTAGTTCACGGTGTGGATTGAAGTGTTTGAAGCGGAGGCTGTTTTTATCGAATATACGTCCCGATTTCATTCCTTTACCGAACATCGTACAAATCAGCCGCTTCGCGCATGATTTACTTTTTACAAGTATGACGTTACTTGATCCAGCACCGTTCTTGAGTTTAAAGACTACCGGCATTTGTGCGGTTTCAAGCCATTTCAAGGCCTCATCTTTTTCCCAGAATATATAGGAGTCAATAGTTGGAAATCCGTGCTGCTTCAAAAGATAATACTGTTTGATCTTGTCATCAAAATGCCATGAAGTCTTCCAGTTGGGAAAGCACGGAATTTTCATCTCAGATTCAACAATGGGCAGAATTGACATGGCCAACGGCCGAATTCCGTCGTAATGCTCCCATTGGTAGATGAAAAGGTCAAGACGGGGAACCACGTTCCAAAAATCGGGGTCATTCGCCTCCAGCCAGATGCATTCAATGCCATTGAAGGTCAATATTTTTTCATATCGTTCGAGGTATCCTGCATGCAGACCGCCTAAATGCTGTTTGTAGATCCCGACTTTCATATGTCTTTCAATTGAGAACGTTAATTTAATTTCTCAAAGTCAATCTGGGGTTGTCTCTGGTCAGGTAGATCCAGTAAATCAACCAGTTGCAAATACTGAGGCCAGAAGTGCCCTGTATGCCAGTTCAGGGCGGTGTCAAAATAACCGGGACAACTATAAATATCTAGGGCATAGGAGGTATAGCCCATTTCACAAACTAGGGGGTTTTTGTATTGATCAAAAAGGAAGTCGTAGGCCATGCATTGAAATCTTAATTTGTTTGATATGTTAAAAGCAATTTTAACGCATTCCAGGTCTATGGCATTCAGATCAAAACTGATCTGTTGCATGTCATAGGCCCTGAAATCATTTTCTCCCGTCTTTATGTTAAAAACAAACGCACGATCTCCGATGACGGTAACTCGTGTTGTAAAAGGATTTGCGGGTAAGAAATTCTGAAAAAAAACATACCCCTTTTCTCTTTCCCATTTCAAATGGATATACTTTCCAAGTAGCTTCTGCTTATATATCCAGGCAAAGTTTCTAAATTTTCTATACCCATCTGACAGTTTGGGATAGCCGGATGCCGGCAGACTGCCGGGTATGAGGCCTTTGTCGAACATCTGCGATATAAGCACTTTGGCTGTTTTTTTATCCTTGATTAAGATGACATCCTGAGAGAACGCGCCTCGACTCAATTTAAAGACCAAAGGGAATTTAGCCGAATCTATCCAGCGGTAGGCCTTTCGCTCGTCCCAGAAAATATGACTCTTTACTACAGGGAAATTGTGCTGTTTCAAAAGATAGTATTGCTTGATCTTATCATTGTAATGCCAAAAAGTGTTCCAATCTGGAAAACACCTCTTCCCCATTTCCTTCTCAATAATCGGGATCAGGGTTTCTGCCATTTGATGATCTCTGTCAATGTAAACCCAGTGGAAAAGAATTAGATCCAGTTTTGCTACAATCTCCCAAAAATCAGGTTGACTTGCTTCAAGGCGAAGATGCTTTATCCCATTATGATCCAGGATCTGTTCATAGATTTGCAGATAGGGATCAACTCTTCCATGTTGGTCTTTGTGTAAGCCTATTAATAAATCCTGTTTCATTGGCAGATCTTTTTTCACTCAATCGGGGTTTGAATCTAGAACGTTACTTTTGCAAAGTGAGATATATCTTTGCTATACATGGCGACATAAATAATGGCGTATAAATGCCCCTTTTGTGAGACAGGATTTACAGGATAATCAAGATTCTTTTGCCTTTCCAGAAGAAAGGCAAAAACGTTCATCCCTCTCCGAGGGAACCGCCATTCTAACGCATGGGGAAAGGTAGGGCTATAGGCCCCGAAACTAAGCAATGCAAACGGTCAAGCCATTATTTTTCCCGCCTATCTGAAGGAGGGATTGCGCTTTCTCCCTTTCATCCTCGCCCGCCTCGCCTGAAGGCGAAGACGATGGCGGGCAGGTGGAAGGGGAGAAAGCAACAGAAGAATCCAATTGATCCCCTCAATCCTGTCGAAAAAACCAACGTTCTCTCTTCAAGTTTGATCGCACAAAATGGCATAAAATTTATGACGCTGTGTATAATAGGGGGCAGGGAATAGGCTTGTTCTATGTGATGGGGATTTCTTGCCCAATCCGCTCTAGTGGATATTTGATTAAAAGTGCGACAGATCAACTATTGCTTGCAGAGAATTCAATAGGTTCACGGGAGGGTTAATTTGTGTGGAGCTCTATGTGCCCTTTCCAGCCAGAACTTGGCTCAAGATGGAGATTCAGGTTTAAGTCTTTTAAAAGGCAGGCTTTTTCGCGATTCAACCTTACCGGAATATCACCAATATTATGTTTCGATTTCCACAAAAACGAACTATTAGTTGCTTGAAGCAAGGATGGTATTCTCCTATAGTCAAAGCCTATTACCTTGGAGATTACTAGGTCAATTGCCAAGGGATTTTGACCGGCAGCCATCAAACCTAAGTGACGGTTAGTGGGTTCAAGCGGACCCTCTCGCTCTCCTGCTATTATACCATCAATAATATATAAGAGCTTCCTCTGCTGATCCTTACGTATCTCTCCTCTTTTGTCTGTGTAAAAAAGAATCCTATTAATATCTAAGATAGTTCTCCAAAGAGTGTCGTTCCCATACCAACTGCCTTCAAAATCATTTTCTATTGAGAATAACTTAATCAGACGATTTATAACCCTTATGCATAAAGTATAAAGTTGCTGACCTATAGTAGAATGTGTTTTGTCGAATCTTTCAAAAAGGTTTTCTTTAATACCCTTAGCAAAACTCGCTTTTCGATAGGCGTCCCCACCTTCCATGGTGGAGTGTTTTCTGTGATGGGGTAAACAATCTTTCTGGCAATTTATTCCAACAGAATTTTTGAGGCAGCAGGTCATTCCAGCTTTTCGGTGGGTTTTCAGCTTAGGTAGGCTGATGACAACATCAGCTGTCAGCACGCTTTTGTGTATGACATATATATGGTCATGTAGATTATGATATTTTATCATTTTGTCTTTATCATAACTGGTGACCCTGAAATTCTTGTAGCTCTTGCTGATGGGAGTTAAATAACTTTCTGGTCCCAAATTTACTTCAATGAAATCTTCGTCCTCCCGATAGATGCGCTCTGTGACCACAGAATTCTTCCTGATCGTTATTTCGCGACGGAAATCTTCGATGCTGATTCTGGTGCGGGTCCTTTCCCTGATGAAGGAAACTACTGCATCAATTTGTACTTTCCAGACGATTTTTGAAAAATCGGCTGACTGGATGGCCCCATCCCCGATGATAATTTGACCTTTTCCCTCAAGCGCAAGAACTATGTAATCAATCAGAGTTCTGATGAAAGATGTATGGGTGACGAATCCGTCGAGGCTTTGGCCGCAAACATTTTGGTGAAAAACCCAGCTCGGTTTAATCACAACCGTCTGACCGGGAGAAACAATGTCGCCAAGTGGATTCCATGACGATTTTCCGAAGTTCTCGGCATCATAACCAAGATTTATGAATATCTGTCTGACGGATTCGTAGACCGGATTGGGGGCGCCGGAAAGGTGGTCAAACGGGTACTCCGGGTAACGCTTGTGGGGGGAGAAAGGGGGAGCATCGGGATAATAAAGCCGACCGTTTCCGACAATTAATGCCGTCTCGCATATGTTCAGGCTGGGTTTATCTTCTTTAACCATGTACCCCCTTTTCACGCAGATTTGAATCGTTGGCAAGCATGATGGCATCACAAAAGAATTTTGCGGACCAGCTCAGGAATCTATATTGACCATAAGAACCACTGAAAGGAAAACTTCCCTTAACACCGCCTCGATATCCGAGATTGGGATGTTGGAGATTTTGTGTACTTTTAATAAATTCAATGGCAGATCTCGCTGCATCGCTATACTTTCTCTCAGCCGTAATAGCGTATGCTCTCAGCAAGGCAACGGCCACCTGGGCATCTCCTGTGAGGCAATCCCAGTTGGCCATGGCTGACCAGTCTGAGGACAATCTCCCTGGCAGACCACCATCAGACCTTTGACACTGTGTAAGTGCATCGAGAGTTCTTAAAGCGCTTTCAATATAACGTTGGTCATTCAAGGAAATTCCTGCCTCGAGAATACCTCTCGCTGCATAAGCTATCGTGTGCAATAAAGGCTTTTCCGGATCGTTGAGACAATTTTCAGAAAACCACCCATTCTTGTGTTGCTTATGTAAGGCAAATTCAATATTTCTCTTCCCAGAGCGAATATATTTATCCTCATCGACTTGCAAACCCAATTCAATGATGGCCCACGCTACTCGGGTATTATATGTGGTAGCTTGATTCAGCGCATACCCAGAGTTCCCCTGAGTCCAAGCACCATCCGGTTTCTGAATAGAAATTAGGTAATCCCCAGCCCTCAAAGCTGGCTCAAGGTATTTTTGATCACCGCTTTGATTAAATGCTGCTAACCATCCAAAAATTACCTGTCCCGTGTTGAACACCGCGGGCGATGGAGGTGCGGTTACTACACTACCCATGACAGCACCTGAGGAAAGTTGAATATCTATTTCCCAATCGGCCATTCTTAAAGCCCTTTCTCGGTACTCGTCTTCGTTGAAATATCTCGCGAGAGCACACATGGTAGGAATTATATAGCCAGTGGTTTCAGGGTATGATGGCTGCCATCCGTTAGGTCTCAAGCCAAAAGATCCTGTAGCCCTGTATCCCCGTGAGACGCCATGATCATTTGATGAACATTGTGCACGTACCAACCACTTAGCCGTTGCTAGCAAGTGCTCATTATCATCTCGAATTCTATGTGTTATGAGTCTGGCTTCATCTCTCATTTCCTTTTTGACTTCGAGGTCCACAGGTAGAATCCGCCATGCATATCTTTTAAATAATTCAAAAATTTCCATTCTGGGCCCTACCAGTTTCTGCAGGTTTTCATTGTAACAATTGGATAGAAGTGGTTCACCGAGATCATGTCACCTTCGTTTCTCCTAGAGCGATAATATTTCCCTTCTGCATGAACACCGTAACGTATCTCAATGCCTCAATTTAATTACAAAAAAACAAACCAACTTCCACTCCATGGTCAAAAAACACATAGCCTCAGAGATAATCCAGAACAATTCGAAAACCGAATCCCGGGCAACACTCTACTGAAATTATCCTTGCAAAAAAAGCTTTTACGCCCGTTTCAATGACGCCATAATCTTCGCGTCAAATAACTTCTTGATTTCTGTTTTCTCCTCATCCTCAAAAATCCCCGCAACCCAAAGCAGTGGCAAGAATGCCAACAAAAGGATAGTGTTGGCTAAAATTCTTAAATGCATATTGAAATCTGAAACAGCTCTTCCAACACCAAATAGTACGATTGCTGTAACAAAGATGCTGAGCAGCCTTTTCCACTCAAAAGGAATTGGAAATAATTTCCTACCAAAAAGATATATACCCGTAACCTTAAACACAAAACCAACAAAAGTGGACATTACAGCTCCGTAAATACCAAAAGCGGGAATTAATATAAAGTTCAAAACCAAATTCAACGCACCGCCGATCAAATTAACGTAGGAAATCCTTTCAGTCTTTCCTGAAATAAGCAAGGCTTGGACAGCAAAGCTTTCGGATGAAAATATTATGTAACACAAGACAATTGCAGGTATAATTTGGGAAGCGCTCCAATATGCTTCAGGGGTCATGATCATCACGATATCTTTCGCGAAAAGGGACAATCCTAAACCGATAAATATTAAAAATATAGTTGAGTAAGTAGCAATTCGAGCAATGATTTCGGGTGAATTTTCAGCCTTATGAATCGCAAATATTCTCACATTTAAAATCCTGAACAATGAAACATTGAAGATGTTGTGGATAAGACTTCCAAGTCGATATCCTAGTGAATAGATACCGACATCACTAAGGGACAGATAAAAACGTAAAAAATAGCGATCGGAACTGTGAGCGGATCTATTAGCTAAAGTAGACGGTATAAAAGGTAGAGCGTATCTTAAAATCTTTCTTGTCCACAACCACGAATATTTTAGACCTATTTCTCTTATCAAAAAGGGGGCAGTAATTACTGTATAAAGAACGGCAGTAATTAAAGTGCTCAATATAATTCCCAAAACTCCTAGCTTTATTATTACGACGAAGTACACATTTAGGCTGATAGCCACAAATAATCTAGTAAGTGATAAGATTATAAATAATAAAGATTTTTCTTTGATTTGAATATATGCAAAACTAATTTGTACCAATAAATTAAACCACATGCTAACAAATGATATACGAATCAAATAACCCAAAGTTGCATCAGCCAAAATATATTTAGCTAGCAAATTCCCACACAGAATAAATGGGATAAGCATCAATCCGGCAATAGAGCCCACATTTATCAAACATGTACTAACGACAACCTTACGCTCCTGTAAGTCTTCAGGTTCATTGTAGAATCTTATGATAGATTCACTCACTTTTATGGCTAAAATTATTGAAATAATGTCGGATGTTAACACTACCAGATGGAGAATTCCATATTCGGCAGTTGTTAGGAAACGGGTGTATACAGGGATTAAGAGAAACCCTGCCAATTGACTCAAAATTGTCCCTAAGGAATAGACGGGAGCATGTTTTGCAATTTTTGTTAGTTCAGATTTTAAATCGGCTTTCATATTCATTTTCCATTTATTAACTTTTTATGAATGTGAAAATGGAATTGCTAGCAAATCTTCACCTGGATCAGGAAGATTCTACAAGTACGTTATTGGGATAAGAGGAAAAAGCAGCTTGCAAGTAGTTTGTGGAGAAGGGAAGAAAAGCGAGATAAATGCATGTTGTAGCGTTTCTTACTTTGCAGAAGAAAAGATTCAGGAGCTGGAATCAGCGGTAAATTAACCGCGTTCAGGCCGCGCAAGTTTTCTTAACTTAAGAAAATATCCTCAAGTTGGAACTCATAGTTGTAGTCTTAGCGTTTAGTCCCTCAAAAACGACAACGATGGCTGCCAGCATGTACCATATAAATTTGAAAACGCTGTGATCAAACATACCCAAGGCTAAACGTAATCCACTAGTCACAAGTATTGCTGTAACTATGGATTTAATCCAAGGATCGATTGTCAGAGATTTTCTCATCATCCAGCTACTTTTAAGATATTTAAGGGCAAACAGACCCCATGTAATAACGCCTAAAACTCCAAGCTCACCAGCCAATTGTCCATAGTGGTTGTGGGACCATAAACTCCAACCAAACCATGCTTTGCGGGCTAGTGGGTAGCAGCCTGGACCAACGCCTAAAATCGGCCTTTTAATCAACATTTCGATACCGTTTATTAAGCCAAGGATTCGGCTGTGTGAGGAAAGATCGGAATTTCCAAATGCTAAAATCGTTGTCATACGTCCCAGATATTCGCCACCCATTGTTATCAAAACTATAACAATAACAACAGAAGATGAAATCATCATCAACGCAGGACGATCGGAAAATAATGATATTAAAAAAAAGACGACTACAAGACCAACGAGTCCCCCTCTAGAACCGCTTATTACTGCACCCCAAAAGCAAAACACGAAAAGGCCAAATCCGAACAGTTTCTCCAGGGTATTTTTGCTTGATATCACCAAATACCAGAGAAAAGGCATTCCCTGCAATAGGTAATGGGCAAGACTGGTATGTCCTTCAGCAAGGCCTTTTTCTGCAACAGCATAATCAAAGCCGCCCAATGTATTAACTAGATCTCCAGATAAGTATCGGTAAATGGGCTCATAGGCTAACGAAGCGGTTACTATTCCGAATGTCCATAAGAAAAATCTAACGTCCTTTTTTTCTCTACAAAAAACGAGTAGCAGTGAAATAAGGATAAGGTTTGGGAGAATCTCAACATAAATTCGATCCCATGATCTGCCTATGTCAAAAGCTTGTACCATTGAAGTAAATATAACTACTAAAAAAAAGAACATATAGCGCAAAATATTACTTCTACGAAGGGAAAGCAATTCACTCTTTTCTTTTGATATCATGATCAGCAGCAGGGCAAAAATTGCGACGATCAGTTCAAAACGAATCTGAGCTAGAAGCGGGTAATATAAACCAGGTCTTGTCATCATGATAGCAAGATAAGCAGAGGGCAAACAGACCTTATACTTAACAGTTCCTATTAGCAGAATAATTATTCCCAATAGGGCGATAAGGTGTATTACTTCAGGTTTTGGCATCTATCTTTGTCCAGAATAATCGATACTCGTCTTGCAGACATTCAGTTGAGACCTTCGAATTCTCATAAAACGTACATCGCTACTTCTGATTGTCAGGTAGATTATTATCTGATGCTTCAAATAGAACAAAATCACCACTTCCATCATAGCTAATGATCTTTGAGGGATTACCGATAACGACCGCATTGTCGGGAACATCTTTTGAAACGACTGCATTAGCACCTACAGCGACGTCATTTCCTATCCTGATTTTACCAAAAAGCTTCGCTCCAGGGCCTATGTATACACGGTCGCCAATGACTGGAGCGTATTGCTTTCCACCTCTTCCAGCCTGGCCAATAGTATTTTCATGGGATATATTGCAATACTCCCCAATCACTGCCTTTTGGCTCACGATAATCGAACCAAAATGCCCTATATATAACCCTTTTCCGATTTCTGCGGTAAAAGGAAGTACTATCCCTGTAACCATTTCAACGAATTTTTGAATTAGAGTTAGGAAAGGCGAGACTAATTTCAGAGAGGAATATGACGACTTTCTTTTAGATAAATAGGACCCCGCTCGATAAATCAGTATTGCCCAGATACCTTGGGTAAGCAGTACAATCTTAACTTTATCAAAAAAGCCATCAGCTTTGCGAAAATACCTCTTCAAATCCTCTCTGACATATTCAAACAACAGCGATGTTCCTTTCAACTTATATTTAGAACGTCCTTATATACTCTAAGGTATTGATGTGCCATCGAACGATTTGAGTATCTTTCAATGGCAAGACTTTGAGCTTCAGCAGCCAGTTTTGACCGAAGCTCTTCATCTTTGAGGAGATTCCAAATAGCAGCCGAAAGCTTAAATGCATTTTCCTTACCCACCAATAATGCCGTTTCTCCATTTGTTAGAACCTCCTCGAGGCCTCCAACCCTTGTTGAAACGATGGGAACATTAGCCTGCATAGCCTCCAGAATGGTAAGTGGCAAGCCTTCTGTGAGTGAAGATAAGGCGAATATCTTGAAGAGTGGAATATATTGGGCAGCATTGGGCTGGTAACCGGGCAGGATAACGCGGTCTTCCAGTCGCATCTCTCTTACCCTAGTTTCAATAATCCTCCTCTCAGGCCCTTCTCCGATAATCACTAGCCTTACTCTATGATCTTTCTTACACAATATGCCAAATGCCTCAATTAGATATCGATAACCCTTTTCCGGGGAGAATCTGCCTATCGTGCCAATTGTGAATCCATTTTCACAGAATTTTACAATTTGACGATTTGGTAACTGGCCCTTGTTCTTAAAATCTACTTTTGAAATTCCATTTCTAATCACATATGGTCTAACTCCTTTCAATGCCGGGTGAGTCGCTGTGGCCTCACTTACCGCAACAACAGCATCCGCTTGCTGCAAGCTCTTGATATCAATCCATTCATATAGTCTAAGCTTTCCTAGTTTTCCAGCGCTAGTCCATCCATGAAGGGTTGATATGAAAGGGAGCTTTCTTATCTTTCTGGGCAATAAACCTAGAAGAATATTTGGCTTGTAACCGTGGCTATGAAAAAGAACGTACATATTAGCATTTGCAAAACGGATAATCTTAAGAGCGCCAGCGAAATCTGGTCCTGTTTTTATCGGAAACGAATGGAAGTCAATACCCATTCGGATAGATTCAGACTCAAGAGAAACCTCAAAGGAAGCTGACCGCCTCATATTCAAAATGGTTGGCTGAATCCCTATTTTCATTTGTTCTGAAGCGAGATTAATGAGCACCATTTCAGCCCCATATAATCCTTCACTATCGATAACATGTAAGACTTTCATGATCTATTGAATTTGTATGGTTGCTTGGTTTTTTTGCGTTTATTGGGTTTGTTGTTCTTAAAATTTAGACGATGATTCCCTTAAAAGCTTCGGAATTTCAATAGGAAGGAAGTTAGTGTACACTTTAAGAGACAACACATCTCCTGTGGCGCGACAGATTTCCGTCCGCAGTGTTGTGAAACTGGTATGTAGCACTGTAGCCTTGTGCTGTTATCACGTCGCGGGCAAAATGGAGGCGTCTTGTTACCCGCAGCCTTACGCCTTAGACCCGTTTCAGGGGTCTCTCTTCGGCGTTTCGATCCTCCTGGCAAAAGAAGTCAGACGCATGCTAGACACACGCTTGAAGTGCCCGCTCAAGATACTACAGCTTCGTTTGGCGTGTCAACCCTTTTACGCCGCAGGCGTCGGCACGAAGTGCCTACTGTAAACACGAAATAACAAGGGTTACTCTAAATTCTTGGGGTAAGTATTCAGCATTGGAGCTTTGAGACGGGTATACATTCGATATCCTAAGATGGATTTTAAAGATTGGATAAAAAATTCCTTCATATATTCAGTTATAAGTGGAAATTTCCTTCTTCTAAATATGTTCTTGACTATGTTTATATCCATCTGAGATTTCACAGTAAATCTTGGCAATACTTTGAATGGTTCGCCATTTATCCTATAATACCCAAAATCTTCGGTTACTATGCTTTTATATCCCGCATGTCTAACAGACTGGACTAAATATCTATTATAAAAACCGTAAGGCACCGAGAAATGCTCTACTTTCTTTTTTAGTAGATTCTGAATTCGATTTTTTGATTCGATTACTTCGCGCATTATATCTTGTTTATTTAGTGAAATGAGATAAGGATGGGATAAGGAATGGCTTCCAAATGTCATACCATTCTCACTCATCTCAATAATTTGATCTTTTGAAATATAATTTTCTTGGCCAACAAAGATGGGAACAATAAAGAGGGTTGCAACAAAATTGAACTCCTTTAATATTGGGAAAGCCAAATCATAGTTACTGATATGCCCGTCATCAAATGTCAATAGGACAGATTTCTCTGGTATATTTTTAGTAAACAAATCGTCGATCAGCAAAGTGGTATAATTGTTTTCGTATAACCACTTCATATGTTCGCAAAATTTTGAAATTAGCAATACATATGGCGAATGAAAATCTCTATCAGTAACCATATGCTCGCTTAGATCATGATATTCCAAAATGGGAACATGAATTTTCATGGCCG
>SDBT01011051.1_pt1 | contig 14555 bp, 22 predicted proteins | sample 2277101 | NCBI WGS metagenome assembly SDBT01 (sample SAMN10404973, study PRJNA504765) | marine sediment metagenome | isolation source: marine sediment core GS10_PC15, 103 cmbsf | place: Arctic Ocean: Southern Knipovich Ridge | collected 2010
TTGCAACTCCTTAATACTTCGTAATAATTTATATTCTTCAGGGTGGTCCCCACAATAAAGGGGGTTATTTGACTCGGCACCATCCCAAAATTTCCAGGGCACCTCGTCAAATAACACCCATATTCTATACTTAGAAGCTAATGTTTTATCAGGTTCAACAACAATAAGCCATTGCCTATTGAACTTTGATGATAATCTAACAATCCATCCCCCACCGTGACCAATAGATAGTCTGCTAAAACCACCCAGATTTTCATTGTGACCCAGTAGCACAGCACGTAACATCCCTGTGAGGGGGGCGTTATCCTCAATAAACTTTATCAAGTCATTCCTTGTCCTGATCCTCATAGCTTATACCTTCGCTTCTTTTTTCTTGTCACTAGGTTTACTAAGTCCCAACCACCCAATAGCAAATGCACCACTGCCCACTAGCCCAGTTATAGCAGGTTGTAAAACTTTTGTCTGCAATTCCAGGGAAGCAGCCTGATGTAGCTGCATAACTTCTTTGATAAACCCATGTTCTACCTGCATCAATGTGAACCTGTAATCCACTGTCCTGTTGATTCTCTGTGAATCCCATAGGGTAGTGAACGGTAGAAATGTAGTTGGGGGTGCCTTTGCATAAGCAATTGTACCTGGCGGTATGTAGCACGGGGTGATAGCATCAAGCGCAGCCCCACAACCCAATAGGCCCAACAGTATAATGGCAACTACAACCAGTGAAATTTTCTTAAGCGTTTTCATTTTTGGTTCTCCTTTTTATTTGCTTTTTGTTCTAAATAGTCACGAAAGCTCTTTTGTTCTGATGAGAGCTTTTTATTGAACATGTAGATAATTGTTCCATTGTCAACATGCACTACTTTTTTCACCTGTTCACCCCCAGATATTCGTGGCAAACCCATTCAGCTAAACGAACTTTTCTATATATCGCATGTCGCTGTGTAGAACCACCCTCTTTTTCCAGCCTGATTCGGGCAGGGACAGCAGAAGGGTAAGCAGCCAAAAACCACTGTCCGAACTGTGCTTTGTAGCTGGGCTTACGACCGGACTTCAGGCACCATTGTGACCACACTTCGTACAACTGATCCGCAAGCACGTAGTATTCGTCCTGTGGCAGCGTGCCAGGTGGCTCTGTTTCACAGCACTCTGTTATGAACGAAGCAATGGGTGTAGTTATCTCTCTCAACTGTCGTATAAGCTCCTTTGAAGAATCAGGAACGACAAACCTTTTAGCTTCACGGAGACTCCGCAACCCTTGGAGAGCAAAATTAATTATCTTACCATCCCTGGCATCCTGAGTCAGCCTGCGTTTTAAACTTAAATCTTCTATACCCTCATAAGAATTTTGAAAATATAGTATATTAAGTTTTGGTTCCAAAGCATTTGCCTGATCGGGGAGGTTGGGGAGACTGTTCATGGCAATTGTAAATCTGCATTTTGGATATATCTGGGGAAGATAAGGCAAATACATCCGCCGCACACCTATTGGATCGCCACCGACTATCTGTAAAATCTTTTCCAAAGCAGCTTTAGCCTCCTGCTCTCGCGGGACCTTTGCATCACTAAGTAACACCGCAAGTTTTCCCAGAAGCGGTTGGTAGCCGAATTCTGTGCACAATGTCTGAAAAGAGGTAGACACGCATTGCTTACGTCCAAGCATAGCCGCGAGTGTATTAAGGACAGTTCCTTTTCCCGATCTAGGTCTGCCAGTACAGAGCATGAGTTTTTCATACGACATGTCTGACACACAATTGTATCCGAACCACTGGGCAAGGAGTTCGATTTGTTTTTCGTCCCCATTAAAAATTTCCTCATAGAATTGTTCCCAAATATCTGACCAGGAATCTTCATTGAATTTATACGGCAGCACATTAAAACTAAACAAAGCTGGCGTAGGATCATACAGTTTTATCCGCCCATTAACATATTCATTTACATCAAGCAGCCCGTTCTCAAAGGCTATTAAATCAGCAGGATCAGGTTTGCCTGTGTCTTTTAACCAAATCGGAGGGTCCTCTACAAGTGGGCACCACTGACTTAAAGCATCAACGATGTCACTAACTTTTGATCGTGTCGATCTATAAGGGACAAGTGTAACCTCCCCTTTTTGTACTCCCACCTTTGGATAAATCTTCCCGTCAAGAAATTCGTATATACTTCCTCTGAATTCTTCCTTATCGCACTCCGTATAGTTTCCATTAACATAGCGAATCCATTGGCCATGATAGCATCGTATCGTTGGGAGTCCATCTTGTGTTTTCTCCTGATCTAACCACGCTTTTGCTATTGTCGATGGTGAATCATCAGGGAGAATGTTGGGGTCGCCGCTGCTTTCGCCACACTCTAACACCCATTCTAAAAAAGAAGTCTTTGTCAAGCTAACCTGATTTTTCCATTGCCGCAAATCTTTATACTGTGACGGTGGTAATACTTTAACAATAGACTTACAAACTTTTTTAAGTGTCTCAAATGTAGACTCCATCCCTGTTTCACCGACACCAGCATCATTGTCACCAACGATTATAACGTCCCTCCCACGCAATAGTGCTGGAAGAAACTTGTTGCCACATTCTGCTGAAGGTTTACCAACGGCTACAAACCCAAGGTCTAAAGCTGATGCAGTGTCTGAGTAGCCCTCGGTTACAATTATAGGGCCTTTGGTATCAAGTAAGCCCCTTTTAGCACTGTCGCGGAAATCCATGTCTGATTTAAGGATATGAAGATACCCAAGTTCAAGGGCCTTGGCTGACCCTTTGGATATATGAACACACACAACGGCCCCTGGATCGGGGGGATTTCCAGCAGGGACGAGACACCCGTCGGACTTTCCACAAATCGGACAGGGAATTGCTGAACATACTCTTTCCCAGTTGTGTTCCCCTGATACATAGTTCACTCCTTCAAATTTAGGGTTTAGTGGATAAATTAAACCACGTTTGCCACCTTTAATAAAACCTTTTGTGCCATTCAAAAAACGCTGTGCTAAACCAATAATACAACCCTGGTCGTCTCGCTCTGGGTAAACATACCCACCAGTTAATGGGTTAATGCCCACGCCCAGTCTGTGAATAGAATCAGCAGTAACTCTAAGGTCGTCTATTAGTGGTTGAAGTATACCCAACGATGAGATATTGGACGAGTATTCATCAAACACATCAGCAATCTTACTCATGTTATTGCATCCTTGTAAAGACAATCTATTGTTTTATCTTTTCTTTTAATGAGGTCAGCGTACATATCAGCTATTTTTAGAAGTTCTTCTCTATCAAATTCTCGCAAAAATACACCACGAAAAGTTGCATTGTGTTTTATCGTATATCTTTTGAGTTTCTCTTTAGCAAGTTTTATGTGTATATTGTCGGGCATATTATTTCCAATATAGACAGCAGTGGCGTGGCCTACGGGTACGTATCACCGCCAGGGATTCCACTGCCACTGCTGCCAGCCTGCTGTTCTTAAAATACGGCGGTCGTTTTAAGTACCTTTTCTTTGATCACAAACCACTGTTCGTCTGTAACATCTTCCTGTTCTACACCGGGAGCGACATCTTTTAGTGCAGCACACCATACTTTTGCTATCTTTTCATCGTCAACATCTTTGGCTTTCAACTCATAAACAGCACCCCACGCCTCATCTTTGGTGCAGTGTCCTGTTGGCAAATTAGGGTCAGGTGCCTGTGCAGGGTCAGGTGCCTGTGCAGGATCAGGTGCTGCGGGATCAGGTGCTGCGGGATCAGGTGCCGTTGGTGGTCCAAGCGGGTCCTTGGCCCCCTTCCTTGTTACTGGGCCTTTTGGCTGAGTAGATGCTGTGTTTTTGGATGTTACTTTCTTGCTAGCCTTCGCCGGGGTAGCCTTTTTACTTGAGCCTTTTAACATGTTGGCATACTGTGCATCCAATGCTTGTATATCTTCTGGATTTAATTTACGCACTGCACGACCAGGCACAGCATCGAACTCGTCTACCCATTCGACCTGCTTAGTAGTTTTGTCGTTATAGGTGTTGTCCGCTACCCTAAACTGAATCCCAGTTTTAGAGAGGTCCAAAGCCTCAAGGCTGCTAAAAGAAAGACCCGACCAGCCAGTGACTTTTTTAACCTGCTGGCAAGTGAGTGTCTCGCCCTTACCACCGAATAGCACAAGATAGGCCGTGATCTCATTAACGTCATACTCTAACCAGTCTACCCAGGTCTGTGTTTCCTCATCAAAAAATTCTGTTGCAACCAACTGAGCTATCCACTGTGGAAAACCATTTGTGGTTACACTTATTCCGTGGTCTGCAATCTTACCTCGGAATGTCCCTGTTCTGTCTACTAGCATAATTTAGTCTCCTAAAATTAATGTTCTCACTGCCATCTGTTTCAATACTTCAAGTGCAGCATATATGTCTTTTTCTTTTGCTGCAATTTTATACAGTTCTTCTAATTTTTTATCGTGTTCTTCGCGTGTCATTTTCTAATCTCCTACTTTGCAGTCTTTACAATGTTCAGTTTTCAGCACTCCATGCTCACAAATGATTCCCTTCTTTACTCGTTCGTTCTGAATCAAATGGTTCATAGCCACATTTGCTGCGTGATTAACCTGTTGAATCTTCACTGCGTCATTGTGACAATGCTTGCTCTTTAAGCCAGAGCCACAAGCACACGGTGAATTTCTACCTGGTTTTCCTGGTGGTAACGCCCGTCGTGCTTTAGGTGTTGTACGTTGTGCTTTAGACGTTGTGTAAGGTAAAGCATCAGTGCTCATTATTTTACCCCCTCATCAGTTGCCCCAAAAATGAACTGCCAGACTGTATCATCTGCTAAAGTCTCAAATGATATTGCTGATATTAAGCTGCCATCTTCTTCGTACCAGGGGGTGCGTGTCTTGGCTCTAAAGTAAAGCTCTGGCTGTACGAAGATAGCCCGATCTGTGCTACCACTGACCCGTTTATCCTTAACAAAAGCGTTCTGATAATCAACACGTAAAATATAATCAGCCCACTCGCAGTATAGAGATTCGATGTTCCACGATTTGTCTACATGCAACCGAAGTCCTGCTCTTATGTAATCCTCGCCACTGGGGTTGGGGACATTGTGCAGTCCAGCTTGGGCTATGAAGATAACATTTTTACCACGCCTGATAAGCTCATCACAGTCTTGCAGTGGTTCCTTCATCACGTTATAAAGATGCTTAAAGCCCTTGTTGTACCCATAACCTATCAGATTCTTAACCGTTGCCCCTTTTTCAGTAGGGATAGTTAAAACAACATGCAACTCAGCCCAGTCCTGTAGGATCGTTGTAGTGTCTATGATCACAGTTTTGTAAGGATCAAACAACTCTACCTGTTGCAAAGCACCACGGACATCAGCAAAAGTCTTTATGCCAGGTATTCGTTTGGGCTTTTCCCCAGTAACAGGGTGACGCAACTGCCCTCCACCCTCATCCAGCCCTAGGAACACAGGCTTGGGAGCAAGAAGGGACAGCGAAGATTTCCCGATACCAGTATCACCATAAATGATGATGCGTTTCCCCTCCTTGCCAGTGTCCCACGACTCTACTTTAAACTTTTTAGTCTGCACGGATGCAGATTGCACAGCCTTTGCTGCCGGTGCCGGGGGCGGGGGTGCTTTTATGCCTTTTTTTGCTGGTGGTTTAATAGCCATCACTTAGTCTCCTAATATACGATTACCCATTTTTGATAAGGTCTGCCTTTTCCAAACAGAATAATCCTTATGCTAAACAACCTTTTTATCCACCGTAGCATTACTTAGTCTCCTTATGGTAGATGCACTTAAACCCTTCAGGTGGATTGTCAACATCCACCTCCACACCATTATAACAGATCGGAATATATGGGCATTTGAAAGTAGCCTCGCACTGGTGCTCGTCTGTCCACCAAGCGTTGTTCTTATCCATAAATTTTACAGTGTGATAGATGTTATAAATTTCCCATGCCAATGTTTCGATCTCTTTGTCCGTTCTGGCAATTTCTCTACGGGCAAAATAGAAATCAGGACGTTCAGAAATATCAGCCAGCAATCTAACACCATACATTTCTGGAGTTTCCCTGATGGTAAAGGTGCCTTCTTTTTTGCCAGGTTCAGCCTCTGCCAGTTCACCATTTACTGTATAGTAAAATCCTTTTTCATCATGCAGCCCCTTTTCCACCTTAAACTTAGTTCCAAAGTAATCCCCGTCCTTGACAAACTTCATGCTGTCTACCTGAGTGAGTTTCTTGGGTTTAATCCCAGGCTTATGCCATGCGTCATATCGTATACCGCGTATCAGAGGATCGCCTGGCTTGATGCCGTATTCTTCAAGCTCTCCGGCTAGTTGTAATCTTTGTGCTGCATAAACATATAGCTTAGTCTGAGTGTCCAGATTCAGGTGACTCCAAAATGTAGAATCAGAATCAACTGATTTACTGGTGGATTTATGCTCGTCTATATAGTAGGTTCCAGCAGGGCTTTTTACAATCTTGTCGATCATGCCCTGCAAAACTACATTAGGAAGTGCCCGACCAGTTGCAGGATTTAATACTGGCAAGCTGAATTTTATTTCCTCAGCTATTACTTCATAATCATCATCAGCGTATATCCAGTTGTACCCACACAAACTGTAGAGAAGAACAGCCCGTTCCGTGAGCCATTCTTCTCTGGTCTTCGACATGGGCACAGTCTCATACATTTTGTTAAGATAACGGACTACAGCTTCCATCATATCTTCGGGTAAAATATCTGTTCCATCACAAAGTGGACATTCCGGGTCTTTTTGAGTGTTAGAACAGACAGGGCACACAGTTCCTGGTTTCATCTTGATAATTTCCAAGAGCTTGTGCCAGTTGGTGCCCACTCTTTGTGCGTCAGTGCTCTCGATTATCACGATACCAAGGACATATTTTAAGTAGCACCGCATAGCACAGGTTTTGAATGTGCTGAAAAACGATGCGGACAGTTTCCATTTCTTTTTAGTCATCAAGTGTCTCCTATTATATCAGATGTTTAAAATAAAATTCAAGTTCAGGTTGGCCATGAATAACCATGTAAACACCATTGTTTGCCTCAACGTCGTGCTTCCTTTGCTGCTGTCCAAGACTTAATCTTCCTCCACGGCCTCTCTTACACTCCACCTCAAAATGTTGTCCGTCTTCAAGTATACCAATTATATCACCTGCATTTTTAATTCCATACGTTGCCCATTGTCCACGGCTGTTTTGAAATGTGCCAGCATCATGTCGATTAGCAAAAATACCTCTTGCTTTCAGCCAAGCCAGACACTGTTTCAGCACCTGCGACTCCAATATATCAGGAACTAGTACAGTAGGAATTGTAACAATTGAACCATCTTTAGCACCTTCTCGTTTCACTTTTCTGCCCTCTTTTAAGCATTTAAAAACATCAAAATAGTCTTTATATTTCTGTACTCTGGTCCGCTGTTTCATTTGGTGTAGACCTCTGATAAGCTCCCTTCTGCATCGAGCGGCAGTCCATCAGCCCATTCTGGACCTTTGCACATTGTATCAAGCATACCCTGTAAATCTGAACAAGCCTTATCCTGGCACAGCATACAAACGATCTCGTCATGTGCAGTAAGAACTATTGGCAAATTATCTTTGTCCATTTCTAAAATCCAGTATGCTAACAAATCTCTTGCTGCTGCCTGGACGATGTTCTCTGTAATACTACCACCCCAAAGATGTCCGTAGTGCCATCTGATCTCCGGGCCCATAGTTGTCTGCTTTAGGGCACAGTGACGATATGTAAGCTCTCGTCCTGATGGCAATTTAATGTGGACTGTGCCTTTTCGATTGGAAAATGTTAATTTAAAACCTGATGCGTTACCATGTTTGTCATATTTTTTTGATACCTGAGCTTGTTCATGCGGGTATTTAATAACCCACTTAAATGCGTTTTCTACATCTTTCCAAAATCCAGGGATGCGGCTATACGTAGTACGATAGGTCTTGATGAGTTTCTCAATAAATTTTCTGTCGTACTCTCCACTATCGAATAACGGGCGTATATCAGAATTGGAAATACAGTTGTCATAGAACTTATTTACCCCCATTCCGTATCCACAACCAAGTATACTATCTTTTCCAAAACCCCTGCGTATTTTAAGTAATTTCTTTACTGATGGAAATTCATCTTCTTTCGGCTTATATACTGCACCACCGAACAGTTTAGTAGCGAATACACTATAAATATCTTCTCCATTTGCAAAACCCTTTACTAAATCCTCTTGATTTGCGAACCAAGCTAAAACTCTCGCTTCTATCTGTGCTGAGTCAGCTATTCCCAGGGTATGCCCATCTGGAGTGCCAAGCAAACTTCTAATTGCAGCTATAAGGGGGTGAGTCCCCTGTCCGCCTCGTCCTCTGCCGCCAAGATTCTGCAAGTTAATCTTTTCACCACCTGACCAGCGACCTGTATGAGCACCATAATAATGAAGCGGAACACGGAGCAATCCATCAGAAGTCTTAGCCTGAGCTTCCATGTTGTTTACTCGTTTAATATGCAGGGGCCATGATCTTATGGCTTGTCGAGCTAAACACATGTTGCGTACAGCTACATCAGAATGAACTAACAATTCCTGAAAGCCAAGATCGTCTTTAGCGAACGCGGGAATAACTCCAGGGTGGCCAAGCAATTTCGTCATATTTTTACCTGGCTTACCCGATTTAGTCGGGACTTTTTCACCTTCTGGCAGAGCAGCTTGAAGAAGTTCTACGAATGACAGATTACCGCTTAATTCTTTCTTTGTGTGACCAGTGGTGCCTGCTGTTTGTTCCAACTCTATTAGCATTTTTATTTTGAGGTCAGCGGCCCTCTTAAAGTCAAATTTGATTTTTGGCTTGAGATAGAGGTCAAGAGTATGGCGAGCAACAGGAATTTCCACTTGGGGATTAGACATCTTCGGTAATAATAATTGTAAGAGCTTGACTTCAATATCGATGTCATTTTTACAATAATCAGCCAGATCAGCCTTAGTCTTGTCATCCATATCTTCATAATGTAGCCCCTTGAATTGTGCCGTGTCACCTTTTGACTGAAGCTCGAACATTTTTGTAACGTCTTTCATTTTGTGAGACATGCGAGCGTCATAATGCCGAAGAAGATCGTCAACATCAATTACATACGGCGGGATAATGCCGAACTTGACAGCTAAGATAGTCATGTCAAACTTACAGTTTTTTGCAACGACTGTGCATTGTTCCAGACCCTCCCCGAAGATAGTTTGAATGTCACCTAAACTGCCATCCATTAAATAAGGTTTTGGCCAGAATTTAATTGCTTTATCACAACCTATGCCCAATGTAGCTACACTAACTCCAGTGAACTCGAACCTGGGATCACAGATATACTCAATAGTGCTCATTTTAGTTATGCTATAATCAGAATCGAAATAACTCTCGAAGTCGATTACAAGCACTTGCTCTGGGTATCCAACTGATTTCAATACTTCTTGGTAGTTCATTCTATACTCGCGTCCAACACAGAGATATTACCGTTTGCCTTACGTTTGCTTTCCTCATAAGGCCCCACTACAGTGCGTAATAGCTCCTGCTTGGCACATTCCAGAATCCCAACTGCGTCATTCAAAGAATCGTAACACGCACGACCGTCCTCCGGCCACTTGGATGCAGCATTGTAACCCTGAATAAAATCGTGCATAAGACGAGTTATTATATAGTTATACTCACCTTTTTCATGGACGAACATAAGCATGGCATCGATATGGTCGTCTAATACTTTGCGTGCTGCTTGATCAATATATGGCACTGTATTACTCCTTTCGTTCCTTACCTGCTTGGATGAAGGGTTTCCCACGCTTTTATTTCGACTGGTGTTGCGTCTCTTACAAGGGCATAGCCACAGTTAAAGCAATTCATTTCAGCTTTTGCTGAACCAGGCCCTATTTGGGTGATATTAATGATTGTGAAATTGTGCCCCTGCTGGATGCAATGCCCGGTGTATATTAGCTTTTTATGTAAACCTTTGATTTCCTCTTTTTGGAGTTTCACTTCGTCCCTGAGAGATTGGAGCGTGTCATTTGATGTAATTGCGCGTTGTTTGAGGCAGTTGATTTCGTAGACGGCATTGTTCAGGTCATGTTTTAGTTGTTTGTTAAACATTCTGTATTACTCCTTATTCTCAAGGTAAAATTTTGGAAATTTTCCTGCTATCCTGTATGCGTATCTCCCGTTTTTAGCATATCCTTCCAGCATGGTTAAGATTGCACCAACTTCCGCACCCCGCCCTGTTTCGCGGGTATAAAAAGCCCAAAACATCTGAACCGCAATTGATAATACACAGAGTAGGCACTCATCTTTATTCGCCAAGCGACACGCCGTTGTATTACTAAGGTAGGGCAGGCGTGATTCATTTAGTGCTTCATCAGGCTTTAAGCAGTATCTAAAGCCACGAATTTTCTCCTTGAAGTGCCCATTTATACTAAAATTTTGGAGATCAATGAATAGCTGTTCAAATCGCTTTGTGTAACTTTGTTTTACCATTAAAAATTCGACATTTTCGATAGGTTTTTTACCAGCCATTATTTCACCTTTTTAAGTTCTTTAAGTCTGATCTCGTACTCATCGAAAGTTATTTTGCCCAGTGCTAATTTCCACCGCAACTGCTCCAGTTTAGGGGGAATTAAGCACTTTCGTCTTTGTGATCCTTTACTCATATTAAGTATTCATCAATTATAGCTTCCCAATTACCTTCGTACCTAATAGCCCGATCATCAATGTAAACATCAGCGATGGGTTTGTCCATATCTAAGATCAGTTCATCATAGGGTATGTCATTATCTGCAAGGAATTCTAAAATCAGATGAATATGAGTCCCTCTTTCTATATCATTACCCCAATATTTTGCTGTTCTGCATGAGTGTATCTTGATTATGTAACCTTTTTCCTTAAGCCGTTCAATCGCTTTCTTGATTCCAGGTTCCGGTGGTCCTACTTTTGGGAACTCAAATTTACACAGTGTTCCATCAAAATCTATGATGGCTATTTTGTCAACTGGTTTTTGATCTTGCATAATCTAACCCTCCGTTATCTTATCCAGTCTTGCATTACGTTTAACATATAAGCTATAAATGCCATCTGACCTGAATACTTCCACCATATCTGCTGCTTCACCAGGGTAATTCTCATTGATCTCTACCTCATAAGCCTTTAGTCTCACTTCTTTGGCATACACAATTATTTTCTTCTTAACCTCGATCAGGCTACAAAAAGTCTTTTTTGCAGACAGGCGAATTGGATTGTCGTGTCTATCGACCCTCCCACCCACGTGTTCCACATAATAACTAATGTCATCTTCAAATAAAATCCGAACAATTTGGTCCCCGTGTCGATCTGTGCGATACAACTTACTTTTATCTAACATAATTTTCGCCTTAATTGTGTAGAATAAATTATCTGCGTTTATCGTGGTGTATCTCCCCACGACCTATTGGTGCAATTTCCAAATACGGTACGCCATCAAGTATTACAGCAGCGGAAATTATACTACGCTGTTTTATGTGACGGCCATAAGCAAAAGCCATTTTGGTATCATCGATCCCACATCCGACATCAAGAGCAAAGATTCTTTGCTGGGGGTTGGCATACCATTTAATGCCTGACGCTGTGTGGTTGTGGCCCATACAGACTGACATCAACATCTTTCGCACGGCATTACAGGCTGGGTAGAGTCCACTGTTGCCTGTACCATGGAAATAGTAAACATTATCTATGATCCAGTCATGTCGCCACTGCCATAAAGGGGTATCCCATATTTCATTATAACTTTTGATAAATTGTTCAGGGATAGAAACAGAATTGGCGAGTCTAATTATGCGTTCGTCATGGTTCCCTATGCACACTCGTGCATTGGGAAAAGCATCATAATATTTTTTGACTGCCTGTTTTGTTTTCTCATACTCATCTAAAGGGGCGGGACACTCTGGCTGTTTGTCGTGAAAAGAAATACTATGCCAATCCACTATATCGCCAAGAAATATTACTTCATTGCAGTCCCATTCTTCATACAGGTCTTTGCAAAATTGTAAATATTTTGGTCTGTCCCACGGCAGGTGGATGTCACCTATTGCAAGCACTCTACTCATGTTAAGCCCCCATAATAAAGCCTGTAATATAGTTAATTGCCTGTCTTATTTCACTAAACGACATTACAGGAATGTCATGGTCAATGGCAAACTTGTATTCAATCATTCTGCCACCCTGTAACTCATCCCCCTCTGGAACATACGTAATCACAGCGTCACAGGTGCGTTCAATGATCTTGCAGTCAACATCAAGTATCTGTTTCTCGGTTAGGTACTGTTCCCTATAGGCTATTCCCACAAAGTCCTCGTGCTCCGCTGGTAAATAGAAATCAGCAGTGGGGAATGTATTTCGTAGTTGTTCAGCTATGACCTTAATAGCGTCACAGTTTTCTTTCATCTGTGTAGCAGTAGCATCTTTGCCATATTTACCACGTATTGAATGTGAAATATAAAATCTGATAGCACACCTCACTTTCTGTTATGATCACGTTCTGGCGATACCGTGCCAATGCCGGAACCACCACATATTAAACATGTATTAGTACGCTCTTGATTAAGCCCATTACCGTCACATGTGCTGCATAATTTCTGCTCTGGCTCTGACTCAACGTAAGCCCCTTCGAGATCATCAAGCTCTTTTGGCAATATACCTGCTTTGATTCGTAGCTTAGTTGCCAGATATACAACAGCATTCCAAGCAAGGGCCCGATCATGTGATTCTTCTGTTAAGCCCATTTTTTCCTGAGCGATATGACGTTCAAGCGAATTCATAAGCTCCGATAGTGGAATCCCTTTTTCCCAGTTGCGTGCCCCGTGTGTAATTCCACCTTCTTCAAAATGCTTGCTGATTTCAATATAGGCATCAGGGGGAAATAACACTGGAGTTCCCTTACCTGCTGCATGTTGCTTTTTAGCACCAGTGTTAAATTCTCGCTTTTCACCTGTTTCCTTTTTTATCATTTTCTTTCTCCAAAAATAGGGGGCAAGACCATCCAGCACTTTATGGGTATGATATATTTTTGCTTGGCTGCTTGCCCCTGGTTCGATTAAAATTTTTCCACAACTTCGTTATCCATGAAGTCCTGATAGTGTTTAGTAGGTTTCCGCTTTTCGAGGCAAACCCCGTTCCCTTTAAGTGTTTCTACAATGCCACTCACGGTGTTCGCAGAAATGTCCAAAACTTTCGCAACCTGCTCGAATGTTAAACCAGAATCATTTATCAATGTCCGTACTTCTGCCTGACGTTTGGTTAGGATCGGGAACATCTGCGGTGCCTTGAGTTTAGCGTTTTTAAGAATCTGCTGTATCCGTCGTTGACTGATCCCCATTATCTGTGCCGCTTCCTTTGTCGGAGCACCCACAAAACTGTGGTGGCACAAACGTATAGCTTGTTCTTCTTTTACTGTTAATATACGACTCATTTTATCTCCAATATGGGCAGCAGTGGTTTCGACCAGTTCTTGCTCTGGCTCGCACAACTCTATCCAGCCACTGCTGCCCTTCTATAATCTTACGCTACTCACTACGAATACGAAGCACATAAACTGTAAAATCAACAAAATTCTCACAAACCAGTTAAAATTCTGGATCGTCTCACGGGTGATGTGGGTTGTGACGAATATATCGATCATTAATTTTTGTACCTCTCACGATTAGCCAACCAGATATGGCCCCAGAATCCCGCGATGAAAATAGCCAATGCGAAATCGAACTCTGGCCAGAAGTAGTTCACAAAGCAGAGCACAATCCACCCGGTGATTCCAATAATCCAGTCCACCCAAGTTGGGAACAACTTCTGACACCATTGTGATATGGTCGTCTTACCCTTCGCCGCTAATACAGCGTCATAAATAAGTATTCCCACTCCGATAGTTAAAATTGTGTAATTCATTTGGACCTCCTTCTGTGCTCTGGCACAAAAACGAATAACCTACAATGTTTCATTCTCCATCGATTGTGTGGTGCTAATCTCTGGCCGGGAAAATCACTCAATAGTTTCTTTTTTATAGCTCTTTGGCTCATTTTGTCACCTCCCTCGCTTTCCTTTGTGGCCATCATAGAAGGCCCAAATGATTAGTAAAAAACAAATAACTACACACGCAATATCGAACATTTTTGTGTCCCCTTTTCTGTATTTTGTTATTGGTTGATTTGACTCATTAAATACGCCAAATTTTATATATGGCCAGACCAGCAAGGCTCAATAACCCAACAACTACAATTACTAAAACTAAAAGTACAATGTTTTCTCCGCTCATTTTGTACCCCCTTAATAAAGTTAAAGCCAGCCGTTAGTCAGCGTATAAACACGCCACAATATCGGGTGCGGCCCCTGTTTTACTTACTGGCCCTATTTACCTAACTGAAATTGCTGTGTTTGTGTCAGTAAGAAAAAGATAGCCAAAAGCTGAGACAAAATCATTGATGTCATCAAGCCGTTTAATGTCTTTGACAGCCAATGACTCCGCAAACCGTTCGTACCACCCCAAAGCAATAGCTTTCTTATATGCTTCTTCTGAA